>Ga0126370_10001184_pt1 | contig 11736 bp, 11 predicted proteins | sample PanSoiMetaPlot_3_FD_92586 | JGI IMG/M metagenome (GOLD analysis project Ga0126370, IMG submission 92586) | Tropical forest soil microbial communities from Panama - MetaG Plot_3 | ecosystem: Environmental > Terrestrial > Soil > Tropical forest > Bulk soil | place: Panama | collected 2016-02-17 | reverse complement strand
TATGGATTGCATAAATTCATAGATATACAATATTATCGAAGTTACGATTTTCTATGTCAAAATGATTAAAAGATATTTTTATTTGTCAATAATGTTAAAAAGGACTAGTTTACACGAAGAGATTTACTTAGAATAATCTTTGGTTAACAAGCTTATTGCTTACACTTGGGAAATATCGATTAATCTAGATTCTCTCTACATTTATTACGCTATTCAACACGAGTAAGGCTAGCTTAGAATATTGATAACACTAACACATTCCTCATACTTCAAGCAACTATCTTTTAAAAAGCTTAAGTACCTTTATCATAACATTTATTGAAGTTGCTGACAAAATCCAGGACATCATAGTACTGGCAACGGCAGCTTGGTACGGCGCTAACAATGCCATTTGAAGCATTTGGTATCCTATTATGACTTTAGATGACGAGTAAATCATTTCCGACACAGAAAAAGTTGCAATCAATTTTTTGACGTCGGTCTTAATTATATCACCTTTTCTTTTCCCAGTAGCTGAATCTACGTATCTAAATTTATTATCACGATAGTACAAGAAAGCAAAAAGTGGAAAGAAAACAGAGTATTCCGCGGCTAGGGATACAACAGAATTCGCAAAATTGTTCGTATATCCATAGTGTAACGCATAAACCTGAGTAATTATACTGCCCACTATTAAAGATGCCAATCCAGACAAAATAATATTCTTGTTGAAAAATATTATATCTTTATATCTGCTATATAGGCATTGGAGTTTGGATGAATTATTAATTTCCCTTTCCATATTCTATAGCGGTCACTCTCATGTTTGAATAGAAACTACCCTTATACTTCAAAACATCGCTCCTACAGTTTCGTTTTGCAATGTCATACCTAATATAGTTTAGTTGGCACAATATATATCTTTGAGTACTTTGCGATTTTCGCATTAGATATATGTCGTCCCAAATTCTAATGACTTAGAGTTCTAACCATTGTGCGGCCATTAGTACAAGTTCTTAATCTAACTACTAAGAGCAAGATTAGTGATCAATCGGTCAAATCAGTAAGTAGAACCAATATGCGTGCCTAGGAAAAATGAAGATGTAGTAAAATACAGTGTGGGTTAAATTTATTGTCACAGGTATACTGACTAAGGTGCATACCAACATGATCAAGTAGATAACATTGTTCTCCTGATCGAATTCGATTGAAATTCTCGATGTATTTCACCACGCAATATTTCCATTAGAACGAACGATTACAATAGTAACATATTTCAGTTTTATCATATTCTTGAGATTGTTTATCCAAAATTATACGGAGTGAAATATATAAGAGATGATACCGAAATGAGTACACTATTGGAAGAAGGATATGGTAACGAGGTAAACAAAACCAAACGTAGGACTACAAAAAAAGGAATCATAGTGACTTGTCTAATTGTTGCTGGAATCATTCTTGGGAGCTTTTTGGTATACCTTATTCCTTAATATAGAACGAACAAGTAGGAACCAATACTGAATCTTACTCCAGCGTATCACTACTTTCAAATTGGAAATTTAGTCTCGTGGTGGACTCGACCATACTTTTGTGTTGGACTGGGGTAGGCAAAACAGGAGATAAAGAAAAAATGCACAAATACTCAATCGATATGTAGTAGCTTGAATTGGCTGGAGCCAATAATTTTGCAGTTGAAAGGTCTAAGTCCAATAGATGTGTAGACTGGATGAATACTTACTCTAAGAAACACAACAAAAAATTTGAGGCCATAGCAAGTAGCAAATTTCTCACAACAAGAAATTTTGGAGAATTTGAAATGATATCGTGGAAAGGCGAATGGTCATTTGCGAGGCAGGTTGTCGTCCGCGCGAGTAGTAAAGTTGGGGCAAAGGTTATAGAGGCAGGATATCACAAGAAGGGAAACCTCTTCCAAGCTTTTTTTGGAATTAATCAAGAATATGCAAAGGTGTATAGCAATGGTACATTTATTGGCAATGTAGTCCTAGAAACCAAAGACGATAATTGGGTCGCTAAATTTGAAAAGCTAGGTTAAGGATTGACGGACATGGGGTCGATATTTTGTACCTACTTTATAGCCTTTAAATCATTTTAAAGTGATCGAGACTTTGTCAGTAACAGATATTGAAGTCATCAGCTTTTGTTTTTCCCGAGATATGATCCTAAACAATGACGTGGTAAATTTTGCTATTGTCAGATAGTTCAGTTAATCTAATTTAAGTAGTAAACCATGCTTTTCGTCATAACCAGTCACGGTGACTTTAGAGCCTATAGGCAAATCAGCTGGATTTGCAATATTACTCAAAAATCCTGACGCTCTAAAAGGTTTATCTTTCAATTTGAAAACGACCCATGCATAGGATCCTGCATCTTCAAACCCCTCGGGCGCCACTGCGAGTATAGTATATGTAACCACTGTGCCTTTTCCGTCAACTTCTTCAATATCAAAAGTATTCTTGCCGCATTTTTCACAGAAATAAACAGTTTCCAGCATATAATGACCACAATTAGTGCATTTATTCGCGAGAATTTTTCCTTCATTTGCAGATTTAACAAATTTATCCCGAACACCGTGACGATCTTCTTCCTGTCTTGTATTGGGCATAGGTTATTTTACCTTCTTAAAGATATGTACTGCTGCGCTAGCACCAGTCGCACCAAAGTTGTGAGTCAGAGCAATTTCTGCATCCTTTACCGTTCTTTGACCTGCCTTACCCGTAAACTGTTCGTAGACCTCTACTACTTGTCCGATACCAGTAGCACCTATTGGGTGACCTTTAGACTTTAATCCGCCAGAAGGATTTATGGGGATTCTTCCGGTCAATTTAGTTTCTCCCTCCCTAGTAAAGGATGCAGCCTTACCTTTCTCAAAAAATCCAAGATCCTCAGTATCGATTATCTCAGCTATCGTAAAGCAATCATGCACCTCGGCAAAGTCAATATCCTTGGGCGTAACACCTGCCATTTTGTAAGCCTGTTTTGCAGCATTGACTGTACTTGGTATAGTCGTAATGTCTTCTCGTCCTTGTATTGCAGCAGGGGACGCTCCTCTACCCGAACCAATTATCTCAACATAGGGTCGGCTAACCGATTTCGCAAAATCTTCACTACAAAGTATAAGTGCTGATGCACCATCTGAAAATGGGCAGCAATCATATAGCTTCAAGGGTGAAGCAACGACAGGAGATTTTAACACTTCGTCTACAGTTATTCTTCTCTTGACGTGGGCCTTCGGATTGAGCATTCCATTCTCGTGGTTTTTAACTGCAACATTTGCCAAATCCTCCTCAGTGGCTTCATAGCTCGAAAGATAAGCCCTAGCAATGGAAGCGAATAAGCCTGGAAAAGAAGCGCCATTACCACCCTCATAAAAAAAGTCAGAACAGTATGAGAAAAGAGTCGTACTTTGGGTCGTTCCAGTATGTGTAATTTTTTCTACACCAACAGCCAGTACGCAATCGTAAAACCCAGCATAGACGTTGGCAAAAGCCTCTCGAAGCATAACTGATCCAGAACCACATGCAGATTCTATAGTAAGGCCAGGAACATAGGGAATTCCTAGGTTGCTCATAATTACAGGTGCAATATGAACTTGTTTGTCGGCCGCGCCAAAAACATTGGATATGTATCCGGCGCCGATATCCTTCGGAGTGATACCTGCAGAAATAATAGCTTCTCTCGAGGCATTCAAGGCCAGTTCAATAATACTCTCGTTAAGCTTGCCATATCTGGTACTACCCGCCCCTAGGACACAGACCTTATTTGTCATACTCGCAATATTTCCTTTTAGGTATAAAAAGTTAAAGACAACAGTATTAAGGCACGTTATTTATGATCCTTCATTAATTGATGTTATAGATACGAAATCCGAATCGACTGCTGATCTATTTTATTGTGTTTATATGACAATTATTTCTCTACTGGGCCGTTAGATTGAAACCATTTCGATCAGTTCATACATTGCTATCTCATACTGCTATCCTTACAAAAAATATCTAGATCTCTCATGTATACGTCAGTTCGACGATTTTCGAGCAATGGTAAAGTCTCTCTAACACCCCTAACTCTGGACATATCAATATCTACAATATCTACACCTTGCTTATTTCCCATATCCAAAAGAACCACACCGAATGGGTCTATGACTAGACTCCGTCCGCTGTAGATATTTCCGACTTGATCTGGAGCGATCACGAATGCTCCGTTCTCGATAGCCCTAGCCTTGAGCATAGTCAACCAATGCTCCTCCTTTAGTATCCCATGGACCCAAGCAGATGGTGCAACTAATGTGTTAGCTCCATTTCCTACTAATATTCTAGACATTTCAGGAAATCGAATATCATAACAAATCATGATGCCTACTTTTGTGGTTCCTAGCGTAACTGGTTTGTTAATTTTATCACCTGCCACAAACTTAAGAGATTCTCTAAATCCCAAAGCATCGTATAGATGAAGTTTTCTATATACTGAAGATATTTTTCCCGTGGAATTAATTATTATCGCGGTATCATAAACCCGTTGATTGTTTTTTTCCGATTTTTCATATATGGTCGCAACAATAGTAATATTGTTTTTTTTAGCTGCTCTTCGCAATGCTGTAACAAACTTTCCGTTGATTACCGATTCTGCCATACTAACTAATTCTTTAGCATCTTGATGTTCAGGGGAATACGCCATAAGGAATTCAGGGAATAAAACCGCATTCGCATCTTTATCTGCAGCAAACGATGTGTATTCCAAGGCAACACTAAGATTTTCTGCCTTATGTTGTGATGACTTCATCTGTACTACTGCTACTCTAAAAGAATTCACGAATTTACCGGGATCGATATCAAAGAATACATTAAAAAGCATTACTGAGCACCCTCTACAGATTTTAGTAACTTGGTTATAACACAAGCCTGTGCGATCTATATTCGATCGAACGGAGTGGTCATAAGGGTTGCTCCAGCTAATTCCTAAGTGTTAAAAGCCAAAATAAAAATGGAGCAAATTGCGGCACCGAATAACGAGCTTATAGCATTCACCACATTATTGTCTACGAATCTGAATCCTCTATGTTGAATTGTAATAACATCACAATGAACTATTCTAATTTCAGAGTATTTGTTGCACACAGAACATTTATACTTGCATTGCCAAGTTTCGCCTAATACACTATCCAGGTTCGTAGACAACATCCCCGATGTTATGCAAGCAATTAAGATAATGGCAAACTGACCTGCATCATTTGAGAAAAATAAGCCACAGATAGATCCAATAACTAATGTCCCTACAAGCGCTGCCATCTCACCCCTCAGAGTGACTCCACCGGAATGGCCCCTTGGAATGGGTTTGCCAGATAAGATAGATATGGGTGCAGATCTACTCAGTAATCCAACCTCAGTTGCGATCGTGTCAGCTAGTGCGAAGGCCAGAGAGCCTGAAAAAAAGAGCAAATACAAATTATTATTACCGGAATAATGATACATTATGGCAAAAAAAGCCGGCAATCCCCCATTAGCCAATACATTGGTCCAACTTCTAGCCCCCCGATTTTTCTCCGAAAAACCAGCTAATTCTTTTTGCTCAAATTTATGTCGAGTATAATAGGAAGCAATTAGAAAAAAAGAAAGCAATGCCAAAAACCACGTGACACCCCCGAAAATTAACGTTATGAATCCTACTGGTACTGCCGCAATGACGCCGTAAGCATCGATTGCATTAATCCTATATGCAAAAACCGTTAGAGCAATCATTATTGAAAGCCATCCTACTGATTGGTCCAATGGCAGCACAAGGATATTCCATTTTCCTCATATACATAGTCTTCAATAATTATAGACCTAATAATTTCGCTCAGAAATCATAAGATACCTAGTAGCATGGATTCAATTGTCTTATCATGCAGCTATAATCTACAAACATTTGGTTTAACATGCATACACCTCAAACTTTAAGTGTGAACATCATTCGATCGCCTCGATTGTTGGAACTAGGTTTGTTCATGACACTAGAGCAAGGTAAACTGCTAAACTGGTTTTCGACGTTACATAGCATTATCATGCTATTCTTTCCGAAGAATCTTATTCTTCTGGATTTGAAAAAAAGATTTATTTATTGCATTCCGCGTTCCTGCTTTCTATAATACATTACCGAATCAGATAAATCAGAAAATAAACGAATAACAAATGAAAGAAGAGTCGAGAGATCTCCGAAGCTTCGGCGACTCTAGAGCAGAGTTTTTAATAATTCGTCCGGCTCTAGCTTCACATGGTTGAGATAGAGACAGACTTATGTTTACAGGCTGAGGCTCTGGTCGCTATCACACAAAACTACTTCGCAAACATTTGAACTAGTGATCAATGGTCTGGCCATCTTTTGTAGATGATACAGACTCCAAAACAAGCTCGAGTAGTCTTTGCATTGGGCCACATTGTGTTTCACACACCTATCGTAGGTTCTGCCAATTGAAGCCAACAAAATCTACACATTGGAAAAAACCAATGTGTAAGATATAACTGTCGTGGCTTTTTGTCCTCCTAGTAACAGATTATAACTACCTGCATGTTCAGGAATTGTGGACAAGTGTTTTCTGAGTTTTCCGCTCATATATAACAACAGAATGCAAGGCAGCATTTAGGAAATTTAATCATATGAATAACTCAGGTTAAATCAGGGTCTACAGATTCTGTGAACTATTTCTCGACAGTTATCATACCGGAAGGGGTGGAGTAACAGAATAGTAAGTTAAAAAGATCGTTAGAGGACAATTTCAGGATTGTAAAAAGGAATGAAGTTACCCAAAATAATTTTGTTTGGGCATAATACCAGCTTCAATATTCTTGTGTTCCTCATTTCTAATTACAATTTCCTCAAAATACCTTACAATCGTAACCTCATCTATCTTGGGTAGAACTATTTTCTTATTTTCGACGAGTTCTAACAACAGTGATGGGAAGTTTACACCGGCTAAAGTTGCGAAAATTGTGCCGCCTCCCATCCTAGGATTTACTTCGACAAGCTTCAGACTGCCGTCATCAGATTCTTTCATTTGAATACAACAAGGGCCTCTTATCCTTATCCTATTGGCAATTTCCATACACTGGTCTTCGAGTTTAGGATCTCGTACAATTTTACCTTTCGTCGAGATTCCAGCCTTTGTCTGAATTCTAATCCGCGGCACGGCAATCATAGCTTTCTCATTCAGATCAGAAAGTACATCAATCGTGTATTCTGTTCCGGGAAGAAACTCTTGATAGATTAAATCATCCATTTTTGATGAAATATATTTTAGCTCAGATTCATCGTCTATCCTAATAATACCTCGACTACCTTTTCCAAATCTTGGCTTGGCGATGATTGGGAATTGGTTGATTTTATTAGCATTATCCGTAGTATAAGGCAATGAATAATTATTCCGCAAAAAGTGATAAGTCTGCATCTTGTCACGACAAATTTCAAGGCTCTTTCTGTCGCTGACTATTGCGTGTACTCCCATATCTAGGAGCAATTTTCGATGCTCACTGTAAGGGTATATATCATAGCCCGACGTGGGCAGAAGAACTTGAACCTTATGTCCTTTAATTATTTCCAACAACCTCTGAAGGAATGATTTATCATCAGCTTCAGGAATTACCTCGTTAAAATCGGACATAAAAAACCCAGCTGAAAGATAGCTTGAATCTGTCGCAACAATCTTGCCTTTATATCCACCCATTCTCAAAGACTTGATTGCATTTATGCCCGATGGTGCGGCTGCGCCTGGAACAAGAACTACAGAAATTTCAGGTCTAGCCAACGGACATTACCAAGAAGTATTGTATATTGATCGATGTAATAAATATTTATATATATAACAGGTTGATTTAACAATCAGCTATCAATTACACCAGTTCAAAAGGCAGAATATATCACTATGGACAAACTAGCAGATTATCATATTCATTCGACATACAATGATCATTCTGATCCGGATTTAACTATAAACAATGTAATTCAAATTGCAAGAAGTAAAGGACTGAAGAAGATAGCATTCACAGAACATGTCAGGAAAACATCTGATTGGATCCCAAAATACCTGGAGGAAATACACATGTGTGCCAAAGTCTCCTCTTTAGATATTCTAACCGGATTCGAGGCAAAAATTCTCCAAAATGGTGATATTGATTGTCCGAGTGAATATCGTACCAAATATTTTGTGATAGCGAGCTTTCATTCTGTTTTTGGAAATAAACAGATCTGGATAAATGCTCTAAGGACAGTTATCAGAGATCCGACAGTTGATGTAATTGGTCATCTAGCTCCAGAGCCCGGTATGAAGGTCAGCGAATCTGAAATTGGTCTGATTGCAGAGGAAATAGTGCAGAATCGAAAAGTGGTCGAGCTTAATTCCAAGTACCGCAGACCACCGTTGGATTGGATAACTGCATTTAAGACTAAGGGAGTAAGCTTCCACTTGGGAAGCGATGCTCATAGTCTCGGATCAGTAGGATCTTTTGACGATATTAATGACCTTATAGCTGCTGCAGAATTACCGTAAGAATTCAAAAAGACTTTATGCTATGTAAATCAACTGTTCCGAGAACATAGAAGTGTTTTATCTTACAATTTTCTTAATCAATTTACCATTATATTATTTCGTCTAGTCTTTAGGTGATAATCTTAGGAAATTCTGTACTATGATATTGATTAAAACTCCTTAAATTAGTTGGCTTTCAGAATCGTCTAGTAAATAGTTGACGACTGCAAACGTTTGGACGGAAATTTATATAATGGTTGGGATTTCTAATGTTAGTTAACAATTACATGGCTGCATCGGAAATAGGGCAACGACATAGCGTCAGATCTCTATTTTCGAAATTTGGGACAGTCGGAAATCAGGTAATAGCTGATTACATCTCCTCTTTTCCTGAAAGCCTTTCCGAGGCCGTTGATAAACTTCTTTCTCGAACAAACCAATCCTCGATGATGGCTGAAAATATTATGTCAAATAGAGCAAGGCTCGTTAAGTATATAGACAATTTTCATCATCAGGCAGGCACTAACAACTCTATAATCAACGAATCTCTTGCAGCTTTACAAAAGCCTTCGACCGAAGTATTGGTTTCAATCCATCAGCCTAATCTCTTTGCTTTCGCTGGAGTGTACAAGAAAATAATTCTGCTGCAATCCCTTAAATCGATAGCTGAATGTAGAGATAGTAGTAAAAAATTTGTAAATCTCTTTCTAATAGTCGACCATGATTTCATGGACGAGTTTTGGATACGACACGCTCAGCTGCCTAGTGTACGTAATGCGAATGGTATTCTTGAGCTCAGGTTTCCCATTAGAGCCCACGATAGATGGCGATTGATGCACAATATGAATGCTCCAAGAGGTTCCTTGATAGAATTTTGGCGTAAGCAAGTATCTTATTGGCTCAGAAATGCGAATTCATCTTTGTTTAAGAGAGAAAATAAATATCAGCTATTAAAGAATTTTGACGATTTTTGGGATGAAGTTCTAGAGTCCTATTCAAGATGTAAATCCTATGCAGATTTTAATTCATTTATAATTTCTCGTCTTGTAAATAAGATTTGGGGGTATGATACAGTTTTCGTTCGATTATCTGATATACCAGAAGTTTTCGAAGACGGGTTCAAATTCCTGATATCCAACTATAAAAAATATGCCGCAGCCCTAAATGAAAGTGAGGCTATTTTTGCCAGCCAAGGAATCAACACTGGTGTTAGTTCGAGCTCTTATCTTAATGCCCCGGTATGGCTCCATTGTAAATGTGGAAGTAAGGGATCTGCCAAATTGGTTGAAACCAAGGCACAGCACCTATATCTAGCAGGAAAATGTATAGCGTGCAAAAATGATCTTAGAATTGAAATTGGCTCAGTGAGTAATATTGATTTGTCAGGCGACAAGATACATGCTATATCTCCTAGGGCTATTCCAATTTTATTACTACTTGCCAGGGAACTCGGGATTGAATGCTATGCTTCTGGAACAGGTGGAAGTCTTGGTTACATGCTGGTAAGCAGCCTGGCATTCAAGCAGCTGAATGTCACTATGCCTTTAACCACTGTTTGGCCCTCAGTTGATGTCTATACAGGTATTGGTCAATCAGAAGCACTCAACTATATAAGAGTAAATAATGAAATTGAACTAGAATCCTATCTGAATAGATTGAAAGAAATGGACTCTGGATTTGCTGAACGGATAGTCCCATTGATTAATGAACGTTCAAGGAGAATTAGGTCTGGACAATCTATAAATGACATTTTAAATAAGGTATTTCCATTGAAGGAATCTCAGAGAACACTTCGTCGTACTATTAAAACTGCTAATAAAGCAAGGTCGGCGATCAATTTGAAACCTTGCATGATTGACTATGCGGTAAACTTCGGCATGTGTGGTGTAGAGGCTCAATGGAGAGATGGTCTTATAACTAATGATCATCTAGCTATGCCAATCTCTTTGATTATGTAGATAAATCAGTAAAATAATATGCTATAACTGACATGCGATTGGATAATGAGCAATACAATTCAGCTTAATGTGCTTGTTACTGCAGCTGGTGGTATTATAGGAGAAGGAATTATAAAATGCTTAAATTGGGCAAATCTTTATTCAAATGAAGATTCAATTACTTATAGAATATTTGCTGCAGATGCGAATACTCAAGCAGCGGGATTGTATAGATGCAACGGCATTGGATTCTTGGTGCCAGCTTCATCCTCACCAGATTATATTGATAATATAATTTCTATATCTAGAAAAAATGACATTAATGCAATTTTTGTAGGCTCCGATGAAGAGCTGTTGGTTCTCGGTAAAGTCCAAAGCAGAATAGAAGCTGAGACTAATGCAAAAATCATTTCAAATCCTTTGACCGTGTTAGAACTTGCCAGAGACAAATGGAAAACTTATGAATTCTTGACAAGTAATAACTTTTCGAGGGCAGAATCATGCCTGCCAGACGACAAGTACGAGTTCATTTCTCGCTATGGTTTTCCACTCGTGGTGAAACCGAGAGAAGGATATGGTTCTCTATATTTTGCAGTGGTTAAGGATGAAAACGAGCTAGAGTATAACATTTCGAAAATTGAAGTAGCTGGATGGAAACCTATGCTTCAGGAATACATTGGTGGAAATGGCACCGAGTACACAACTGGTGTAACTATTGACAAACAAGGTGATAAAGTATTATCATCTATTTCCATCCAAAAGACAATCAAACATGGTCAAACTTACAAGGCAATAATTGATAACTTCAATGAAATACGCCAGCCTGCTGAAGAAGTTGCCGTAAAACTCGGGGCTCGTGGACCTGTCAACGTACAAGCAATGCAGGTGGGAGACGAGGTGAAGGTTTTTGAGATAAATCCAAGATTTTCTGCAACGTGTCCAATGCGAGCAGTAGCAGGGATCAATGAACCAGATATAATCTTGAGGAATTTATTCATGAATGAACAGAGTAACGCAAGAAACTACAAGAGGTTATTGTGCATGAGATACTGGAACGAAGTATACGTCGATTACGATACTTATTTGTACACAACATCTCAAAGAAAAGTGAAGGAAAGTAATTCTATCGTCCCTAATTATTTTTAAGAGAACTTAGCAAGATTAGATCAAGATTAGATTGTACGATTTAGATTAGATTGTACGATTTACCACTTGGATACTCTGACAACTTCAAATGCTTCAGCATACTTCGTATTCAGTTGATACCCTCTGTACTTGCATCTGCCTATGATTGCATCTATC
>Ga0126370_10001182_pt1 | contig 11743 bp, 10 predicted proteins | sample PanSoiMetaPlot_3_FD_92586 | JGI IMG/M metagenome (GOLD analysis project Ga0126370, IMG submission 92586) | Tropical forest soil microbial communities from Panama - MetaG Plot_3 | ecosystem: Environmental > Terrestrial > Soil > Tropical forest > Bulk soil | place: Panama | collected 2016-02-17 | reverse complement strand
TTCAACTGGTCAATGAAACGGCAACCCGTCTGGGTGAATCGGTTTTGGCGCAGTGGCTTGCTTCCGCCGCTTCTGCAGAGGTTGCGCAACAGCGCCAGGGAGCGATTGCCGAGCTCGCCGCGTTGATCGACTTCCGGCAGGAGCTCCTCGTTGAATGTCAGCTGGCCACGGAAGAAAAGGCCGATCCACGGCAGTTCATCTCTTGGGCCGAAGGAGGGCCCTATCTCCGAAACATCGCCTGGGCGCGACTGGCGGCGTGGCTCATTCCCGGGACAACCGTTGCTCTGATTGCAATGGGGCAGTGGGGCCTGATCCCGCGCTTCGCCTGGCTGATCGGAATTGTCTTGTCTCTGATAACGATCCGGATCGTTCGATCGCCGTTGGATGATTTCTATCGGCGTATCGCAGTCGGTGAAATGGGCTTCGTGCGCTTTGAGGGCGCCTTCGAAAAGATCGAAACTCAGCGATTTCACCATCCCTTGCTCAAGCAACTGTCGACAGATCTGAGTGGCGAGCGGGTCTCGACCCATCTGCGCCGTTTTTCATACCTGTTTTCATTCGCGGAGTTGCGACAATCGCGGCAATTGCACGCGCTGATCAACGTGCTGACGCTTTGGGACATCCACTGGCTGTTCCAGCTGGAGGAATGGCGGATCGACGTCGGCGCTCGCGTCCGCCGTTGGTTCGAATCGCTCGCCGAATTGGAAGCGCTCTGTAGCCTTTCAGCTTTTGCCCACGACCGACCGCATTTCGCGTTTCCTGCGTTCGCCGCGAACGGCCCTCTGTTTATCGCCAAGCAGCTCGGGCACCCTCTGTTGAGCAACCCTGTTCGCAACGACGTCGACATTCCTGGCCCTCGATCCGTATTGATCATCACCGGCTCCAACATGTCTGGCAAAAGCACCTTGCTTCGCGCCATGGGCACCAATGCGGTTCTGGCGCTCGCCGGAGCCCCAGTCTGCGCGGAAACACTGCAAATCTCGGAGCTCCAGGTCCTCACCAGTATGCAGGTGCGAGACTCGCTCGAGCTCGGGGTATCCCATTTCTACGCCGAGGTGAAGCGAATCAAGGCGGTGCTCGACGCGGCCGCGGCCGCAAATGGGCAGGTGCTGTTCCTGCTCGACGAGATTCTCTGGGGAACGAATACGCGCGAGCGGCAGATCGCCTCCCGCGAGGTGATACGCCTGTTGATGAAGACCGGCGCATCCGGAGCGGTGAGCACCCACGATCTGTCCTTGGGCTCGCTTGGCCAGGAGCTTGATGCCAACGTCAAAAACTATCACTTCAAGGATCGGCTCGTCGACGGCGAGATGACATTCGATTATCGGCTGCGCGATGGCGTTTTGGACACCACGAACGCGCTGCGTTTGATGCGGCAAGTCGGGATCCCCATCGGGGAAGAGCAACGCTAAGGCTCGGAAGGCAGGCGGCGCAGTGCTTCGAGCGTCTCTTCGGGTTCTGGGCGAGTGGTGTAATCAGGATCGCTTTGGGCCGCCCGGATGATGCCTTGCTTATCGATGACAAAACGAGCGGGGATCGGCAGCGTCCATGACTCGTCTCCGTTGAACTTCGGGATGTCCACCGGAAACCCGCGGTAGATGTCGCGTAAATACTCCGGCAACTCCCAGCGAAGCCCAAACTGCGTGGCTACTTTGTTTCCGGGATCGCTGAGGATCTCGAAGGTCAAGCTTCGGCGTTGAATGAGCTCTCGACTGTACTGGGGCAACTGCGGTGAGATCGCCACCAGGTTCGCGCCCAGCGCGTTGATTTCCGGCAGAGCTCTCTGCAGAGCTACCAGCTCCGCGTTGCAATAGGGTCACCAACGGCCGCGATAAAAAGTCAGAACGAGTGGACCCTTCGCCAGCAACGCCTTCGATTCAACGATTTGCTCGTTCGCGTTGGGAAGGGCGAATTCGGGCATCTTGTCGCCGATCTTGAGCACGCGCTCTGCCGCTCCCGACGCACGCAGCTCGTCCACTGCGCGATGCATGTCGGCGACGACCTCCGGCGACCGGCGCGACTCGCCCTTCAATCGCAACGCGTCGAGCTCTGCCTTCAGAGACATGACTGGGCTCTCCAATCCTCTTCGCTACGACTACGCTGAGCGCTGAGCTCGGGTTACAAGGTTCTCGAATCGCGAGATCCTTTCAGCATCCGCTCCAGCGAAGCGCCCCTCAAGCCTGCCGAAGGTACTGATCGTCTCCCTGGAGCCAGTCCTGACGCGGGGGATCGAAGATGTCGACGTCAAGCGTATCTTCGAGAGCCTCCGCACCGTGCGGCAGATTGGCGGGGATGTGCAGCACCTCGCCCGCGCGCACGTCCACCTGTTGCTCGCCGTCCTTCCCGAGGCTAAAGCGCAGAGCGCCCTCGAGCACGTAAGTGATCTGCTCGTTGTGGTGCTTGTGCCGCGGGACAATGCAGCCCTTCTTCAAGTAGATGTGGGCGATCATCATTCGATCGCCGGTGATCATCCGCCGGTCCAGCTTCTCGGAGAGATGCTCCTTAGGCATCGATTCCCAGCGGTGCAGCCTCGCCTTCGGTTCACCTGACATCATTCGCTCCCTACCCCACTGACGCCGAACGCAGCGGCGCGCGCAGCTCGTCAGCCGGCCGCGCCGAACATAGGAGCCCGCAGAGGTGCGGTCAATACTCGCTCGGACAACTCCGTCGGGTAGCTCGGCTACCGCGGGACCTGCTGGCGCTCATCAAGGCTCCGAGCGCGCGGCAGCACGCGGCGAAATACTCCTATGTTCTGCATCAACGGTCCGCGATCGGATATTTAGGCTCTTCTTCCAGATCGAGTGGTAGTCTTAGCTCGCTTTCCGAGTTATTTCTACCACTCGATTAGGCAATGCGGTCCGCAAGCGGCGACGAAGGAGTATTCGAGAGCTACGACGGATGAGCTCTGCAGCTCGCATTGCTCAGGGCAATTTGCCCTCGCGCTCCAAGCGCGAGAGGTCCTCCTGGGTCACGGTGTCCTGGCCCAGCAGCTCGAGCGCCTTTTGAACCTTGGCGAGCATTTTGGGATCGGTGATTGCCTTGCTGTTTTCCCGCGTGGGCCTGGGCGGCGGTTTCATCACCGAAATCTCACCGATTGCCTTCCTGCCGTCCGCGGAAGTGCCCTCCACTCGGTACACCAGCGCGAGGAGATTCTCTGGATATTCTTTGCTGTCGAAAGACAGATCGGCTTCGATCGATTTGCCCGGGGGGATCTCCGTCTCGTTGAACAGCCGGGCCAGGTCCACCTGCTTGTCATCGGTGCGGCGACCGCCATCGTCGTGGCGAACGAGCGTCACCTTCTGAATCTCGACGGGCTGGTCGTACGAGTGCCAAATCTCGAATTTTTGCCGCACCATCCCATGCTCGTCCATCGCCGGAAACCGAGGTGTGCCCCCTGCCACCAGCGAAACCGACCCAAATTAAATCAAGTACTAGTAGCCAAGATTGTAGAACTAAAGCGATGTGCGCCCAACCGCCGATTCTCCCGACTCCGCCACCACCTCAACCCGGAGGGGGTAATTCGAATACAGACTCTTTTGCACTCCGTGATGATAGGCGTGGATCGTGTAGCCGGCGGCGGTGACCTCCGAGTCACCGTCTCCGAAATCCCAAAGGTACTGTCTGGATTTGAATGGCTTTGCCTTGGCGTTGTCGACGAGCTTGGCGGTGAGCTCGAATTCGTGGATGCGGTTGGCCCGAGCCTGCGCGGCGACGTAAACCACCCGGTCCGGCGCGCATTGCTTGACTCTGTACGGCGGCACCTCGACTCGCGTCGAAACGTTTCGGTTGCCGAAGACGGTGATGTATTGATGCCGCGGCTGGCCGCGAGCGTCGAGGTAAGCCTTTAATGGAACGCTCATCCCGCGCTCCGAGCCAATCACCCCGTGCAAGAGCGAGTCCGCTCCATCCAGAGTATGGGCTTTGACAGTGATTAGATTCTCCTCGCCCTCGCAGACCTCTTCCTTCTCGACCAGGATCTCGTCGATCACCGGCGGAAGAGGTTTTCCCGCCTCGGTCGACGGGGGTTGTTGTTGCACAGCGGGTCGTACAACGGTCGGCGCCGCGCGACTCACAGGGGAGCGGGTGACCTCGCCATCGGTGGGGATACTGGATGCTCCTCGGCCGCGCCCCCGCGAAAGCGATAAAACAAGCACGATCAGGATTACCGCCGCGGCCACCAAGCCGACGGTCCAGACGAGCTTCCGCTCGGCGGGCGCGGTCATGGCTCAGCGGTAGCAGCCATAAACACTTCCCGCCGCGTTCCATTGCAGATCGTGCTCAACGGAGTCGGCCGCCCAGGTGGTGGGCGGATTCCCCGCCGCTACCTCTTGCGCAAAGCGCGCGGAATGACCGCCCAAGCGATCTGGGCTGATCGTCCAGGCTCGCGCATCCGGCGGATCAATGTAGCCTTGCCATACCGCTGTATTGTTATTGCAGTCCCCCAGGCGCATGCAGTTGAGCACCATGTTCACCGCGCGTTCGCAGACGTGACCGGTGCCGCCGCAGATGAGGCTGGTGAACCACCCCAACCCACTGCGACAATTGTCGTAGACCGCACCAGCTAATGCCCATCCCGCGTTCCACGTCTCGTCGTGCCCGTAAAGGAACGGCGTCATCGGCGGCCCGCCCAGCGCGTACGCGTACGAGCAATACGACGCGCTCATCGACCCGTTGCGAAGGGCATAGCCGCTTTGGCCCAGGTACGTTCCCTCGATGTCGTAATATTGATGCAAGGAATAGGGCGAGAGATCGCCGCCGCGGTACATCCGGTGAACGGTATCGCCGCAGAAGACGAAGCAGTTGAAGGGGTCGAAGGGGCAACTAAAAAAGCATTGGTCCGAATGGTCGCCAGTGCTGGAAGTGCCGTCGAGGAAAGAATCGTAATACGTTTGCAAAACACCGCTGTCACTCGTCGGGGTGGACTGAATCGCGTCGGCGATCGCGTTCGCGCGCGACGCATCTCCGTAGTGCCAGATGATGTCGATGCTCCCGGAATCGCGGAAGGCAACGCCGCCGTAGATGTCGGCGTAGATGGCGCCCATGTTCATCGACCGCTGCATTCCCGGATAACCATACGTGAGCGCCTGCACGTCGATCGGATAGTTGCAGGTCCCGCTGCCGGGGGTGCGAATCTCCGATTGCGAGGCAGCGTCGGCGCTCTCCGCGACCATCTCGTGAGTGTACGTTTCGCCGATCGCGTTGATGATCGGTTTGATCAGCGAATTCGGACCCGAGTCGATCAGCACCAAAGCGCCTCGAGGGGCGTCCCATCTCGCTGCAATCTCTCCGCAACCGCCGTACGGCCCTCGGCGCGGAACGTCCGCCAGCGCGGACAACGGAAGAGACGTCGCTACTGCGCCAGCTAAGAATGACGCGACTGAATATCTCATCGCCCCACCTCCCCTCAGGAGGCGGGCATTAGACCTCACGGCGGGCCGCGCGTCCAGCAGCGCCCGCGAGCAACCAAACGGCCAAGCTAGAGCTTGAACCAGACGCCTGCGCCAACCCCGAACTGCTGCTGGCCAAAGAAGCTCACGTTGGACCCGGCCATCGGAAAGTCCGCGGTCGCTTCGATATAGAGGATCCCGAGGATCTTCAAGCCACCGGCGAGGCGAAGGTTCATCGTGACGTCGCCCGGCTCGATGTGAATCGGAATCGCCCCGCGCGCAAAAAGCCCCTCGAAATCCAAAGTGACGTTCGGTCCGAGAAAGGTGCCGGTCCGCGAGTAACCCGTGCCGCTTGCGGCAAAGCCCTCCCGAAATTCGACGCCCAATCCCAGGAGGCCGATCGGATAGTACTCGAAGAGGACATTGATAGCGGGCTGAAATGTATCGCCGATCCAGTATGAGCCGCTCTGACCATTCTGGGAGAAATGCGTGTAGATCGGTGTTTCGAGGCCACCCCGCAATGCAAGATCCGCGTTCGAGACCGCTGGCGCGCCGAAAGCCGCGAGCCCAACCACCAGCATCAGCTTGTTCATCGCTTACTTCCCTTCCGGCCCTTCGGGTTCATGTGACTTCGAGATAGGCACCGAGGAGGATACCATCAAGGGCCTTGGTCCCGGACGCAAGGGGCCCTGTTGGCCCTACACCGGATCACAGCGTGTGAAGGCACCACCGCTTGTGCCGCGGAGCTCCGGGGCTGAAAATCCGGCGCTTAGCCAAGTCGATCTGGCGCTGGCCGCAGGGAGAACTACTTATCTTCGAGAAGGTCTCTGACACACGGGCGCTTCGCTCGCCGTCACAGCCGCCGATGGCTCGGCAGCGAAATTCCCGCCTTAGTACTTCCGGTAGGGCAAGAACTTCCCGGGCATGGTGAGCTTCACCCGGTCGCCCTTCGGGTCGGGCATTCGCTCCAGCGCTTGGACTGTCTAGTTTGGCACCACTACGATGTCGTCGATGTAGAAGTAATCGGGAAGATTGTAAAACCCGAAATCTAGCTGGGTTCCGTCCATCGACGCGGGCAGACCGTCGAATTCGACCAGCATGTAGTCGAAATCCGGCTTAGTGGTCTGATCGAAAATGACGGTCCCATCCCAAATAACGACGAATTCATTTGGAGAGTTTGCATTCCGAAGCCAGAAAGTGAGGTTATACGTCCCGCCTGCGGCGGTTGCTAGGACTTGAGTGATGAAACCCAGATCGTTTACCGGACCGAACCGCCCGCCGTAGGAGCCGGTGTGAGCGACAGGTGAACCGATTTCTACGCTGGTGAAACTCAGATCACCTGATTGGGTCCAGCCGGTAAAGTCGCCGGTCTCGAAGCCGCAATTGGCCACGAGGTTTCCGTCGACACCATCGCACGCGCTTGGCGATACTCCGCTGACGACGCTCACGCGCGGTGCAACTTTAATCACCTGCTGATTGCCAGCGAACGCGACCAAGCTGAAGACGAGTACAACTCCGGATACTCCTATCGCAGATTTTTTCACGTTGAATCCCCCTGACGGTGAAGATCGCTCTCAAGAAGTTGGGACGCGTCCTAACCGGTGCGCGCCTGGTACTTTCATCCCGCCACCGAGTCAAGACGGGATGTTTCACTACATCGCGAAGCGATCCGAAGAAATGTCCATTATTCGACACAGAGCTGAAGGGCGCGCCTGGATCGCGGGCGAGCGCAAGACGCCGATCCAATGCGGGAGAACTGGGTGGGACCGCATGAAATGCGCAAGGGATTGATGCGCGCGGCTCGGATTAAGTGATGCCGGGCGTGATGAAGTTAAGCGGCGTGACCGGATGGTTGCCTCGTCCCGGGTGCAAGCGGTAACGGGTCGCCTGGAATAGGAAGCAGTGGCGCGATTTGCGGTTTGAGCCCTGCGCCGAATAGCGAAATGTTGCTCGCGCGAGCGCCTGCATCGTAGGTTGGGGCGATGGGTGAAGAGGGCTTCGCCTCCAGCGAGACAATAGGCCGCTCGCCGGAGCGGGTGGACGGCGCGGACAAGGTCAGCGGCCGAGCCCTCTACTTGGACGACATTCAATTTCCCGGCCAGATGTGGGGCCGAACTGTTCGCTCCTCCGTCGCGCATGGGCTGATCAAGCAAGTGCGCTTCGACCCCGCGTTTGATTGGACTCAGGTGATTCGCGTCACCGCGAACGACATCCCCGGCGAGAACGTGATTCACCTCATCGAGGACGATCAGCCGTGTCTCGCCGCAAAGATGGTACGACACTGCGAGGAACCGATCGCGCTTATTGCCTCGGACGATCGCGAGCGGCTCGAGGAGGCGCTCCGCCACGTCCAGCTGGAAATAGAGCCGCTCGAACCGGTGCTGGATCCGCTGAAGTCCTCGAGCGTATTCAAGAAATTGTCCATCGCGCACCACGTCGAGTCGCTGGCGAGCGCATTTGCGAAGGCGCATCGAGTCGTGGAGGGGACCTACCTCGTCCGGCACCAGGAGCAAATGTACATCGAGCCCAACGCGGTCTGCGCCACGCCTCGCGCCGACGGCGGCATCACGCTTCACGGTTCGATGCAGTGCCCCTTTTACGTGCATCGAGCGCTGCAACGCCTGCTCAAGATCGATGAGAGTAAAATCGCGGTGATCCAAACGGTCACCGGCGGGGGCTTCGGAGGCAAGGAAGAGTATCCATCGATGATCGCCTGCCATGCAGCGCTGCTGGCCGGCAAGGCGGGCCGCCCGGTGAAGATGGTGTATCGGCGAGACGAAGACATCGCCGCAACCACCAAGCGCCACCCGGCCATCGTCAAACATCGAACCGCGGTGGCCAAGGACGGCGCCCTCCTCGGCTGCGAAATCGATATCGTGATGGACGGCGGCGCTTACTGCACTCTCTCTCCAGTAGTCGCCTCGCGCGGCGTGTTACACGCTGGCGGTGCGTACCGATGGCCGGCGTGCCGGATCGAAGGGCGCGTCGTTGCAACAAATACTCCACCCAACGGTGCGTTCCGCGGATTCGGCGTTCCCCAGACTCTCTTCGCCATCGAAGCACATATGGAACGGATTGCAGTGGAGCTGGGAATGGACCCGCTCGAGCTGCGGCGAAAGAACGCCTACGCCCTGGGAGACGAAACGCCCACGGGGCAGAAGCTGACCTGGTCGGTGGCCGCCCAGGAGGCGCTCGAGGCGGCGGCGAGCAGCAGTCAATACACTGAGAAGCGGGCCCGATTCGCTCGCGAGAAAAATGGCCGCAAGCGGCGCGGCATCGGGCTTTCGCTGGCGTTGCATGGCGCGGGGTTCACTGGAGCCGGCGAGGTCAAGCTGAAATCGCGAGCGGGCGTCGAGCTAACGCCGCGCGGCGCGAGAGTGCTTTCCATCTCCACCGACATCGGCCAGGGGACGATCACGATTTTCGCGCAAATGGCCGCCGACGCACTCGGGATCTCGCTCGACCAGGTCGAAGTGGCTCTCCCCGACAGCTCTCGCATGCCGGACAGCGGTCCTACCGTCGCCAGCCGCACCTGCATGGTCGTAGGCGGAACGATTGCCAAGGCAGCTCAGGAGATGGCTCGCATTCTTTGCGGTTACGCCGCCGCACTGCACGGCGTCTCCGAAAAAAACGTCACTTGCCGCGGCGGCGCTTTGTACGACGGCCCCCGCGCGATCTGCTCGTTCGCGACAATCGCCGAGCGCTACCTGAGCGACCGCGGACCCCTCCAAGTGATCGAGCAGTACGCGCCGCCACCCGGCATCGAATGGGATGAACAATCCTATCGGGGCGATGCGTATGCTTGTTACGCCTGGTCGGGAACCGCGGTGGAAGTTGCGGTCGACCTCGATACCGGCGAAGTAGAAGTGGAGCGAGTCATTCAGGCGTGCGACGTGGGCAAGGCCATTCATCCCGTCTTGTGCGCCGGTCAGGTCGAGGGCGGCGTAGTGCAGGCGTTGGGTTACGCGCTGCTCGAAGAATTGGTGATGAAAGAGGGGCGGGCTCAAAACACGCGAATGCAAAATTACATCATTCCGACGTCGCTGGATGCCCCGCACATCGAGACAATCTTGATCGAAAATCCTTATCCATACGGTCCTCACGGGGCGAAGGGCGTTGGAGAGCTTCCGATGGATGGGCCGGCGCCGGCCGTCGCTGCCGCAGTTCTGAATGCAACCGGCGTCCTCGTCCCAGAGCTACCGATCGCACCCGACCGACTCCTTCGCATGCTCGAGGCTCGCAGGTGAAACTATCCTTCGAGGTCAATGGGCAGGCGCGCAGCGTGGACGTCCCGCCGCTCAAGCGATTGCTCGACGTGCTGCGGGACGATCTGGGGCTGACCGGCGCCAAAGAAGGTTGCGGCGAGGGAGAGTGTGGCGCGTGCTCGGTGCTGCTCGATGGAGAGCTTGTCAATTCCTGTCTGGTGCCTGCCTGTCAGACGGCGGCAGCACGGGTGGTCACCATTGAAGCCCACGAGGCCAAGGACGGCCGGGCAAGTGCCCTCCAACGCGCGTTCATCGAGTGTGGCGCGGCTCAGTGCGGCATCTGCACGCCGGGGATGATCGTCGCCGCGCAGTGTTTCCTGGACAGTGGTCAACCCCCGACGGAGCGGGCGGTGCGCGAGGCCTTGGCCGGCAACCTGTGTCGCTGTACCGGTTATCAAAAAATAATCGACGCGGTGCAGCGCGCGGGTACGGCAAACCAGACATGATTTCCCAGCTGCCGGTTACCAGCGTCTCAACCCTCGCCGAAGCCTATGGGCTGCTCGCCCAATCGCCGCCGGGCTTGCGCGTCCTCGCCGGCGGAACGGACCTGATGGTGCAGGTGAACGCCCGCCTCGGAATCGATTCGATCGGGCATGTCCTTGACATCTGGAAGCTCGAGGAGCTTCGGGGCATCGAGCGCAACGGCGGCACGCTTGCGATTGGCGCGCTGACGACCTATTCCGATCTCATCAAGTCTCCTCTGGTGAACGAATGTTTTCCAGCGCTCGCAGATGTTTCACGAGAGGTAGGGGCCTGGGCAATACAGAATCGAGGAACGCTGGGCGGCAACGTCTGCAATGCCTCGCCGGCCGGTGATACGCTCCCGCTGCTCCTCGCCGCCGATGCTCGCTTCCTGCTCGGTGGACCTCGCGGCACGCGAAGTGTCCCGGCCGAGGAATTCTTCACCGGCTATCGAAAGACGGCGCTCGAACGGGATGAGCTGCTTCTGCACATCGAGGTTCCTGTCCTCGCCAGAGGACTGGGGGAAAAGCTCATCTATCGGAAGGTGGGGACTCGGCGCGCGCAGTCGATTTCGAGAACGATCCTTGCCGCGCGAGCGACTGCGAAGGACGGAAGACTTTCCGGCGTTCGCGTGGCGGCCGGGTGCGTGGCGCCCACCCCGATCCGCTGCCCGACGGTCGAGGCGGCTGTGGAAGGAAAACAGCTTGACGAGCGCGCGGTGATTGCGGCGAAAGCCGCGCTCGATGTGGACATCCACCCGATCAGCGACGTCCGAGGGTCCGTCGAGTACCGCCGCCTCGCCAGCGCCAATGTGCTCGAACGAATGCTGCGTCGTCTGGCCGGAACGGAATGACATGGAGGCGAGCGTCACCGAGTGGCTCAATCTGCTCATCCGTTGGACGCATGTCTTTGCCGGAATCCTCTGGATCGGCCAAACGTACCTCTTCAGCTGGCTGGATGCGCGCTTGGAGGAGGCGACGCAGGCGAACCCGTCGGCCCAGGTGTGGATGGTTCACAGCGGCGGCTTTTACTTGGTCGGAAAACAAAGGACGCCTGAGCTGCTCCCGCAGAAGCTGCACTGGTTCAAATGGGAGGCCGCTTCCACCTGGCTCAGTGGAATGGCGCTGCTGATCCTCGTGTATTACGCCGGCGGTCTGATGGTGGACGAAAGCGTGTCGCAAATCAGCACTGGCGCAGCGGTCGCGTTGGGGCTCGTCCTCTTGCCGGTCGGTTGGGTGATCTATGACTTCTTGTGGCGTTCCCCGCTGAGCGGAAGCCCGCTCGCCGCCGCGTTGGTCTCATACCTCCTCCTGATTGCAATTGCGTTCGCGCTCACGCACGTGCTGAGCGGCCGCGCCGCCTACATCGAGGTTGGAGCGCTGATGGGGACGCTGATGGCGGCAAATGTCTGGCTGAGGATTTTACCCGCGCAGCGACAGATGGTCGGGGCGATCCAGCAGAAAACGGCCCCCGATGCCGCGCTCGCAGCCAGAGCGAAGGGGCGCTCCAAGCACAACACATACATGGTCGTGCCTTTGGTCTTCATCATGATCAGCAATCACTTTCCCAGCGCGACCTACGGCAACGACTACAATTGGGCCATTCTCGGATTGCTTATCCTGGTGGGCT
>Ga0126370_10001179_pt1 | contig 11759 bp, 13 predicted proteins | sample PanSoiMetaPlot_3_FD_92586 | JGI IMG/M metagenome (GOLD analysis project Ga0126370, IMG submission 92586) | Tropical forest soil microbial communities from Panama - MetaG Plot_3 | ecosystem: Environmental > Terrestrial > Soil > Tropical forest > Bulk soil | place: Panama | collected 2016-02-17 | reverse complement strand
GCAGTTATTCTGTCTACTCGACATATCTCCAGTTTTTTTGATTGAAGGCTCTAGTGTCTAGGCGTAAATTAATTGGGCCAAGTTTTCGATAGCGTACCTGTATTCTTCTATGGGATAATATATCAACTAGCTAACCTTTTTCGTTTTATAATAGCAGAAGACAGTAACAGAAGAAAGCCTTCAGAGTTATATCCAAACAGATAGTTGTAACGGAGAGATTATGCAGCATTTAGTAAATGTATTGACGTAATAGATATTGTATAGTTCTGCCGGAAATTCGGCAAGAAATACAGGTATATAAGAGTCCACATCGATTACAGATGCGAAATGCTTCAGCAGAGTACAGTTAGGATCATTATTAGAGAATGCGGTATCGATATCAGATCAATTGTCCAAGCGGACTCTAAAGCGTCGATACCTGCAAGAGGTTACGACAATAATGGATGCATATAATGGACAATTCAAGTTTAGAACTATACTAGAACCGGCAGTAGTTATAACGGATAGTCATTTCGCATCTGTAATTTTTAGCTTTTTAATATTAATTTACTAAGTGAACTAGATCTCACAATTAGATCTTTTTGACTATAATGAATCCAATATCACAATAAACTAACTTTGTCTTAGATTAGATCTTTCACTTTTCTTCAGAATTTCCTTTATAAATTCCATATTCTTTTAGAATTGAAATAACCGTGGGAATATCTAAATCTAGCTGCATAGCAACAAATTCTTCCCCTATTCCAGACTCATATAGATTCATAACGATTTGTTTTTTATCTTTAGATACAGTCTCCTTTCCTATAAGTTGTGACGACGAACTGTTGGATAACGACATCTCTTCTCTTTCGATCTAAAAGTATTATGTCAACTTAAGTTAAATAGGATTGATTAACCTTGTTAACTAACAAGATAAAAGAACTTTATACATTTCATTCCATCAAGTACCTATTTGCTAATATGCATGTTCTAGAGCGTTCTAATATCATAATAATATTTTCAATTCGTAGAAATAGTTAGTTAAAATCTTTAATATATAAGAACTGTAATTAATTAGAGATTAATTATGACTGTTCGAATTGATCTTGGAAGGGAAGTTCGAGCGTCTATCCCCAGCGTCTTGGAATACTTTATGAACGTAGAAGAGTTACCGCACTTTCATCCTGAATATATAAAAAATGTCAGGATCATAACCAAAAAAATGGTGGGCGAAAATAATGACTCTAGTATTGAATTTGAACAAGAAGGGTCATTCCACGGAAAGAGGATAAAATCTATAAATAGACTAACCAAATTTTCTCTTGACAACGCTATTAAGATTGAAACGGTAGACGGTGATGGAAAAGGGAGCTTGACTAACATTAGATGCGTAGAAATGGGATCAGGAAACACGCAAATAAAGTTAAACAGTGAACTACATTACGGATTGATAGAAAAGATACTAAATCGATCTATTCATGCTATCACAGAAAAAACTTTGGAAGAGGATATTAAGAACATAGAACGTATGTAGAACGAACTTAGTATTAAGAAATATTAAGTCTAGATTGTGCAGTTGCATAACTATTCATATTATTTTCTAACAGTTTTCAAATCTAGCTGTCAATTTGACAACTGAAGATATTCGTAACTAAATTGAGTCATAGAATATCGTTATGACTGTAATGTTTCTTATTTCCATAACTCCAGCTGCATAGTTTCAACACAATTAGGTAATTTAGGGCCAACAGCAAACATCACATTTTGATAAATGCTATTCTTGAAAAAATATAGTTCAGAGATTATCTGCCGAGAGCTTTAGGTAATACTACTAAAGACCTCTAAAGTAATTGTTAAGTCATAATTGATATCTTTCAAAGCCCTTGACTTTCTCACGATGATCTATCAGGCCCTCCCCTATAGCTAGATGTTCATCCTTCATTCCATGGCCCTCATGCTAATATATTAGAACTATTCTGTCATTAAACAATGAGATATAGTCAGATACTGATTTCATACCGCCAGAAGTAAAAGCATGTGGAATATTTAAATGAACTAGTAACGAACTTACAATATCAATAATATATTTGAATTCAAATAAAAGATATTCCATTCGATATATATGGATATTTTTCAACGTTATACCTGTCTTAGACTTTTGTGCATATTTTGTAATTTCTCGCAGATCTTTGATCATAACCTCTAATAGAACCTGTCTCTTACTCCCATCAAACATACCATCGAGATTGGCGTGAAGTTTATGAGATATGCCGGTACTTCTTGCTGTTCTAATTTCCAGCATAATTTCCAGTATCCAGGCTTCTGACACATTCATGGTCTGAAAACAGATTTATCCAGTATGCGGTATGAGCTATCATTTTTGACTAAATTTACGTAAAAGTTTGATAATTTCCATTTTGTTTTGGTCAATTATTTTTGGACTACTTTTGGTCCCCCCTATTGCAATTTCAACGAAGTAAAAACCCAATTTATGGACTTTAATCTCGTCCAATGTCATTCGACGAGTTTGCAATTAAACCATAGGATGATTTGTAATATTCCACTATTTGTGTTTATATGAAGGAGATAGATAATTTTTTGATGGTCATTTGAAACATAATTACAATTGTTTGTCGTTGAGGAATGCAAGAGTGAACAAAAGATCTGACCACGATAATCGTTCAACACTTAATCCCAAAGTTAATCTACAAATGATTGCGAACATTTTCTATCTCAACATCTTGGAGGGTGTTGGACTAGTCATGTTAAAAATTCGATTAATGTGTTGATAATCAGACTAATTGCATTCACAAGTACGCGTTGCAGCTGTAGTAACAGCTGCAACTGAACTTCTGATAGCATGGTTAATAGCAAGAAGAACATATATTATAATAGAACGATTTTCTACAATCACTGTGTCCGCAATCATATAATGCACCACATTTTGTGCATTGATGATAACAATGTTGCTGACTTTCATTTCTAACATACAAACATGCGGTAGTCAATATTGATTATATGACCATTAACACTATTTTCAATAGAAATTTATTTTGCAAAGTCAAATAATTTAGTGTAGATTGTTCAATGTTCGAGATAGTGTGGTTCTTGTTAAGCAGAATAGTCGATTAGGTTGATGTCACGATGGTGTCTATTTTTCTGCTGAATGTCAGTTTGGTGAGATGGTTTAGTGATAATTTTCCGTTAGGATTGATATTAATTTTGTTTTTTGTTTTTATGATTTTGACGATTCTAAAGATTGATTAGACAACATTAAACAAGAAGTAAATAAGTTATCTCTTATAGACAATCAATAGGTAGAATAGTCAAGTCCTAAGTTCTCTTACGATGAATTATTCCAAAATTATGTTTGGACTTAATTTTTGATTTTGCTTGATCTCAAGTATTTCTTCAAGAGTAGGGCTTTCACGAATATTCTCTCTCGTTGACTTAATGGCGCCAGACACATTAGCAGAAATTAGTGATTCTATATCATCATTTCCTATTAGTTTCATCGCTGCAATCGTTCCAATAAAGACATCAACTGCGCCAGCAGTATTTAGTATTTTGTAGCTGTTATCATTTGTCTTATTTTCGAGCTTGGCAGCTGGGATGGCTATGATCATCTTCTTATTTGTATATAGACATCCTTTTTCCCCATTGTGACTACCACATTGCCATCAAATTTGATGTTACTTAGAATAATCTTAGTTGCTGATACTGGATCAGTGATGCCAGTCAAGTTTACGCATTCTTACTCATTTACCATTATGTGATCAGTATTCATAATCGAGATTTTAAGATCTTTGATACCTTTAAGTGATAAGAGTCCTTGAGCCCATAAACTTGTCTTGTTTGCGATTTTCGAGAGTGACAAGATTCTGTCGGCTACTGAAAAGGATGGATCTACTACTATTGTTAGATTTGTATTGTTAATATATTTATGAACATCCTTGAATTGATGACTTTTTCGGAAAGTATGTCATTAGTGTGTTTGTAAGTCAAAATGACATTTCTTCCCTTTGCATCGACTACGACATATTCACGACCTGAGGGAATGTTCCTTGTAAAGTATAGCATATTGGTCACTACACCTTCATTCTCAAGAATATGAACTTGTTTTTTTTGCTATATTGTCTCTTCCTAACACTCCAAAAATTGCTACAGTGTTAGATCCGAGGATTCGTGAAGAGGCAATTGAGATATTTGCTCCTTTTCCTCCTGGAACTTCTTTAATCTTTTCAATTCTGACTTCTCCAGGAATTGGAAATTGTTCGGCAAATAAAATAGTATCCCAGTTTATCGAACCGACTACAATAATCTTGGTAGATATCATCTATTAAATACTAAATTTTCGTGTTGATATTCGTTTTGACATATTGAATCTAATCAGATTCGATATCTTCTTTGGTGGGCATTCTATTTTTTAAATAGATATTTTGTACTGATAATGAATATGAAAAGAAAACAAGCAAGCCAGAAGTTTTGATATGCTTCTCACTTAAAAAGGAAAAGATCAATCAATCAATCAAATGCCCCCTGACCTATTGCCGTTAAATACTTGTCTAGAATACAAAATTGTCAATAACAGTTTTTACTTCTGTCCTGACCTCATAAAGGGACTGATCTATAGTTCCCAGAATATAGACAGGAATTACAAATTTTCTTTTGCTAGTGAAATGTGATTACCATAGCAACTTTTTGTGCTTTAACATCTACCAAGGATCATTTGTTTTTCATGAAGGATGTCTGAACTCTGCATAATCACATTTTCCTCAGATCTAAGCCTGTCTATTAACTGGAAAATAAATGAGGTATATTATATATAGGGAAATGAAAGTTCTAAAATAGAAATATATGAAAACCATTAACAAATATGTTATATCAATAGTATCTGTTGCTATTTTTTGTATCCTTATTATTGGTAGTAAAGAAGTTGATGCTGAAGGTAGTAAATGGGTAAGTAAAGGTGATGCGTTAAATAAAATGGGAAATTTTAGTGGAGCAATAACTGCATATGACAAGGCACTTGAAATAGATCCTAAAGATAAACAAGTCTGGGTAAGTAAAGGTGATGCGTTAAATAAAATGGGAAATTTTAGTGGAGCAATAACTGCATATGACAAGGCACTTGAAATAGATCCTAATTATGTTAATGCGTGGGACGGTAAAGGATGGTCACAAAATGAATTTGGTAATTATAGACAAGCTATTGTTTACCTTGATAAGGCTCTTAAAATAGACCCTACATACAAATGGTCATTGAGTAATATTGGATGGTCCCTAAATGGTTTAGGTAATTATACACAGGCCATTGTTTACCTTGATAAAGCCCTCAAGATAGATCCAAATCATCTTGATGCTCTGGTCTTCAAGGCGCAGGCACTGTATAATATTGGAAATAACACTGGGGCGAAATATTATTCAAACAAGGCTTTTGAGGTAGACCCCAAATCTCCTGCATTAAAGAGATTACCAGACGTGTTGATTAGGAAAGTACAATAACAACGAGGAGAAGGATATAGAAATGCAGATTTTTAAACACAATAACCTACCCCGACCCGTTTTAGATAATGTTATAATCTAGTTTTATCTGACCACTTTCTTGGTATTCTTGTTTCGTGGTTATGCTCAGTATTATAGATGATAAGCGTGTAGGGCCTTTATCTATCATTTGATTTCTTTAGTTAAAATATTTGATGTATACTGCTTTATCCCTCCCTGACGGTATCTCTCTCTACATCTTATATGGTATTATACGGTAACCGTCCCGGCCACTAGATGGCTTATCAAATATTACAACTGAAAATGAGTGATTGTATGATCATTAAGATCTCTAAATATAATTGTGATTGGGCGGAAAAAGTGCATTGATAGGTAGTGATAGTGGCAGTAGTGGCGGAAATAGAATATCCGGTTGGTTATTTGACGCATATCCCTTAGAAGATAAAATGATTTTTTGGATAAAGCAAAAAAAGAAGAATAATGATGCTAGTAGTAGTTATACTATTAGACTAGAGGATAATTGGACTCATTCTATATATGTTGCAGCAAATGACAAATCGGATCTAAAATCGATATTATTAGAAAGTAAAGAAAATGAAAATATTCAGTCATTAATTAAAGATCATGAATTTGTATTAAGGTATGAAAGAATTATAGATACTACAAAATCAGATGTTTTAAAATTAACATTGTTAGATTCCACAAAAGCATCAACCATAGCCAGAAGAATTGAAAGACTAGGTGGTGGTAAATTTGGAAAATATAGATTGTATAATGTGGATATACAACCAGCACAGTCTTATTTTTATGAACGCGATATATTTCCACTTGCTTTATCTGAAATAAGATTAGATGGTTATGGCGATGGTGGTAGTGATGGTAGTGATGGTAGTGATTCAACTGTCAAAGGGAAAGAAAATCCTATAAAAAGGTGGGAAATCAGAGAAGATAGTATATGGTCTACAGACTACGAAACACCTAACTTTAAAACAGTTGATATAGAAGTAAATTTACAAAAGGAGTCAAAATTACCTAAATATTCAGATAGAATTAATTCTATATCAATCAAACATGCAAGTGAATCATTTGAAATTGAATCAAAGTCTGAGGCAGACGTAATCAAAGAATTTGTAGCTGAAATATCAAAGATAGATCCTGATTTTATATTTACTGAAGATGGTGATTCATTTACATTTCCTTATTTGATTCATAGAGCTGAGCAAAATAATATACAACAGAACCTAATTCTAAGCAGAGAAAAAATACCTTTGACAAGGCCGGCAAGTGATGGTATATCTTATTTTTCATATGGTCGTGTTTATTTCAAACCGACTACTATAAAATTATATGGAAGAATACACTTTGACATATCCAATTCTTTCATTTTAAATGATTCAGGATTACATGGTCTATATGAAATAGCTAGGGTTTGCAGAATGTCCCTTCATACTACAGCGAGAGCTTCTATAGGAAAGTGTTTGAGCAGTTTACAATGCTATTATGCTACTAGAAAAGGTATCCTAATACCATGGAAGCCTTTTATTGCAGAACATTTTAAATATTTGTCAGAGCTTTTCATAGCAGATAGAGGCGGATTTATCTTTGAACCCAAGATAGGAGTTCATGAACAAGTAGCTGAATTTGACTTTGAATCATTATATCCGAATATTATGCAGAAATATAATTTATCAGCTGAAACCATAAGATGTAGTTGTTGTTGCAACGACACCATCTGTTCAAAACCAAGAGTCCCTGAATTATACTATCACATATGTCAAAGAAGAATTGGAATAGTTCCGACTTCTTTAAAGATATTATTAAACAAACGTGCCAAGTATAAGGAGTTAAGAAATAACACAGAATCCAGTAATAGTAGTGGCCGCAACAACTCGGAATTAAATGCAATTTATGATGCTAGATATTCGATATTAAAATGGGTTCTTGTAACCTCATTTGGATATCTTGGTTTTAATAATGCTAAGTTTGGAAGAGTTGATGCACATATTGCAGTATGTGCCTTCGATCGACAGGTCATAATACAGACAGCCAAAATAGCTGAAAGGCATGGATTCAGAGTCTTGCATGGAATTGTGGATTCTATATGGGTAAAGAAGAATGAGGAGATGGAGATGGAGGAAAGTTATAGCTGTGATGTAATTGTAGAAAAGGGAAAAAGGGATGATGGCAATGAAACAGAAGTCGATGAAAAGAAGAAATTAAAAGAAAATCATAATAATGCTGATTATTTGCAGTTAGAAAAAGCCATAGAGCAGCAAACAGGCTTTAAAGTATCGTTTGAAGGTATCTACAAATGGATCGCCTTTGTTAGTTCTAAACAAAATGATATTTTGCCAGTTCCAAATCGTTACTTTGGTACATTTGAAGATGAAAACAAATTGAAAATAAGAGGAATAGAAGCAAGAAGGCATGATACACCTCCATTCTTTTCCAAATTTCAAAATGAAATACTGGAAATTATAACTAGTGGTAATACTATTAATGAAGTAATAGCGTTAATACCAAAAGTTAGGGATATTTTCCAAAAGTATGAAAGAATTCTTAAGGAAAGGAAGGTACCACTTGAGCAACTGATATTTACCAAGCGGCTTTCAAAAGATTATAGTGAATATCAAATAAAAAGAAATACAGTGGAAAGCTCCGCAATAAATCTTCTTGCCAATGAGAGAAAGTCTCTGAAAGCTGGAGAACTTTTAAGATATATTATTACAGATTTCTATCAAAAATCTTCTACAATTAGAGCGGTTTCTATAGAGCTAATTGATATGCAAAACAGTAATACTACTTATGACATAAGGAGATATATAGAACTACTTGCAGAGACGTGTAATTCAATTACAGAGCCTTTTGGATATACACTATCATTACCAATCATTATAAACTAATTATTACCAATACCTCACTTCGTAGAACCATTATCACAATTATTTACCATTAAAGATTAAGTATGTCTGCTCGAAATTGTCTTAGGCGAATTTAAGAAATTAACTCTACAGTAATTCGTAAGAAATTAATGAGAAAATATCTGCCATGTCAGGAACAGATATCATAAACTATCTGATGAATATGAAAAATGTCTAATTGGCTTAACTTCAATGCTAAAATATGTATGGAATACTGCTACCAATGAAGCCAAACAATATGAAAAGATACAAATGGTATTATTAATGAAAGACATACATGAAATGAAACTAGAATTTCTCAAAATCCACTATCATGTTGTATGTATGAGGATTAATTAGAATTCATAAGAAAAGCAATGCATAGAAATCCAGATAATTGGATTAAGAAACACTTGAGACAAGTAAACAGTTTTGGATTAATCGTTGTTGTTGATTCCCATTTTGCCTTCTTATTCATCTAATTATATTAGGCACAAAATTTCTACAAATACACTTTGCAATCTGACATGGCTTCCAGTCTAACGTTGATGTTGGAACTAATTTATGAAGTGAAACGCTATGCCCGCAGTTCTTACAAAATTCACCAGTCAAGTATTGTCTTCACTTGTGCAAGGCACTTTATAAGTTGAAGATTAGAACATATGAATCTTTATCTCACAATCACTCTTAGAAATTAGACTATTTCAAAATTCACATACAAAAATTTTTGAACATACTTCATATAACAATCTAGGTGACGCATAGACCCATAATTGGGGACAGACCAAGAAAAATTGTGATTAATAAATGATATTACTGAAGAAATTGAAGATACCGGCTAATAACGCCCGGTAATGGCTCTAGAACAGCTGGCTAGCAGATTAGCAGGTATGCATCATCAGACCTTATTACCCTAAACTTCCTAAACGTTTGCCGATAATATGATGAAAAAGATAGATCTTGTGCCTAGCATATTCATTTTTGATTGAGATTCTAATAGAGTGGCATAAGAAACTGAAGTCATATTACTGAATATTTTTAAACATCTTCAGTTTAGGTTCATGAATTTGTCAGTCCTGATTATGTGAATCGTGTGTCACGTAGGTTTGTAAGAATAAATGATATATCAAGTATTCCTAACCAATTTAGAAATATCATAAAATAAAGATCGAATCTCAAGGGACCAGATGCGTTTATCGATACGGTCAAATCCTTAAGAGAGTCATTTGCCGATCTTCACTATGAAGAACATTATATACTTGCTTCTAAAGATAAGGTCATTACTTTTGTAACTAGAACTGGTAAACACGTAGACAACTTTTTTAGCATTTTCCCAACTGGACTCAGCTTTACTTACGTAGCGGTACACATATTCAGGATTATTGATAATAAAGTAGTAGAACATGATGCTATTCGAGAGGATCTTAGCTTTATGATGCAGATAGGTTTAGTTCGCGCTGCCACAGAAGGGTATGAATCGCTATTTCAAGCAAAGAAGGCTCTAAACATAGGCAAACATTATACTAAATAAAGATTCCGAGAAAGGAATACTTTTATTTTTGAAGCAGCTAACCAAATTTTCATCTGATAACCAGGTCGGCACTTACCAACTTATATAATTACCCATCTTAATCTAGTGGTAATAGGTGAGTTATGAATAATGGAAAGTAATCATGAAGAGAGTATGGAATGTCCTTGTCCGTGCCATGCATCAGGCAGTACGTGTTCGGTATGTGCAAGTACAGAAGGAAAAATGAGAGGTATGTGAGGAAGTGGAGGCTATGGAGGAGGTATGATGGATCCACTTGATATAGGAGTTATGATGTGGCAAAAGGCATTCTTTAAGGCCAATATGGAATTGATGTCGGAGAAATTAAAGAAGAGGATGGAAGAAAGATGGGGTCAGGCAACTGATAAGGCGGCTGACGCTCTTATTGAAAAAATGGAAAAACAATGGATGGCTATGTTTCAGAAGACAGGAGCAGAAAAAGAATTTCGTGAGAAACTTGCAAAGATCTATACTGAAGGACACAAGTAGTAGAATAGGATTATTTGTAATAGAATCTATATGCTAGTGGATAGCAAGTAGACGAATAGATTATCTCAATTATCTATTTATTCTTTTTCTTCTTTATTACTAGTTGACGTAAAATAGAAATGGCTAGAGATAGTTCCTCATTTTAAGATCATCAAGTTCATCAAATGTATCAAACATAATATACGATTTAACATACGATTTAACTTCTCTTATATGCTCAAGATTGATCCAATCATTACAACTGAGAACTAGTACAATCTTTTCGGCGGATATAGGACAAGAAATGAAGACATCTATGTCTGTGACACCTGGGTGTATTGATCTCTTCGCAGAAGTCAATCTGAGGTACGAATATTACCAAGAGGGTGTTCATAGCATAGGAACATACCATATACGTGGATCAGTACTAGTACAGAATTCGCCATACTCAATCAAAATATCAATAGTTGCAAATGACAATGCGGTGTTGCCAAGACCTTTCATGGATACAAATGTATCGCCTCAGAGCCTCTTAACTAGTGAGATAGACCACACCACATCCATCTCTTCCATTTTTTGTTATAATCATTCAGGTTGGAATCAATAATAACAATTCAATATGAAAACTATGTTCTACGCTCTTCATTATCACTAATTTTTATATCCAAGTTAATATTATCTATACCTGAAATAATATTGCTGTTAATTCAATTCAAAGTAATAAAACTAGCTGATGATATGCAAGACTGCCAAATCGATCTTTTAATTAACATATTTTAATCTTGATATTGTCATTGTAATGACGTGTTAGAGTACCATTTACAATTTTTAGGTTATACGGATGTCCATCATTTTCTATTAAGGCTGTTCTTTTCAAATATCAAATTAAGGTTTGGTATAGTTAGAATGATTACTTTCGTCTTATGATGTAGTAGTCTTTTCATATAATGCATCCGTACAAACAAAGTGTCGAATCTGGTGCCTTGTCTTGCATACCTTGCTTTTACTTCATTTTCGATGATTTTGAGCCAAATTTTTGGTTCAAATATTACCAGCGATTTACTAAATTACTAGGTAGATATTCTCAAGTATACTGTACTATTAGAATTTGAAATCACAGGAAATATGCTAAAATTTTCAAAAGTTATTAGATTATCTATCTACTAAAAGAAGGAATTTGATAAATATAAAGTATCACACAATCGGTAACAATATATTCAGTATCTGTATCTATCTATACATTCATTTTCAGGTATATTTGGTCTGATTTTGTGGTTGTTGTGAACCAGATACTGATGCTCGAGATGGTTGGGATTGTGGTAATTGGAAGAATGGGATTGCTCCTTGTCCACCTAAAG
>Ga0126370_10001178_pt1 | contig 11764 bp, 7 predicted proteins | sample PanSoiMetaPlot_3_FD_92586 | JGI IMG/M metagenome (GOLD analysis project Ga0126370, IMG submission 92586) | Tropical forest soil microbial communities from Panama - MetaG Plot_3 | ecosystem: Environmental > Terrestrial > Soil > Tropical forest > Bulk soil | place: Panama | collected 2016-02-17 | reverse complement strand
GCTCAGAGACCGCGTTGGAGCTTTCCGTAACCTTTGACCCCCACTCCGACTCCGGCGGCTAGAACCTTCAAGCAGCAAAACCCCGGCATTCGTATTTGGCAAAAAAGAAAATGGGAGGCTCAAATTCAGCCTCCCATTTTCTTTTTGTAAGGTGAATCTCCGTTTTGTGAGTTCAATCTCAGTTAGAACTCGTACCGCAGCGAAACTTGCAGCACGCGCGGAGCACTAGCGGTCGAAGTGATGATGCCGAACTGGCTGGTGTTGAGGAGTGTAGCCGAGCTTGGCCCGTTGAAGACAGGATGGTTGAAGGTGTTGAAAGTGTCCATGCGAAGCTTTAACTGCTGGCCTTCCAGCCTCGGCATCTTGATAGATTTTTCGATGGCCATGTCCACGGAAGAGAAACCGGGGCCACGTACCGCATTCCTGGTTCCCGTGCCGCCGCCGAAGGGGAATCCGAATGCACCAACAGCGGAGGATTGACTTGCGAAATATTGCAATTCTCCAGCTGAATCCGCGTGAATGTTCTGCTTGAGTCCGGAAGCATTCAGCAACACTGCAGGCGCATCGAGAGTGAACGCCGTTGGGAAGGAACCCGTGTGCACTGTAAAGGGATAGCCGGTCCTCCAGGTGATGATGCTGGAGGTCGTCCATCCTCCCAAGATCGCGTTGGCCCATCCCGAAGCATTACGCAGGAAATGCCGCCCCTGGCCTACCGGCAGGTCATAGATGTAATTGACGTTGATCGTGTGACGCGCATCGAAATCGGAGCTTGCGCGGCAAGTGCGGAGACTGTCGAGTTCACAAACCAGGCCGTTGCCGCTGAACGAGTACAGGACATAATTGTTCGCGACATCCGACACGTTGTCGATGGAATGCGAATAGGTATAGTTAATGTCGAATTGTAGCCCATTCGAAAAACGCTTGCGAAGCGTAGTCAGCAAGGCGTTGTAATTCGAAGAGGCATAATTCCCGATGTAGGCGTTTGCCGAGGTTTGAGCCGGCAAACCTATATTGGGGAAGAGAAGCCCGAGCTCTTGGAGGAATAGGACGATGCTCGACAAATCTCCTCTGGTAATGAATGGCTGAAAAAAGCCCCCGAATCCATTGGCGAGGAACGTGGAACAATTCTGATGTCCGGTAAACCCAAAGTTCTGGCAAGTAACGGGGAACCCCACGTCAGATGTCAATACGGCGTTGATCTGGTTCTCAAACCAGGGGATGGGGGCTATCGGCCCTGGAGAATTGAGGGCGGCAAACTCTTGCTGTAATTGGCCAAAGGCTGGGCGCAAGAATTGACCTGAAGCCGTGTCCTTGAAGTTTGTAGTAGTGCCGGCGTCTCCCACGGCCAATAGCCTTCTGCCCAAGCGGCCCACGTAACTCGCCTCAAACAGCAAATTCCCTGGCAATTCCCTTTGAACTCCAAAGTTCAGCAAAATGGAATAGGGATTCTTAGTGTTGCGATCAAATTGGAAAAATGAGGGGAAGCCCCCGGTGGCCGTCCCGACGGGATTACCGTTTGAATCCAGGTTGGGAGTGTTTGGAGGTGTTGTATTCGGGGCCGCAGGAAAGGGCGGCAGGTTAGTGCTTAGCCCATTGAAGCGCGGATCGAGGAGCAGAGAATCAAAGGGGTCGCCCGAAAACCCAAAGAAGTTGTTTGCTTGTGCATCAAACAGAAACGTGTTCTGGTCCAAACCAAAACTCGCGCCGCCGGCAATGCGATCATAAAGCAGGGAGGCTCCAAGCCGAACGGTCGTTCTGCGTTCACCGAGAAGGCTGCCAAGAATCCCGCTGCGGAAGTTTGGATTGTATGCCAAGCCGATTCGCGGCCCGAAGTCCTTGTGATCCGGTTGGTAATAGCCCGGAGCATTGTTTGCTGCCCCGCCAAGGGAATAGCTGACCAAGGGAACAACGCCATTTCCGCTCAACCCTTGGGCTGCCGCCTGTAAGCGAGCCGCTAAATAAGCGTCTTCATTTACGGAGGGCACGGACTGGAACCCGTTGACCTCGTACGGAACCGAATGCAGCGTATACCTCAATCCGTAGGTCAAGGTTAGGTCAGATCGCAATTTCCATGAATCCTGGCCATAAAATTCAAATTCGTTGTAGTTAAAATCGCGTTTTTTCCCGGTTCCATTGGCGAATGGAGTTCCGGTCTTGTTGTAGTTGAAATTTGTCGTCACCTGCGAATAGCGGCCCAGCATAAATGGGAAAAAGTTATCCCAATTGTTGATGGCTGACTGGTCTGGGTTAATGTCGCCGGGACGGGACGTACTGTCCAGGGCCAGCAAATTCCCCCCAAGGCCAACTCCAATGAAATTGAAATCATCCTTGAGGGCGCTGATTTGCCGAATCAGCTTGAGGTCTCCGCCGAAATCCATGGTGTGGTTCCCTTTAATCCAGGTCAAGCCTTCGCGGAACTCGGGAACCGGGACGTTGCGGGACTGCGACGATGACCCGAGGAAAGGATTAGAAATGTTCGGGCTGAAAAAGAAAGAGTTGGGAAACGTTGGCGCAGGCTTCGTCGGGAAATCCAGAATAGCCCGAACAAGCCCGGCGGAGAACTGGCTGATGACGTTGGGAGTTGCCGTCCACGTCCATCCAACGGAAGATGCGTATCCATTGAACGTGTCCCGCAAGCCTGGTGCCGGATCGCCGGGAAACTGTTGAATGGCAACGTTGAAATCATCATCCACGCCGTGGCGCCCAACGCTGCTCCGTAGGAACAACTTGTGCTTGGAAGTCAGGTTATAATCGATGCGCCCGGTGAAGACGTTCTCCGTTTCGTGAACGGGAGCCGTAAACAGAAATCCGTCAGTATTTATGCCGTCGCCTGCCGCACCGGGATCGTTGACGGTGCTGGGATAGCGGCCATTGATGAAGCTCAACAACGCCGTGTTGTCTCCAGTCCCCTGGGGGTCGAGGGCTTGGAGGTCCGAAGGCTGCAGGTAAGTAATGCAATTCGGCTGAGTAGTGAAACGAGCGGTCCCGTCACAACCTGCATTGTTATTGATATAGCCGAGTTGCCCCGACCGGAATTGCGGCGTTGGTACCGCCCTTACGTTTTGGCTGCTTGAGGAGCGGCGAAGGCCTTCGTAGTCGAAGAAGAAGAAGAGCTTGTCCTTCTTCACTGGACCGCCGAGGTTGCCGCCAAACTGGTTGCGAATCAGTGGTGGGCGCGCTACCCCGCTGCGGTTGTTGAACCAGTCGTTTGCTGCAAAAAGCGTGTTGCGGTTATATTCGCGCAAGTTACCGTGCCAGTTGTTGGTACCGTACTTAGTGAAGAGCGTGATTCCGCCTCCGCTGCTTCGCCCGTAATCGGCCGTCTCGCCAGCGGTAACTGTGCGCACTTCCTGCAAGGCGTCGATAGAAACGGGGATAGTAGATGAAAATGCCTGGCCCGTGGCCTGATCGTTGATGTCCAATCCGTCGAGCATAATGTTCCCCTGATCGCTGCGCGCACCGGTAATGGAGCCGGCATCGTTTACCCCGGCTTGCAGTTGCATCAAGTTTGCGGCGTCCAGCCGGAACTGAATGGGCAACTCACTCACCGCTCGCGCGTCAATCACGTTGCCAACGGTAGCATCGGTCGTATTCAACGTGGCTTCACCGGAAGCCTCGACACTAATTGATTGCGTCACCGCCCCCACGTCCAGGCTGGCGTTGCGCGTTTCCGTGGAGCTCACGCCGAGCGAGACGTTGCTTATGACGAGCTTGGTAAAGCCCTCTTTTGTGAAAGTCAGGGAGTAGCCCTGTCCAGGAGCTTGGCGGAGGAATTGATAGAACCCCAGATCGTTCGTCGTCGTAGTCTCGTGCAAACCCAGCTGGCTATTGGCAAGCTCCACGGTAACGCCGGATACGACGCCACCCGAGGTATCCGAGACAACACCGCTAACTGCAGAAAATTGCTGCGCATGCAGCGGATAGGTTCCAAACATCAAAAGCAGCACACCCAGAACAACACCCCTCAGACTCTTCATTTGGTCTAACCCCCATACAAAAAACGGATTTAAACGCAACTGCTGCAATGCCACTGCTTATGCGAAGGAATCCATGATGAGCGGACTAGCACGGGAATAGCCATAAACATTTCTTACTTTGTGCGTAATCCAAACACTCACAAGCACTTAGTCAACGATATGGCGCGACCATTCGTGAAAGCTTGTCAATAACTCTATTAATTGGAAAAAGATATGAAGATATGGATTGTTTATTAAACTTTTTCGCGAGCTAAGCTTCAACACGATGCGATAAGCAATAGTTGAGAAACAGCCTAGGGTTCTTCCAAGCGTGGCTAAGCATCATGCCTGTTCCCCACTCTGCTCGATAGACGAGTGTCGCTTTTACGGCAGCGCATTCGGTGGGCAATTTCTTCACAGAACTAGTACCAAACGAAAGGACACCTGACTTGTCCCTATTTAATGTAAAGCGCTGATTCCTAAGATATTAGAGGAATCAGCGAACTTGGCCGGCTTTGGCTCCTTTCGTGCCACCTTCTTCTTGCCCTGGTCAAAGATCCATCAAAATGGGAGGAATCCATGCGATTCCGCACTTCACGCAGCCTCGCCGCGCTGTTTGTTGTATTCTTTGCTGTAGCCTCTTGGGCTACGCCGATTCCTGAGCGCCTGGTTCCGGTGAACCTGGTTCCGGCTCCCAACAACCCATCTCAATCGGGGAAGATTGCGTCGATCGGAGACGCGGCTTTCTCGCTGGAGGTCACCACCGGTCAGGAAAAAAAGACCATCGAGTTTCTGGTTGACGATGACACCAAGGTGGAAGGCAAGCTCAAAGTAGGCTCTCAAGCCAGTGTGGAATATCGCTCCGCCGACGGCAGAAACATCGCTATTCACGTTGTCGTCACAGCCGCTGCAGCTTTCAAGGCACGGTGAGTTGAAGAAAAAAACGGTTTTTTCCAGAACGGCTAAACAAGCGATCCTTAGTTCAACATGGCCGCACGCGCCCAGCCCCTCGCGGTCCATTTTTATTTTTTGGATTGAGGAACTCAGATGCGCACGACTCTGAAAATCGTCCTGCCCCTGATCGTGAGCGTCGGCAGCGTGTCGCTTGTCTTCGCCGGTTACCAGGTGAGGAACGAGCGGCGAATCCTACGCAATGATCTCTCACGCCGCGCTGAGATCCTGGCGGACAGCCTCCAGGACAGTGTCGAGCGGGAACTTGCCAAGGGCCAGGAGCGCGGCCTCCACCGCTTTGTCGAGCGTTATGCACAGCGCGAGCATCTCAAAGGAATCGCCATCTACGACACATCAGGCCATTTGCTTGCTGTTACGCCTGGCCTTGAACCCGCCTTGCCCTTGCACCCTACTGCCGCAACCAAAGCCCTTAACGGCAACAAAGGAACGGGCGAGTTCCTAACCCCTGAGCAGACTTCTGCAACCCAGGTGGCCGATGCCACTCCTGTTCATGTCTACGCCATGCCACTACATCGCGATGATGAAGTGGCGGGCGTTCTACTGCTGATTCACGACACCGGTTACATTGACCGGCAAGTTGCGCTTACCCTGCGCGATGCTCTTTTGAACGCGCTGATCCAAACGCTCCTGATTAGCCTCCTTGCATTGGTGCTTGTTCGCTGGACCTTCACCGAGCCGCTTACCCGCACGGCAAAATGGGTGCGAACGCTGCGGACCGGACAGCCCAACCCGCCTCCAGCGCTGCTGCAGGGAGAAATCATGGAGCAGTTGCATAACGAAGTTACCCACCTTGCCAGGGATTTGCATTCAGCGAGAGCCGCCGCTGAGGTCGAAGCGCGCCTGCGCGATTCGAATGCTTCGCTGTGGACCGCGGAACGTTTGCGGGTTAGTTTGCGCGACAGACTGCAGGATCAACCCTTGTTCGTCGTTTCGAATCGCGAACCCTATATGCATGTTCACGATGGCAACAAAACGATCAAAATGCTCGTGCCCGCTAGCGGTGTGGTCACCGCTCTCGAGCCGGTCTTGCTGGCTTGCAACGGCACCTGGGTCGCCAACGGCTCTGGCAGCGCCGACCGCGAAATTGTTGACGCCCACGACCACCTTCGCGTACCCCCAGACCGCCCCAGCTATACTCTTCGCCGCGTCTGGCTGACCGACGAAGAAGACAAAGGCTATTACGACGGCTTTTCCAACGAAGGCCTCTGGCCCCTCTGCCACATCGCCCACACACGCCCAATTTTCCGGCCGGAAGACTGGCTGCAATATCAACGCATCAACCAGCGCTTCGCTGACGCCGTTTTGCAGGAAATGTCGGACGTAGATTCACCTATTCTTCTGGCGCAGGACTACCACCTCGCATTGGTTCCCAAAATGGTTAAGGAAGTTCGTCCCGACGCGCGCGTGGCTATTTTCTGGCATATCCCTTGGCCCAACGCCGAAGTTTTCGGGATTTGCCCGTGGCAGCGGGAACTCATTGAAGGCTTGCTGGGTGCGGACCTGATCGGCTTCCATATTCAATCGCACTGTAACAATTTTTTGGAAACGGTGGACCGGGCTTTGGAAGCGCTCACGGAATGGGACCGCTTTGCCGTAAGCCGGCAAGGGCATATCACGCGCGTGCGCCCTTACCCGATTAGCGTGGCTTTCCCCGAGAGCCCACTGCCTGACGCTGACCCAATTAACGCCGTAGGGCTGCGTGAGGCCTTGTGCGAGGAAATGGGAATTGAGGCCACGCACCTGGGAGTCGGCGTAGATCGCGTGGACTACACGAAAGGAATCCTCGAGCGCTTCCGCGCCTTGGAAAGGTTCTTCGAGCTGAATCCCGGCTATCAGCAGCGTTTTACGTTCGTGCAGATTGGAGCGCCCAGCCGAACAGACATCGAGCGCTACAAGAATTTCCTCGACGAGGTCAGCTCGGAAGCCGACCGTATCAACGCTCGCTTCCAGACGTCGCGGTGGAAACCCATCGTTTTTCGTAAAAAGCACCATTCGCATGTAGAGATTGCTCGCTTCTACCAGGCCTCCTCTTTGTGCATGGTCACTTCCTTGCACGATGGCATGAACCTAGTGGCCAAAGAATTTGTGGCTTCCCGTGAAGACGAACGCGGGGCGCTCGTCTTGAGCACCTTTGCTGGAGCAGCGCACGAACTGTCTGACGCGCTACTTGTGAACCCCTATGACATTGCCCAGCTCGCTCGCGCTATCCACCGCGCGCTCGAGATGCCGGAGCAGGAACAGGCCGAGCGCATGCAACGCATGCGGCACACGGTGCGCCAACACAACGTCTACCGCTGGGCCGCTCATCTTCTTTCCGACCTCACCGAGATTCGCATCGAACTGGTGGAGCGGGTGGGAACGTAAGAGCGCAAACCATTTGACTCGCTGCCGCGGAACCGTAGCAAAACCGGGGCTGTCTAGGCGCATCTAAGGGTAGAGAGGACGCAGAATTGAACGCCGCCGAAACACCATTCGACTTCGTAACTGCTTCTTATCTCACGCGCATCGGAAATCAATCTGCTGGAAATCTCTCGGATTTGTTGACCGGCCTTGAACACTGCAGCGATGCGTCTATTTTCCATCACACTTTCCAAACCCTTGGCGTCCACCACTTCCTCACAGAGGGCTTTTCCAACGATTTTGCGCAGTGGACGCTTTCTTCCACGAATCGAAACGACCTAGCCGAGCAACTCGCAGCACTCGACATTCGCGATTACACTTCGATTGCCGCGCTGCGGACCGATCTTTGCCGGGTAGTCCGCGATTTCTGCGACGTGCATCCGCAATTTGCCTCGCAATCGGGCCTCGAGCGGTTCTATTTTTGCGAAAGCGTGGAAGTGACCGTGCCTCTTGCTCGCAGCGCCCGCAACCTCGATGAATTCCAGGAAGGTCTTCAGCACCTCAGTCACGCAGGGTTTTACTTTCATTTTATCTCCTCGCGCTTGCGGCTGCAGCTCCAAACCAACGACTTTTCCCACTGGCTTTCTGCCAGTCTCGGGCTGCGAACCCTCGCCGACAGCATCAACCACATTGATGTCTACACCAACACACTGGACAGCGCACGGGCCAAAATGCTCCGCCTGATTGACCGGGAGAGGAGAAAAGGATGACGGAAGTTTTGGCGGAGAACCACATTCCCCTGGAAAGCTATGCGGATGTCGTTGGCGCGGGCGAAATCGAAGAGTTGCGCGCGCTAGCCAAGCCGCTGCGCGGCCGCAGCATCGAGATGATCAACTCCACAGCCGTGGGAGGCGGTGTAGCGGAAATTCTCAACCGCCTCGTCCCTCTCGCGGAAGAACTCGATCTCCACATTCGCTGGGACGTGATGCAGGGCGCGGAAGAATTCTTTGACGTGACGAAGTCCTTCCACAACGCTCTCCACGGCGAGCCGTATCTGGCCAAGCTCCAGGATTTTGAAATTTTTCTTTCTTACAACGAGCAAAATCGCAAGATGCTTCCGCTCGATGCCGAATTCATGGTCATTCATGACCCGCAACCCGCGGCGTTGATTGACGGGCGCCCCTCCGGTTCGAATCACTGGGTCTGGCGGTGTCACATTGATTTGTCGCATCCCAACCGCGCGGTCTGGGACTTCCTGGAAAAGTTCGTCTCTCGCTATGACGCCGTGATGTTCTCTTCTCCGGAGTTTTCCCGCCAGCTCACTATTCCGCAATACCTTTTCTATCCGGCCATTGATCCACTTTCGGAGAAAAACTGTCCGCTCGACGCGGAATTCGTCCAGCAAGTTCTTGATCGCTACCAGATTGATCCCCAGCGCCCGATCTTGACGCAGATTTCGCGCTTCGATCGCCTAAAGGACCCTGTCGGGGTGATTCGTGCGTATCGAATCGTCAAACGCTATTTCGATTGCCAGTTGGTCCTGGCCGGGGGCAGCGCATCGGACGACCCGGAAGGCGCTCTCGTCCTCAAGGACGTCCTGCGAGCCGCCGATCACGACCCCGACATCAAGATCCTCGAACTCCCGGCCTGGGCGCCTTTGGAAGTCAATGCTCTACAGCGCGCATCGACCATCGTCATCCAAAAAAGCCTGCGTGAAGGCTTCGGCCTCACGGTCTCGGAAGCGCTTTGGAAGAAAAAACCTGTGGTGGCCTCTGCGGTGGGAGGCATCCCCACGCAAATTATTCATAAGCACACCGGACTTCTGGCGCACTCCGTTGAAGGTACCGCCTATCAAATCCGCTTTTTGCTTTCGCATCCGGAGATCGCCGCAAAACTCGGCGAAAATGGTCACCAACACGTGAAAGAGAATTTCCTCATCACGCAGAAATTGAAGCGCTATCTCGCCTTATTCTTGATGCTCGATAGGGGCCAATAAATCACGGCAAAGACAACTGTTTTTGGGCCCCGCCTTGGCAACTCTGCCCCGCTAATCTTCATCTAAGATTGAAAGCAGAAGCCTTCCCACCTGGCCCCGGCCATTCCTGCTTTTTTCCGCGACTCCAACTTTGGTGTCCAAGGAGATCATGTATGAAGCGTGTTGCTCTACTCTTGTTCTTGGCATTCTTGGCAGGGACAGGTTGGCTTGTGCCTGCGGCGAAGGCGCAGGATCACTTCCAGGTAGGCGCCTACGGCGATTATTTCCGCATTGACCAGACCGGCACCAATATGGCGGGACTGGGAGGGCGCGTGGGCTACAAAGCGTTCTCGCACGTGATGTTCGAAGGAGAAATGAGCTACGACTTCGATCAGGGTTTCGTCGAGCGCTGCACGAGCATCAGTTGCACCGGAACCGTGGCGAACAGCAATCTCAAAGTTTTGCACGGACTCGGCGGATTCAAGTTCATTGGCACCCGTCACGCGATCCGGCCGTTTCTTGCGCTCAAGGGCGGCTTCATCAATTTCCAGTTGAATCCCAAGCCCGCCACCTTCGGGCAGTTCACGACTTCCGTTCAGAATCTTCGTGCCAACAACGTGAGCGGCGTGTTCTACCCGGCCGTGGGAGTCGAGGGACACCTCGGACCGATCGGACTACGGCTTGAAGGAGGCGACGAGATCTATTGGACGGGTAGCCCCCATCACAACGTGCGTTTGGCGTTTGGCCCGTTCCTCCGCTTTTAGGAAACCGGCCGCCGGATTTGCGCACCCCCAACGAATCAAGAAGGAGGCCTGCCAAGCGGGTCTCCCTCTTTCATTTTTTATAGGTTAACTTTCTCGGTGCAAGATCATACAGCCAGCGATCATGTCATGCAGCGCCTGCTTTTTCTCCGTGAAGCCCGCCATGATATAGCCGATGAACACCGGAACCATGTTCGTCACAATCTTCGCAAAGTGCCTGCCGGTGGCCCGCCCAAAGCTCACGCGGCGGCCCTCCGTGTCCGTCACCACCAAGCCCAAAACCTTCTTGCCCACCGTCGCTTGCCACTCCGAACTCTCCATCAGCGCATGATAGAGCCAGGTAGCCACCAGGCCTGCCGCCGCAAACAAGAAAAATACCGCGATGACAACCCCAACGCCCCAATCGTTCCATTCTTCTTCCGGGTGGAGTTCGTTCACATATGCGCCAAGGCCCGTGAGAAAAAACAACGGAATCGCCACAACACAGACTCCGATGGTGATCACCGCTCCATCAATGAGATAAGCGAGAAACCGCAGCCAGAACCCGCCGTACTCGACGCGCGGGGCGAACACCGCTTGCCGGTTCATCGGGCGTGCGATCACCGCCGCGGTCGAAAACACCTGCCCGCACGCCGAACAGAACATCGCTCCGTCCGCCATCAAGGTACCGCACTTGGAACAGTACACGCGAACTCCCTGCTATCAGAATTCTCTACCGAATCCGCTAAATCTTGCGGCTAATCCTACTTGCAAGCTTTGCGGCCAGTCAAATTGCGCCGCATAGGTTAACCGTTTTAATGAGATTACTTAGCCACTTCTTTCAATTTTTATCCACCGAAATGCTCGCGGTGCTGGCGCAACAAGAACTGATCGGTCATTCCCGCAATGTAATCGCACACAATCACGTGACGCGCTTCGCTCCTCACCAGCTCTTCGTACGAAGCGGGCATGGCGCCCGGCTTTGCCAGGTAATAGGAAAAAAGCTCTCCTAGACATTCCACCGAGCGATCGCGATCTTCTGTAATCGCGGGATGATTATAAATATGCGCGAACAAGAACCGCTTCAGGGCGCCGTTTTGCGCCGCAGCTTCCTCGCTGAATCCCGCAAGCCGCTTGGAGGTCCGGCGAATATCTTCGGTCGAAGAGACGCGCGACCCCCGCACACGCTGCTGCGTGCACTCGATGAGATCCGTCGCCAAAAGATCTAGAACCTGCTTGAGCGCCTCATTGAATTTTAATTTTTCACGCGCGTCCGGATGCGCTACATTCACCCGCGCGTACGCGGTCCCAAAGAATGGAACTTCCTTGCACAACATCGTAAGGTCGAGAAGGCCCGCTTCCAGCGCGTCGTCCATATCCGCGGTGTTGTAAGCGATTTCGTCCACCCAATCAATAAGCTGCGCCTCAAGCGGTGGCCGTAAATCCAGCAAATATTCGCGAAGTTTCGGGAATTCGGTCTCCGAATAATCGCGCGAATGTTTGATGATTCCTTCCCGCACTTCAAAAGTAAGATTCAGGCCGGGAAAATCGAGATAGCGCTGTTCGAAATGCTCGACGATACGCAGCGCGTGCAAATTGTGGTTGAAGTGCCCGTCATGTGCGCGCATCAATTCATCCAGCTTGCGCTCGCCGGCATGCCCGAACGGCGGATGGCCGATGTCGTGGACCAGGGCCAGCACTTCGGCAAGTTCTGTATTTAATCCCAACGCCGCAGCAACCGTCCGCGCAATCTGCGCCACTTCCAGCGTATGCGTCAGGCG
>Ga0126370_10001177_pt1 | contig 11766 bp, 9 predicted proteins | sample PanSoiMetaPlot_3_FD_92586 | JGI IMG/M metagenome (GOLD analysis project Ga0126370, IMG submission 92586) | Tropical forest soil microbial communities from Panama - MetaG Plot_3 | ecosystem: Environmental > Terrestrial > Soil > Tropical forest > Bulk soil | place: Panama | collected 2016-02-17 | reverse complement strand
GCGCAGGTCGGCCGCCAGGCCGGCGTGGCCGATCCGGATCGACAGCTCGGTCCCCCAGGCCGCCTGGTATCCGGACGAGTCAATGTTCGCCCAGGCCAGCGCGGCCAGCGTCGCAGCGAGCAGCACGGCCGCGCTGCCGGTCTCGGTGCGCAGGAACCGGCGCAGCGGCGTCTGGCGGTACTGCGCCCACGCGGTGCGTAGCGAGAACCTGGCCTCGGACCCGCCGGACTCCGTCACTCTAGAATCTTCCCGCGCGCAGCCCGAGCGAGGCCAGGACGGTCGGCCTGGCTCAGCAGCCCCACTGGCCTCAGGGCCTTCGCCGGACCCGGGCTCGCAGGTCACCGTCATGGGTTCGAAAATCCGTCAGCTGACCGATGTCTCTCAGTGCAACTTGCAGCAGTATTTGTGGTGCAACAGGCGCTATCCAGCGCCAAACGTAGGTTCCCCGCCCCGGGCTGGCCGCGCAGAGTGTTTGACCTGCGCTCTGCGCGGCCAGGCCAAACGGGCCTCCCGAGGACATCAGATGGACACGATGGCGCGGCTTCGCCCGACCGTCCAACGCCCCCGGCGCATCTCACTCGCCTCAGGACCGGCCGCGCCGGCCGAGGCTCGCAGGCAGGTCCTGGCGACGATCTGCGCCTGGGATATCCCCGTCGACGTGGACGTCGCTGTCCTGCTCACCAGCGAGCTGGTGACCAATGCCATCCGGCACGAGGCCGCGGAGACCATCACGCTGACCATCACCTGCGTCTGCGGCCAGCTGCGCGTCGACGTTCATGACACGTCGCGCGCCATGCCCGTGATCATGGATGCCCCGGCCGACGCCGAGGATGGGCGGGGCCTGATGCTGGTCGCCAGCCTCTCGACCGACTGGGGCGTGCACAGAACCCGGTCCGGCAAGGCCGTGTACTTCACGCTCGAGTTCGATCTGCCCGATCTCGATGACGGCGGCGACGGCCTCCCGCAGGGCAACCGCGCGTGGGTCCGGTGAATCGCAAGCCCCCCGGCGATTCACCGGACCTGCCCTGCCTGCCCGCTCGCCTCCGGGCGGTCATTTCGACGCGATCGTGCGCAAGGCGGCCTCGCGAGCGATGTCTATGCGCGAATGGACGTCGAGCTTCTTCAGGATGTGGGAGACATGCGTAGCGACCGTCCGCCGGGACAGTAGCAGCTTGGCGGCGATCTCCGGGTTGGACAGCCCGCCCCCCACCAATGCGGCGATCTTGGTCTCGGTTGGCGTAAGGCTGTCCCAGCCGCTGCGCGCCTGCCGGTGCTTCGCGCGCGGGCCGCGGCGGATGCCGTGGGCGCGGAACCTGGCCTGGAGCCGGGCGACGTCCGAGGCGGCGCCCAGCGAGGCATAGATCTCCACGGCCCGGACGAACGCGGCCCGGGCCTGCTCGCGGTCCCCGGCGCGGACGAACTCTCCGGCGGCGGCCTCCAGCGCCTTCGCCCGCAGCAGCGGCCAGCCGGCGTCGCAGTAGCGCTCGGCGGCGGCGAGCAGCCCGGCGGCATCATGATCCAGCAGGCTGCCGCAGTAGAGAGCGTTCGCCTGGCGGTGCGGGATCTCCGAGTCCGCGGCCAGGGCAGCGGCCTGGCCCGCGAGGGCCTGCGCGGTGCCCAGGTCGCCGATGGTCGAGGCCAGGCGGACCGCATCCGCGAGCAGTTCCTCGATCTCGTCGAGCTCTTCGGTGTTGCCGGCGATCCCGGCGGTAAGCTCGGCCAGCGCCTCCGGCAGCGCTCCTTCCAGCTCGCGGTCCAGGCTGCGGGCCAGGGCCAGCGAGCCGAGGACCCGGTTCCCGATCCGCTCGGCCTGCGGGACCGCCGCCGCGAGGTGACGACGCGCGGCGGCGATCTCGCCGCGGTGGAAGCAGATCACCGCGGCGATGCCGAGATCGCAGCAGGCCGCGATGGGCTCCTTCAGGTCATCGCGCAGAGCCGCCACCTCGGCCATGGCGTCGGCCCATCGCCCCGTGTCGAAGAACAACTGACCCAGGGCACCATGCGCCTGAACCAGCCGGATCACCACGCCGGCCTGACCCGCGAGGTGCCGCGCCTGCCGGGCCGCGGCGAACGCCTCCTCGTACCGGTCCAGATCGCCCAGCGTGACGGCCTTGTTGATCTGCAGCAGCAGCCATAGGTCGGTCAGGGCCGGGTCGCCCCCGGTCACGGTCAGCGCGCGGTCGAACAGCGGCAGCGCGGCGGCCATCTGGGTCTGCGCCGAGGTCACGATCGTCAGCACGTGCAGCGCCCAGCCCATCGCCCAGTTGTCGCCCGCCTCCGACGCCACAGCGAGGGCCGTGGTAGCGACCTGGCGGGCCTTCTCAGCCTCGCCGAGGTTGCTGTGCGTCCGTGCCGCGAGCACGAGCAGCCGCGCGCGGTGCCGGCCCGAGATCCCCGGCAGTGCCAGCGCCTGGTTCAGCGTGGCCAGGGACTCGGCGAACCGGCCCACCCGCATCCGGCACTGCGCCAGAGTCCAGTGCAGGTCAACCACCAGCTCGGGCTCGACAGCATGCGCCAGCGCGCGGCTGGCCACCTGCTCGGCCCCGGCCGCGTCGCCCACCCGGTAGAGAGCGTCGGCGAGCCGGCTCACCAGACGGTCATGGCGGGCCGATCCGGCCGGAGAGCTCGCGACGGCCTGACGGAGAAGCTCCGCGGCCACCTGGGGAGCCTGGCCGGTCAGCGGCTCGGCGGTGCGAGCCAGCCAGTTCAGCATCCACTCGTCCATCGGCTCGCTCGCATCGCCCGGTCCATCAACCGCGCGCAACAACTGCCGGGCCACCCGGTTCGCCGGCGCACCGGCCTCAGCGAGGGCGCGCCCCGCCTCGCGGTGCCAGGCGGCGCGCACCGATGCCGGCATCTCGTCGTACAGCGCGGCCCGGATCAGCGGATGCCGGAACCCGAGGCCGTTGCCGAACTCGGCGAGCACGCCCGCGGCGCGTGCCTCGTCAACGGCCGGGATCAAGTCCGCCACGGTTTGACCCAGGACGATCGCCAGGTCCGGGACGGGGAAATCCACGCCGAGCAGGGCCGCCGCCCTGAGCACCTGACGCACACGCCCAGAAACGAACCCAAGGCGGTCCGCTATGGCCGCCGGCAGGGACCGAGGTGCCGAGCCAGTGGTCAGCTCGGCGATCCCCGCGCCGGTAACGGTCACGGCGGAGCTGCGAGCCAGCGCGGCGACCAGCTCGGTGAGGTAGAGGGGATTGCCAGCCGCACCGCCGGCGAGCCGCAGCAACATGTCGTCGGGCCTGCCTCCGACCAGGGCCGCCACCAGCTCGGCCGCCGCCGCCTCGGTGAGCGCGGCGAGCGGCAAGCGCGCGGCATCGCCGACCGCGCGCCGCAGCGCCTGCAGGTCCTCCCGCCGCGGCACCGGGCGCATCGTCCCTACGAGCAGCAGCGGTGACTCCGGCGCCGACCTGGCCAGGCGCCCCCACAGGGCGACGCTGGCCTGATCTGCCCACTGGAGATCGTCGACGACCAGGATCGTCGGCCGCACGCCGCACTCCTCGGCGACGAGCGCCAGCAGCTGCTCTGCCAGCGCCGCCGACACGTCTGTGCCGCGATCGGCGGGGTCCTCGCCACGCAAGAGCCTAAGGATCGAGTTGCGCCGGTGGCCGGTGGACGGCTCCCGCACCCGAAGCGCCTCGAGCAGCGGCAGCAGCGGTAATGTCTGCCCCAGCTCGTCCCCGGCGCCCCAGAACACCTGGCAGCCTGCCTCGCCGGCCCGGGCCACGGCCGAGCGGACCAGCGAGGACTTCCCGACTCCCGGCTCGCCCTCGATCAGCACCGAGCTGCCCCGCCCGGCGGCCGCCTCCGTGACGAGCACATCCAGCATCGCCAGCTCACTGTCGCGCCCGATCAGCGCGCCAGCCTGGGTCACGGTGGACACGCAGCGAACTTTACTACTCGAACATTTGCGGAACAAGCGGTACTTTTCGAACGTACGTTCAGCACGAAGGGCACTGCGGGTCAACAATGGCGATGCAAGAACTCGCGCATTAGGCAATGAAAGTTGCGCGACGCCTTTCAGTGCCGGAACGTATTAAACTTCCCCGGCACTGGAGCACGCATATTTCAGATAATGAGAATATGTGAATTGCGGCAACAGTTTTAATTGTCGAAATTGTCCTTCAAGTGGCGTGTGAGACCCCTCCGCAGAGGCTATATACCTCACATGGTCTAGATGCGCCGTATTGGTCGGCCTGCCGGGGCAACCTCGCTGCTGACCTCGGGGAACGCTGTGGAGGAGTCATGCGCATCATCCCTGGGATCATCATTCCCGCTATCCTGGCGCTTGGTATCGCAGGATCAATCTTGAGTGGCGCTGAAATATCCGTTGCCGCCACGCACGCGACCAGCGCCCACGCGCACGTAGTGGCCGCCCATTCGATCCACCGCACTAAATATCACAACTGAGCAGACCGACGTACGGCTGACGCCGGCACGGCTCTGTCCAATCCGCGGCGGGGCCGATCGTGTGCTTGTCAGGGGTGCGGCCCTTTCATTTTCATTGCGCTAGGGCTCCTAGCTCCAGCCATGGCCAGCTGCCGTCCCATCTCCGCAGGCCTGGCGCCGGCCAGGCTAGTTCCTCGATCGCGGCCCTGGCCGAGTTCCCCGGCGACGGGGCAGCGTCAAGGCCAACGTGACTCTGCGCGTCGAGGGCCATGGCGCGAAGGTGTGCCGTGCCCGGCCGTCAGCACGGCTGCCGACGGCCCGGCGCATTACCGTCCGTTGCGCGCCTGAGCAACCTCGCGCGATCGAGGCCGTCCCGCTCGGAGCGCTCGCGACCTCAGCTGGGATGGGCCTGCTGCAGTGCTCGGCGGACAACAGCCGGGCCGCGAGGTCCATGTCGTCTCGGCCTCGCCTGACGACGAGGCCGACGGGCGAGGGCGAGCCCTCCCCAGCGTCAACGAACACCGGGCTTGGTTATCGCCGGATTTCGGCGCTACTGTAATGAAAGTTTCAATACAGCTTTTATCTAGGTACTCGACCGCGAGGCCGGTCCCGCTCGTGCAGCATCGAGGAGGAGGGACGCCGTATGACAATGCCAGGAAGCCCAACCGTGCGGCGCCGCCGGCTCGCCGCGGAGCTGCGGGAGATCAGGGAAAGCAAGGGCAAGAGCGGAGATGCCGTCGCCGCGGCGCTGCGGTGGTCTCCTTCCAAGATCAGCAGGTACGAGCGGGCCAGGACTGGCCTGCAGCCGCGCGAGGTCGAGAGGCTGCTTGACTACTACCAGATCACCGGATCACGCCGCGATCTGCTTCTCGCGCTCGCCGAAGACGCGGCCCAGAAGGCCTGGTGGGAGGACTTCGCAGACAGTCTCTCTCCCGACTACCAGCAGTTCATCGGCCTCGAGCACGAGGCAAGCTCGATCGCGGTATGGCATGTTGACGTCGTAACCGGCCTTTTACAAACACAGGCGTATGCCCGGCACATCATCAGCAGCTACAGCCGGGTCGAGCCGATCGCCCCCGGCCTCGTAGAGCGGATGGTCAGGGTCAGGATGAGACGCCAGCAGGTGCTGGATCGCGAACCGGGGCTTCAGTTGTCGGTCGTGCTGGATGAGTCGGTCCTGAAGCGCCGGGTCGGCGATGACCGGATCATGTATGAGCAGCTTCACCGGCTCGCGAACGAGGCCGAGCGGCCCAACCTGACGTTGCAGATCCTCCCGCTTGACGCGCAGCACCCCTTCTTCGGGGACTCGTTTGTCATATTCCGATTCGGGCCCGACGAGGATGCCATGCTGCACGACGTGGTCAGCGCCGAGCATCTGAGAAGCGGCTTCTCTGTGGAAGGCGAAAGAGAGACCTACCTGCACAGGATCGCATTTCAGATGCTCGCCGACGCGTCGCTCGACCCAGCTTCCTCGAGGGCGCTCGTGCTCGAGACGGCAGAGAAGCATTGGTCGGGCAACCGGGCCCGCTTATCACTCGCTGCGCCCTGATGATGGCCTCCCGGCGACCGCGGCCGTCATCGGTTATCTGGCCGCTGACGGTCCGCTACCGCCGCGCGGAGAGAAGATGATCTTGCCGGCAGGATCGGCGGGCACCCTTGCGCGCGCCGTGCCGCGGCCATTGTGAGCGGCTCGCAGGCCGTCCGCCCCACCAGCCCGCTGCGCCGACACACGATGTGACGCCCCAGCGGCCGATCTCCGTAACATCGCAGGTCAACGCCATATCACCGGTCGGCTCGGCGGTACACCCGGTGAACTCAACGTTGTGTTCCGCTATCTTGCCAGTTACTTTCGCCAGCCTCTCTCGTGACCGGTTGACACCAGGAGTACCATCTCGTGATCAGAGGCTTCTTCCTTACCTAGAGAAGCAATGGCTCCTGTTGCAACAAAGACACCGATAGTTTCCCTCTTGTCACGAGAGACCCGGATGCCAAAGATGTCTGCCGGGCTGCGTGTTAGACACGTTTGGTTGCTGTTAGCTTACTCTCAGTAGCCGAAGCCTCGGTCCTCAATCGGTCGACACTTAGCGAGGTGGGACGTGGGAACACGTACAACCGGGGGTCGCCCCGGAAGACCGGGGTCAGATCCGCTCTGGATCAAGAGCTCCATGAGTTACGCCAACGGCAATTGCCTCGAGGTGGCCAGCCTGCCTGACGGTGAGATCGGCGTGCGCGACAGCAAGGACCCCGACGGCGCGGTTCTCCGGTTTACAAGGGACGAATGGCACGCATTCCTGGGGGGCGCGCGAAAGGGGGAATTCGACGGTATCGGCGAGATGTTGCCGCTATGACCAAGACGTCGTAGCGGTCCGGTTACGCAGACCAACGATCAGTCGAGGGCGAGGGCCCCTCTGCGACCGAGCGCTGAGGGGCCCTTGCCCTCGTCGCGCGCTGCTACGTGATCCATGCGCCGCCGCGCATCAAAGTCCGCCCGGGAAGTTCGTTGACCTCCCGCCAGGCCTGGACCCGCAGCGGCCGCAGCACCAGGAACCGCATCCGCTCCCCCGACTCGCGGATCCCGGTCCGACTGCGCCGCGTAACGCCGCGCCAGACCGGCCGCAGCTGATCCGCGAAGGCCAACTTACAAGAAGTATGGACGGTTTCTTTTTTCTGTGTCACAATGCCGACGTGACAACTGCACAGACCCGGCGGCGCACCCAGGCCGAGCGCACGGCGGCGACGCGGGCCGCGCTGCTGGAGGCGACCGTCGAGTGCCTGGTCAGCCAGGGCTTCGGCGGGACAACCACCACCGAGGTCGCCCACCGCGCCGGCGTGTCCCCCGGCGCGCTGCTGCACCACTTCCCGACCAAGGCCGACCTGCTGTGCGCGGCCGTCGGGCACCTGTTCGAGAGGCGGCAGGCGGAGTTCCGCAAGGCGATGGCGAACCTCGAGCCGGGCGCCGACCGCGCCGAGGCCGGCATTGACCTGCTCTGGTCGATGTTCTCGGGCCCGGCGTTCATCGCGTGGCTCGAGCTGTGGGTCGCCGCACGGTGCGACCCGGCCCTCGCCGACGCGGTGGTCCGGCTCGACCGCGAGTTCATGTCGGGCAGCGAGGGCATATTCCGCGAGCTGTTCGCCGACGAGGTGGCCGCCCAGCCGGACCTGGCCCGCGTCGGCCTCGGCCTGGTGTACGCGCTGCTGGGCGGGTGCGCGCTGGGCCGCCTGATCCCGGGCTACGAGCCGGCGCCGGTCGCCGACATCATCGCGGCGTTCAAGACGCTGCTGGGAACCGCCATGCCCGCACCCGAGGGAGGTACCACCCGTGGCGACCCCTGACATCCTGAACCCGGAGACGGCCGCGAACGCCCCCGACCGGGCGTGGCTGTCGCTCCTGGACCGGCTCAACCACCAGTCGGTCCACCGCCATTTCGACGCCTACGCCGACATCGACTGGGACAGCCCGCAGCTGGCGCTGGATCCCGAGGACCCGCGCTGGGAGTTGCCCGCCGACGACCCGCTGGGCCAGACGAGCTGGTACCGACAGCTTCCCGCCCCCACCCGGGCCCGGCTGGGCTGCGACCTGGTCGCCAGCAAGATGAAGATCGGGCTGGTCTTCGAGAGCATCCTCAAGCGCGGCCTGCTGGAGTTCACCTCGACCCTGCCCAACCGGGCACCCGAGTTCCGGTACGCCTACCACGAGATCATCGAGGAGGCGCAGCACTCGCTGATGTTCCAGGAGTTTGTCAACCGCAGCGGCCTGGACGCAGCCGGCCTGAGGCGAGTCCACAGGTTCGGCAGCAGGCGGATCATCAAGCTCGGCCGCCGGTTCCCGCAGCTCTTCTTCCTGTTCGTCCTGGGCGGCGAAGACCCCATCGACTACGTGCAGCGCCGGGAGCTGCGATCCGGGCGGGAGATCCACCCCCTGCTCGAGCGGATCATGCGCATTCACGTCACCGAGGAAGCGCGCCATCTCTCGTTCGCCCGGCACTACCTCAAGCGCACGGTTCCGGGACTGTCCCGGGTCCGCCGCCTCAGGCTGGCTGTCGCCGCACCCTTCATCCTCGGCGCGCTGGCCCAGATGATGCTGCGGCCGTCCCGGCAGCTGGTCGCGAAGTACCAGATCCCCCGGCATGTCATCGTCCAGGCCTACACCCGCAACCCGCACCATCGCGCGCAGACCGCCGCCTCACTGGCCAAGGTCCGGGCCCTGTGCGCGCAGCTAGGCCTCACCGAGCGGCCCTACGGGGTCCTCTGGAACCTGCTGCGGCTGAACGACGCCGACACGGCCGGGTGACCAAAGCGGACGCCTAACGCTGATTCCCGCCTAGCTCGGCCGCGAGTTCCGTCCTGGCCTGCGTCATCTCCTTCGCGGCGGCCGGGTCGGTCGGCGGGTACTGGGGGTTGATCGCGCTCAGCGCCAGCACGACGATCGCGGCCGTGGCCAGGCGGCCGAACCATTTGTGATCGGCCGGGACGACGTACCACGGGGCCCACCGCGTGCTCGTGCGGGTCAGCATCTCGTCGAAAGCCCGCTGGTAATCGTCCCAGTAGCGGCGCTCGCGGACGTCGCTGGCCGAGAACTTCCAGTTCTTCTCCTGGTGATCGATGCGCTTGAGGAATCGCTTGCCCTGCTCCCGCCAGGACAGATTGAGCATGATCTTGACGATGTGGATGCCGTTGCCGACGAGAGAACGCTCCCAGTCGTTGATGTCACGGTAGCGCTGGGCCCAGACGTCGCGCTTCCCGGCCGCCGCGGGCACGTTCTCCCCGGCCAGCAGCTCCGGGTGCACGCGAACGACCAGGACCTCCTCGTAATGAGACCGGTTGAAGATGCCGATCCTCCCCCGGCCGGGCAGCGCGACCTGGTAGCGCCAGAGGAAATCGTGGCTGAGCTCCTCCGCCGTCGGCTCCTTGAAGCTGCGGACCGCGACGCCCTGCGGGTTGACCCCGCTCATCACGTGCTTGATCGTGCTGTCCTTGCCCGAGGCGTCCAGCCCCTGCAACACGACCAGCAAGCCACAGGTGCTCTGGGCGGCAAGCCGGTCCTGATGCTCGGCGAGCAGCTCTATGCCCTGTCTGAGCAGGTCGTCGGCCTCCGGCCGGGTTACCTGCCCGGTGGCGGCCGGATCGTGGTCACGGCTCAGCGTGACGGTGCTCCCCGGCGCTATCCGCATGGGCTCGATGAGGTCCCTCATGAACCGAAGACGCTTGTCCATGGCCTAAAGAAGCTACCCGAGATCGTGACGTGGCCGGGGAGGCCGCCGCGCGGCGTGACAGGATGGCCGACGTGTTCGGACCCCGCCCCAGGTCGCTGTGCCCCAGCTATCCCGTCCGCAGCGAGCGGCTGCTGCTGCGCCCGCTGGCCGTCGGCGATGCCGACGCCATGCTGGCTTACCGCGCCCGTGAGGACGTCTCCCGGTACGTGCCGTTCGAGCCGATGAGCCGCGAAGACATCATCGAGCGGATCGCGGGGCCGTGGGCACGCACGGAACTCACCGATGAGGGACAGGCGCTCACGCTCGGCGCGCAGGTGAGCGAGACGGGTGAGCTCGCCGGTGACGTTGTGCTGTTCTGGCACAGCCGCGCGCACGCCGGCGGGGAACTCGGTTACGTCTTCAATCCGCTCCTGGCCGGACGCGGCTATGCCACCGAGGCGGCGACCGTGATGCTGCGGCTCGGATTCGAGGGGCTCGGCCTGCATCGCATCGTCGCGCGGATCGACGAGCGCAACGAGCCATCGGCACGGCTGGCGAGGCGGCTGGGCATGCGGCAGGAGGCCCGCCTGGTCGACAACGAGTTCTTCAAGGGCGAGTGGACCACCGAGCTCGACTTCGCCATGCTCGCCGGCGAGTGGTTTGCCCGCCGCGGCGACTAGCGACCTGCCGTGCGCGGAAGGACGTCCCGCGGGAGACTTGGGCGCCGCGAGATCATAGGCCACAGATTCAAATTAACGGCTGTTGGCGGGAAAACACCGTCAAAACCCTCTTAAGCTTTAACGCGACTCCGCGGGCGGGCCAGGTAGCGTCGCAGCCGGGGGCGTGACGGCAGGGGCCAGGCGAGCGCGCGGAGAGGGCCGGAAGGCACGTGGGAGAGGACCGTATTTCCCCTAGGGGGGACGACCCCCCTTCAACCCCCCGGCGCGGAGCAAGCTCCGCGAAGTTCAACGGACGGATCGGCCGGGACTGGCGCGACTCGGTGCCGTGGTGGCCGCCAGAGCCAGCCCCGCCGCCCGGGTCGCCCAACGTGCTTCTGGTGGTGCTCGACGACGTCGGCTACGCGCAGCTCGGCTGCTACGGCTCGGACCTCGAGACGCCCGTGATCGACGGTCTGGCCGCGCGCGGGGTCAGGCTCGCGAACTTCCACACGACGTCACTGTGCTCGCCGACGCGGGCGTGCCTGCTGACCGGGCGGAACCACCACCGCAGCGGCATGGGAAGGGTGGCCGACCTGGCCATCGGCTTTCCCGGCTACTGGGGCAGGCCGCCGCGCGAGAACGGCTACCTGTCCGAGGTCCTGCGCGCGGCCGGCTACGCCACCTACGCCGTCGGGAAGTGGCACCTGTCCCCCGAGGACGAGACGAACATGGCTGCGTCGCGCGCCACCTGGCCTCTCGCCCGGGGCTTCGACCGCTGGTACGGCTTCCATGGCGGCGAGACGCACCAGTTCGTGCCGGCCCTGTACCACGACAACCACTCGGTCCGCCCGCCCGCGTCGATGCAGGACGGTTATCACCTCACCGAGGACCTGGCCGACCACGCGATCGAGTTCATCGCCGACCTGCGGGCCGTCGACCCGGCCAAGCCGTTCTTCCTGTACCTGGCGACCGGTGCCTGCCACTCGCCGCACCAGCCCCCGCCGCGCTGGCGCGAGCACTACCGCGGGCGGTTCGACCTCGGCTGGGACGCCTGGCGCGAGCGGACGTTCGGGCGCCAGCTGTCCGCGGGCCTGGTCCCGCCCTCGACGGTCCTGTCCCGGAGGCCGGACTGGGTCCCGTCCTGGGATTCCCTCGGCGAGCGGGAACGCGCGGTCGCGGCCCGCTTCATGGAATGCTTCGCGGGGTTCCTGTCGCACGCCGACGAGCAGATCGGGCGGGTGCTCCGCTTCCTCGAAGAAACCGATGACCTCGACAACACCATCGTCGTCGTGGTCTCCGACAACGGGGCCAGTGCCGAGGGCGGCGCCTCGGGGTCGATCAACGATGTCCGCATGGTGAACCTCGACCCGGCGCCGGGCGAGGAGATGTTCGCCCGCCTCGCCGAGATCGGCGGCCCGCACACCCACAACAACTACCCGTGGGGCTGGACCATGGCGGGGAACACGCCGCTGCGCCGGTGGAAGCGCGAGGTGCACGAGGGCGGCGTGGCCGACCCGTGC
>Ga0126370_10001175_pt1 | contig 11775 bp, 8 predicted proteins | sample PanSoiMetaPlot_3_FD_92586 | JGI IMG/M metagenome (GOLD analysis project Ga0126370, IMG submission 92586) | Tropical forest soil microbial communities from Panama - MetaG Plot_3 | ecosystem: Environmental > Terrestrial > Soil > Tropical forest > Bulk soil | place: Panama | collected 2016-02-17 | reverse complement strand
TGGCCGCCTTCGATGGGCAGCGTATAGATGTCGCCAACGAGTTCGAAGACGATGGTCTTGCCGTCGGGAGAGACGTCGAGAGACATCCAGGTGCCTTCATCGGTGGAGAATTCGATTTTGCGATCAGACTTGAGCTGGAGGCCTTTCTTCTCGTCCTTTTTTTCATCCTTCTTTTCGTCTTTTTTGTCCTTGTCCTGTGCGACAAGGTTTTGCGCCTTTGCACAGGCCGGAGAGGCGGTCGCGCCTGCAATAAGAACGCTTGCAACCAAGGCTCCTATGGCGTACCAGACGGCAAGACTGCGGAGGCTGAGCTGCTTCACACGCATAAGTCTTCTCCTCGAAATCGGCTGTGAAACCGGAAAATTGTATTGAATCAGGGTGAACCCGCAGAGCATTCGAATATGAGTTGAACACACCCTCTTGCGCTGCTTAGACGCGGAACCCCCGAAATGGTCTCGACATCCTAGCGCGATATCGATGTGAAATCACGCGCGGAAATCTTGCGGCGCGTTCAGGGCTCGATCTCCTCGACCTCGATGCGGCTGACCTCCAGACGAGATTCCTCGCTACGCCTGCCTGCGGCATTCAGGCTCGGAATGACATCCGGTAGACGTTGTCCGGTCCGAGACCTAACGATCGGATTCTTCGCCATCGCCGAAACCGGTTCGGGGGCGTGGCGGTGCCGGAACGATGTGCGGAATTCCGGCGTCGTTCATCTTTTTGTTGAGGGCGGCGAGGTCGTCGGACACACCTTTGACCGCGGTCGAAGCCTCGGGGACCAGCGTTGCCAGTTCGGCAAGTTTTTCCTGTTGCTGGCCGTCGGGAGCGGCGGAAAAGCCGTCGAGGTCGGTTAGCAGGCTTTGGACCTGATTCGGCAGTGGATCGGGTTTCCATTCAAATGGGGGACCGGCGTTGCCGAGCGCCTGGCGCGGCCGCGCGTATTTTTCGGCCACGGCATCCACCTTCTTTTGCAGTTCGTCGGCGGCTTTCACGATGTCTTCGGGAATCTTGGTAGCGTCCTTTTTACCCGCATCCTTTTTCCATTGGTCACGGGCATTAGTGAGAGCCGTTTGTATGCCTTCGACGGTGTTGCGGTCTTTGTCGGTGCTTTTGGCCATAGCGTAGAGCTTCTCGATGGCTTCGTGGCGTGCGGCGCGGTCGGCGGCGGACATCGTGATGCGATTGTCGTCTTCGACCGTGACTTTTTGCGCGGCTTCCTTGTCGCCCGCTTTGATCTTGATGGTGTATTCGCCGGGCTCAACGAGCGGACCGCGCGGACCAAAGCCAAATCCTGCGGCGATGGCTTCCAGTTGTTCGGGCGTGGGCTCGGCAGCAGGATTTTGGCGCAAATCCCAGTTCGTGCGGTTCACTCCCGCCGCGCCGGGGCCGTCAAATTCGCGAAGCACTTTGCCGTCTTTATCGGTGACGGTGATTTTGACTCTGCCTTCTTTTTTCTCCGCGGCAGTCTCGGCACGGGCTTCTCTTCGGGGCCGCTGTTCCGCGGCATCCGTTTTCGTTTCTGCATTTGTTTTAGGAGCTTCGGGCGGAATGGCGTCCTTCAAGTAGTAGCTAAGAAGCGCGCCATAAGGTGGATTCTTGGCGGTGAACATTTGCTGCCCGGCGCTCCAGCGACGCTGGCGGATGAACCAGGTGTTGGCCGTGCGGGGAGGAAAGAACATAAGCGCCGAGCTCGCGGCGCTCGGGTCCATTTTTTCGATGGGCGCGAGGTCGTCGAGAATCCAGATGGAACGGCCGTGGGTTGCGAGAACCAGATCGTTATCGCGCGCCTGGATTTCGATGTCGTCCACGGGGACGGTCGGGAAATTGTTTTTTAGTGCTGTCCAGTTGGCGCCGCGGTCCCAGGATACCCAAAGGCCAAATTCCGTGCCGGCAAAAAGGAGATTGGTGTTGCGCGGATGCTCGCGGATGACATGAACGGCTCCGGCGGAATCTGGGATGCCGTTGCGAATGGCTTTCCAGGTTTCGCCATAATCGGTGGTCGCGAAAATATAAACTTTGTAGTCGTCGTTGCGATGCCCGTCGAAGGTCACAAACGCTGCACCTTCGGCAGTTCTTGAGGCCACCACCCGACTCACGTAAGTTCCCGCAGACACGCCGGTCCTCGACGCGACGTTCTTCCAGGTTTTTCCACCGTCGCGAGTGACTTGCACATTGCCATCGTCGGTGCCGACCCAGATCACGTTTGGCGTTACTGGAGATTCGCTAAATGTAGTGATAGTCGGATATTCCTGCACGCCATCGTGGCGAGAGAGGGTGTTTTTGTCGGGCACTTTGCCGAGAATCGGGAGCTTGTTGCGATCCACTCCGCTAGTAAGGTCGCTGCCGAGTCGTGTCCAGGTGTCGCCGCGGTTCGTGGACTTAAAGAGATAGTTGCCGCCGTAATAGATGGTGGTGTGTTCGTGCGAGGAGACGGCCACGGGGGAATTCCACTGGAAACGATAGTGAGGCTCTCCGGCTTTGGCTTCAGGCCGGATGGAGCGCTGCTGGCCGGTGCGCATGTCGCGGCGGTCAATGAAGCCGTCCTGCGATTCGGTGTAGACAATCCACGGCTCGACGTTATCAATGGCGGCATAGAAGCCGTCGCCGCCGTGAATTACGGTCCAGTCCTCGTTCGTTATGCCGTCGCGCGTGAGCGTCATGCTCGGGCCGCACCAACTGCCGTTGTCCTGCAAGCCGCCGCAAATGTGATAGGGCTTTTCGTTATCGAGGGCGACTTCATAGAACTGGCCGATGGCTATGACATTGAGGAAGTTCCAATTCTTTCCGGCATCGTCGCTCCAATGGATGCCCCCGTCGGAGCCGGTGATCATGTGATTGGAATTGGCGGGATCTATCCACATGGCGTGATAGTCACCATGAATGCCGCGGACGCGCTGCGTGGCAAACGTCTTGCCGCCGTCTTCGGAGTAAAACATCTGCGCGCCAAGCTCCCAGATACGCAGGTCGTTGTTGGGATCCACACGAATTTGACTGTAGTAGGAGGGACGCGGATCGGTTTCGCCCATGCGCTTCCAAGTCTCGCCTTTGTCTTCGCTGCGGAAGGTGCCGCCGTTCTGATGCTGAATTTCTGCATAAACGATGTTGGGATCCTTGCGGTAAATGTCGAGGCCGATGCGGCCGGTGTCGCTGGTGCTGCTCTCCCACGGCAAGCCTTTCGTCAGTTTCTTCCAGGTCGCTCCGCCATCCGTAGTTTTGTAAATAGCGCTGTCGGGCCCGCCACCGTTGAAGCCAAAGGGAGTGCGGCGGCGCTCGTAAGCAGCGGCATAGAGAAGGTCCGGGCTTTCAGGATCCATGGCGATGTCGCTGACGCCGGTGTCGTCATTGATTTTCAGGACCTGCTGCCAGGTTTTGCCACCGTCCGTGGTCTTGTAAACGCCGCGCTCGGGATTTGGTCCCCAGAGATGGCCTTGCGCCGCGACGTAGACGACATCTGGGTTTTTCGGATGAATCACGATTCGGCCGATGTGATGCGTGGCGGCCAGGCCCATGTTTTTCCAGGTCTTGCCGCCATCAAGCGATTTGTAGATTCCATCGCCCCAGGAGGAGCTTTGGCGATTGTTAGGCTCGCCGCTTCCCACCCACACGACTGAGGGGTCGGAAGGAGCGATCGCGATGTCGCCGATAGTCGAGACGCCTTCCTTGTCGAAGACCGGCTCCCAGGTCGTGCCGTTGTTAGTGGTTTTCCAGACCCCGCCTGAGGCGGTGCCCACGTAGACGATGTTGGGATTGCTTTCGACCACGGCGAAGTCGTCGATGCGCCCGCCCATCACGGCGGGGCCAATCTCGCGAAATTCCAGATTCTTGAATTTATCGGCGGGGTTTTGGGGTGCTGCGGCAAGATTCGCAGCCATTGCACCCAACAAAAGCGAACAGACGACAATCGTCCGAAGAGTCCTCGACGTATGCTTCATCTCATCTCCTGACACAAGGCCCGGCATCTTACCCCTGTCCGGAGTCCTGTGCATGCAAATTTTGTGAACCGGCAACCGACCCTGAGCAGACAGACGCGCGGGGCCATCGCCACGTTTCATGGACTATGTTCCACGGTTGGTTGACCTTCCGGTCGTTTACTTTCTCGCAGTTGGAAGCAACGGCGCGACAGGCCTCGCCTTCCAATGACAGCGAGCCATGCTAGGCTATCTTTTTGTTATCCATCGCATGTGTTGCGTGAATCCTCATTCTCGGGCAGAGGTACGCGCTGCGCTCCGTCGCTTCCTCGAACTGACGGTGCTTGCAGGCGCGGCTTCAAGCGTTTTCTCCCTTAACGCTGCGATCGCGGCCCAGCAGATTCATCCTCAGGCCGCAAAGGGCCAAGTAGCGGAACTCGAAGCGAAAACGCAAACGCGCCAAGGTGACGTGACCACTGCGGACGGGGACGTGGACATTCGGTACGCGGACACGCGGCTCCGTGCGGACCATGTGGAATACAACGACAAAACCAACGAAGCCACCGCCAGCGGGCACGTGCAATTGGACTACAACGGGGAACACCTGGAAGCCACGGAAGCGCACTACAACGTCAGCACCGGGCACGGGGTTTTTCAGAATGTGCACGGCACATTCAGAATCGTGCGCCAGCCGAATGATCAGGTGCTGCTTACAGACAACCCCCTTTATTTTGAAGCGCACACCGTTGAGCGTTTTGCGGGCGACCTTTATTTTGTGCAGAAGGCTTGGATTACGATTTGCGATCCCGAGCATCCTAAATGGCAGTTCTTTGCTCCGGAGGCGCGCATCCGGCTGGACAAAACGGTGGCGCTGGTCAACGCGAACTTCCGTTTGTTCCGCGTCCCGCTGGTTTGGCTGCCTTACGCGACAGCGCCCGCGGGAAGCAAGGTGAGGCAAACAGGATTCCTGATTCCGGACATCGGGCAGAGCTCGCGCAAGGGATTTATTCTGGGCGATGCCTTTTATTTGGCGCCGCTTTCCTGGCTGGACACGACTTTTGGCGGGCAGTTTATGAGCCGCCGCGGCTTCCTGGAGCGCGGGAATTTTCGAGCCAAACCCTTCGAGAACACATCCATCGACTACACCTATTTCGGCGTAAATGACCGCGGGCTTTTGAATCCGAACGGCACGCGTTCTCCCCAGGGCGGCCAGGAGCAGCGGCTGGAAATCCAATCGTTGTTGCCGCACGGGTGGCGGTTTGTGACGGACTACAATCAGCTTTCTTCGCTCACCTTTCGTCTGGCGTTTGCGGATACTTTCGGCGATGCCATCAACTCTGAAGTGCGCAGCGCGGTCTTCCTCACAAATAATTTCCGCGGTTTCAACCTGAATTTTGCAGGAATCAATGACAAGAGCTTTCTGACTCTGCCCCAGCAGGCCAACCCCCAGGCTACCCCCCCAACGCCTGCCATTCCGGCTTCGAGCGTGACGCTCCGCAATTTGCCGCAGGCACGGTTCGGTTCCGTCGAACAGTCTCCCTGGCGAAAGATCCCGGTCTATTTTTCATTTGATAGCTTTGTGGGGGCCGTGCACCGCGCGGAGTCCGGCATGGCAACGTCTCCGGTACCGCCGATTGATACGCCCTTGAGTGTTTCGCGGATGGAATTCGCGCCGCGGGTTACTCTCCCGGTGCATTTTGGGCCGTGGCTTGGAGTAACGAGTTCGGCGGCGTTTCGCACGGCGCGCTATGGCGATTCACTCAATTCTTCCGGTCAAGTGAGCGGCGTACCGGTTACGCGCAATACAGGCGAATTTGCGGTGGAGCTTCGGCCACCCTCTTTCGAGCGATTTTTCGAGCCGGCCGCCAAGAAAGGCAAGCCGCGGCAAAAATACAAGCACACGATCGAGCCAGCGGTCACCTATCGCTACGTTACCGGCGTGAATAATTTCGCCGATTTCATTCGCTTCGATAGCGATGCCACGCTGACCAACACGAGCGAAGTGGAATACGGCTTCACGCAGAGGCTGTACTCCAAGACCGGCGACGACCAGCCGCAAGAGCTGATTTCCTGGCGCATCGCGCAAAAGCATTATTTCGATCCGACGTTTGGCGGAGCCATCGTCAACGGCGAGCGCAACGTTTTCCAGGCGCTGGATTCGATTTCGCCTTTCGCGTTTGCGTTTGGGCCGCGCAACTGGTCGCCTATTGTCAGCGATTTCAAAATCACGCCTGGGGGACTCTATGATCTGGAGCAGATTCTGCAATACAACCCGCAAAATCAGCGCCTGGCCACGATTGGCACTTTGATCAAGGCGAAGCCTTACCGCGAATTTTTCAGCACCATTGCGTACTTTCGGCTGGATGACAACCCCACGCCGAGCGATGTTGCAGGTCTGCCGCCCCTCGCGACTTGCAATCCAACGATCCAGCAATGCCCTTTCCAGCAGCCGCTATCAAATCAGATCCGCGCGCTAGTCGGCTATGGCAGTGAGAATCGCAAGGGATTTAATTTTACCGGAGGCGTTGGTTACGATTTCACCAACAAGACGCTGCAAAACCAGATTGTGCAGGTGAGCTACAACGGGAACTGCTGCGGGCTGGCGCTGGAGTACCGGCGCATCAACATCACGCAGGTCCGCACGGAAAATCAGTTTCGCGTGGCGTTCGTCATTGCGAACATCGGAACGTTTGGGAACCTGCGACGCCGGGACAAAATTTTTTAGCTGAGAAAGAAATATGAGTGGTCGAAGAGTTCAAGTCTTCGCCCACACTTTTGAGCAGGCCATTCTTTTCGACTTCCACCAATGGTTGTTGGCTAGAAATGCGAGCGGAGTTCGCGGAAGGCGGGCAGTATGACGAGCTTGCCGGAGCCGGCCACTACTGGCTCGTGCTCAAGGGTCCAAGTGTGCTGGTGAGGGATGTAGACGGCGTTCAGTCCCACTTTCATGGCGGGGTTGATGTCGCTGCGCGGGCTGTTGCCGATCATCCAGCCATGCGCTTTGACGATTTTGTGCTTGTGCACCAAGCCGCCGTAAGTCTGAGCATCTTTTTCCGGCACGATTTCGATGAACTCAAAGAATCCCTGGAGGCCGGAGCGCTCAACCTTCGCGGCTTGTTCTGCGGGTTCTCCTTTGGTGAAGAGAATGAGCCGGTGGCGCTCGGTTAAGTAGGCCAGGGTTTCCGGAACACCATCGAGAATTTTCGGAGGCGTGCGCTCTAGCTCGATCACGCGGCTGTGAATCTGCGCGAGAATTTCGCGGCGGGCCATCTGGTCCGCGAGCTTCAGGTAGGTTTCTTCGAGGGAGCGGCCGAAGCTGCGTACACCGTAACCATACTGGCGGATGTTCTTACGCTCGGTTTCGTTGAGGATGTGCCGGATGTACGCGCGCGTGTAGCCGTAAGGCTCGACTACGGTGATGAAGTCTTCAATCAGCTTCTCGTAGAAGACGTTGTTTTCCCAAAGTGTGTCGTCTGCGTCGATCAGCAGTGTGTGTCGTCGCATTTAGCCTGACGATTCGCCACATGGCGCTGCGAACCGTTCCCCCAGCCCCTTCTGTCTAGCTATTTAGTCTACCAGTGCCGTTCCAACTTTTTGCCAGGAATCTGCTCGGGCCAGGAAAGGCGAGAGTAGCCTGCCTAGGAATGTTGAAACGGCACCAGCCGAAGGGCGTTTTCGGCGATGGCCGCGGCCGATGCCGGTTTGGCAAGTTTCCGCGCGGCTTCGCGCATGTGATTCAAGCGAGCTGGGTCGTCCAAGAGAGTAGCAATCTTCCAGGGCGCTGCGGGCAAATTGTTGCAGCGAATGGCAGCTCCGGCTTCGAGCAGATGGTCTGCGTTGCGTTCTTCCTGGCCAGGGATGGGCTCGATAAGGGCCATGGGAAGAGCGCGGGCAAGGGCCTCGGAGGTGGTCAAGCCACCGGCTTTGCCGACCATCAAGTCGGCGGCGGCCATGTATTTGTCCATTTCGGTGGTGAAACCCACAGCGCAGAGCCGGGGAGCGCCCGAGGGAAGCTTGCCTGCTGATTTGGCCAATTCATCCAGGCGCTTGCGCGTTTTTTCCGCTTTTCCGGCAATGGCCACAATCTGCCATGGACGTTGGAGCGCCAACAAATCCTTTACGAGTTGCTCGACGGGGCCAAGGCCGTAGCCGCCTGCGGAAATCAGAATCATGGTGGCTTCTGCGTCCAGCTCCAAGTGCCTTCTAGCTTGGCCGCGTGGCAGCGAAACAGCGAAGAGCGGATCAATGGGAATTCCGGTTATGCAGATTTTTTCGCGAGGGACACCGATATGCGAGAGGTATTGCGCGGCCTCCTCCATGGCAACGAAATAGCGATCGACGGTGCGGCAGAGCCACATGGCGTGGACGTCATAGTCCGTGACGACGATGGCGTTGTGCGCTTGCAGTTTTTTCTTGGCGATGAGCCACGCGATGATTTCCGCAGGCAAAAAGTGCGTGGCCACGCAAAGATCGGGTTGGACGCGCTTGAGCAGGCGGATCATCGGGCCGGTGTTCAAGCGATCGAGCGCGAGGCGGGGCCGCAAGTGTTGCCAAGGTTGGTCCGTGCGCTCGTAGAGCAAACCCATCAATTCCGGCGCGCGGCGCACCATCGAAATGTAAGCTTTATCGTAGACGCGCTGAAAAAGTTTGCTGACGTAACGCAGCGCGTCAAGGTATTCCACGATGCAATCGCCGCGGGCCAGAAACGCTTTCTCCAGAGCCTGCGCTGCTCGCACATGGCCTGCGCCCGACGTGGCCGAGAGCAAAAGGACGCGCGGTTTGGGTTTCATTGGCAGGGAGTTTGCTGAGCCACGGATGGCATCAGGAAGCCTTGCGCTGTCCTATGGCGAGCTGCTCGAGGATGCTGCGGCCGAGCCTTTGCAATTCGCCGAAGCGCGTCAAGTAATCCTGGAAATCGTGATTCAGGTGCTGCGCGCCGTTAGCGTCGAGCTTGGTTCGCAGGATCATGTCGCGCAACTTTACGGGATGCGGAAGCAATGCGTCTTCCTGGAGTTCCTCCAGGGCCAGGCTAGGATCGTAGTGATACATGGATTCCCCCTGCGACAGACAAGAATGTGCAGAATCCATTGTACTCGCCTGCGGACACCTCGAAAAAGAAGCGCGAGAGCGGGGAACCGGCGTGGCCCGTGAATTTCAGGCTGCTGTTGCGGCCGCCGGAATGAATTCGTAGCGCGCAATCTTCGCGGCGATTCCCATCCGGCCATTTTCGGTGGCTTCGACGCGCACAATTTTCCCCTGGCATCGAATGTTGACGTCGCCGGATTGCGTAATTTGCTGAGGAAGCGTAATCACGAACTCGATTTCGTTGCCAACCTGGAAGTCCGCCTCCGCAAGAAAGTACAAACCCTGATAGCTTAGGTCACGTGTTTGGGCCGTCAGTTCGTGCCCCTTCGCTTCCCGGGGCAACACACGCAACGGAAGGTTCATGCTAAATCGCCGCGCTTCACGGCGTTCGGATCCATCACTCATCAAATACCCCCGCCGTTCATTTCGCGCCAAACTAGCATTCAGGAGGTCAAGTTTCAACGCGAAAATCCAAGAATTTTGTCCTAGTACGAGGTCTTGTCGTATTCGCCACTGGGAGCCTATACTTTTGGCGATGCCGTCCGCGGGCAGTACTGTAACTCCATGGCTTCACGCGCCCATCGCCGCGTACGGATGCGCCTCCCAGCGCGGCTGCGTTGGACCTCGCCTTTCGCCCAGAAAATCGAATTAGCAGAGACCATCGACGTTTCGCGGGGTGGCTTGCTGCTATCGAGCACGAGAGTGCATGCCCCGGGGGTGCCGGTCTGGGTGGCGTTTCCTTTTGACGCTTCGCTTCGCGAGGGCCAGCCGGAAGTGTCTGCGCGGGTGGTACGGTGCGAAGAGTTGAGCGCGTCTCCGTTCCATTTTTCCCTGGCAATTCAATTCGAAGGGCAGGCTCGCTCCGCCTCCAATGGAAATGGCGCCCAGCGCGATCCCGAGCGTCGGTGCAGCCCTCGCCGATCGCTTGCGATGCCCATTCGTGTGCGTCCGGAAAATGTTCCGTGGTGTGAGGAAGCGATGTCTCTGGATTTCTCGCCGCGAGGAATGTGTTTTCGCAGTCAGCGCGAATATGCGGCGGGCGAGCTGCTGAGGATCGCGTTGGAAGATGCTTCTGCTGTGTCTTGGCCTGGTTCTGGAGAATTTCGCGCCAAGGTCGTTCGCGTCGCTCCTGTGGCGAACGGCGTGGCAGTGGACGTTGCCGTTTGCCGCGCGACATAAATGGGCTGTTCCAAGTCCCTCCGCAATTTGGGCTCACCCCGTCCTGCGCTACACTAAAAAACTCCTGAATACTGAGCCATGACCGTTTCTCATGATTCGCGCAATTTCTTTTTGGAAGGGTCAGCTGGCCGGCTTGAGGCGATTTTGTGGACGCCGGCTACGGCGACGCGATACCGCCCACCTCTGGCCAGCGTGGTTTGTCATCCACATCCGCTTTACGGCGGCACGATGCACAACAAAGTGGTGTATCAGGCGGCGAAGTCGCTTGATGCGCTCGTGCTACCCGTCCTGCGCTTCAATTTTCGCGGCGCGGGCCTGAGCGCAGGAAAGCACGACCGCGGGGTTGGTGAACAAGATGACATCCGAGTGGCGCTTGATTTTCTCGCCAAGCAATTTCCCGGAGTGCCGTTGTTACTGGCAGGATTCAGCTTTGGTGCGTGGGTGGGGTTAAAGGTCGGCTGTGAAGATAGGCGCGTCTCACACCTGATAGGTTTGGGAATTCCCGTGAATAGTTCCGATTTTTCTTTCTTGCGGAATTGCAAGAAACCGAAGCTCTTCGTTCACGGAAGCAGAGACCAGTATGGCGCCTTGGAAAAGGTCAGGCGACTGATTCCATCCCTGCCCGGCGAGAATCATCTTGTCGTAGTAGAAGGCGTGGACCACTTTTTTGCGGGCCAGCTCGACCAACTCGACGCCGCCATTACGAACTGGTTGAGAGAAGTTCTTCGTCTTCGCCATTGAGTTGCGATGCTTTCGGCGAATGGGGCGTGCATAGAGTCGGAGGAGGGAGTGCGTTCGCTTACGCGCTTTCCCCTTGCGAAAACAATTTGCCGAATTCATCTACGGTCGCGGGCGGGACGGAGACCAGGCGAGAGTTGGTCTTGACATGTTCCACGCGCGACATTCCCACCAGCGCCGTGGTAATCCCCGGAGCAGACCGGGCGAACTGCAGCGCGCGCTCCGAGTCGCTTTCGAGTCCGAAAGCTTCGGCAACAACTGGGGGCAGATTCCGCGCCACTTGCCCCTGCAAAAGCGAGGCGCTGGCAATTACGGTAATATCCAGATCGGCGGCCATCTCTGCCAGAGTCCGCGCGCGTTCGCGCAGCACCTGATTTCCCAGCGTAAGCGCCTCTGGCATCCCCAAATTGAAAGGAAGCTGCACGAAGCGGAAGTGGTGCATGCCACCGGCAATTTCCTGTGCAATTTGCGCGATTTCGGCAAGCTGCATGGAATCGCGTGCACGGGGCTCCTGCCGGAAGCCGTTCCACGTGGCCATTCCGTAGTAGCGAATCTCCCCAGCTTCCACGGCCGATTCCAGAAATTCAAATGCCGTGCGCACGCGTTGAAGAAATTCCGCCTTGGCAATTTCGGAAAGTTGGGTCTCGGGATTATGGAGGTAGTACACGTCCACGCATTCGGCGCCGAGGTTTTTCAGGCTGCGGCCTAGCTGGTCTTTTAAGAATTTCGGCGCCATGCAGTGACTGCCGGCGGCAAGGTCCTTGGCGCTGAAGATACCCTGCTGAATGTATTCGTGAAAAAAGTATTGGTTAGGGTCGGCAGGCATGGAGCCGTCTGGCGTGAGGTAACCGCCCTTCGTGCATAG
>Ga0126370_10001174_pt1 | contig 11798 bp, 9 predicted proteins | sample PanSoiMetaPlot_3_FD_92586 | JGI IMG/M metagenome (GOLD analysis project Ga0126370, IMG submission 92586) | Tropical forest soil microbial communities from Panama - MetaG Plot_3 | ecosystem: Environmental > Terrestrial > Soil > Tropical forest > Bulk soil | place: Panama | collected 2016-02-17 | reverse complement strand
GTGGCCCTGGCCACGGGATTGCCGGCCGCGTCGCGTACCAGAAGCTCGAGAGTCGCGTTCCGGCCCGAGAGCCAGGTACGGGCGTTCGTGAGATCGACTTTAAGCGCCCGCGCTTTGGAGGCCTTGCGGTTGGCAATGGGCGCCGCAGGCGGGACCGTCAGCTTGAGAGCGCCAGAGCGCAGTTCGTCGATGACGGCGCGGTGCTGATCGTCGACGCGCGCCTTGAGCGTAACTTCCTTGCCGGTGTCGATCGGCAGCAAATCCTGGTAGCTGTTTGTCCGGCGGTAAAGCACGCGGCCCTTCCAATGCACCGTGGTGTCGATGCTCGCGCCCGCAGCGCGGTCCTCGGTTTGCACGTGAACCGTATGTGCGCCGATAGCGACGTTGCTGTTGTGGCCGAATACCATGCAGAGCGCTTGCCGCAGTCCTGTACCGTGAATTTTCTACCCGGCGTGTGCAGCTGCCAGTTTTGCGCACGCGATTTGACCGAATGCCAACTCCTCGTTATTATACCGCTTCGCCTATGAGTGGTTCAGGTCTACAAACCTACGCTCCGCTGGTTTTGCACTTGCTGATTGCCGCTGTTTTGGCCGGGCTTATCTCCTCATTGTCCGTACTGATCGGCTGGCGAAGGCCCAACCGCGCCAAACAGCAGGCCTACGAGTGCGGCATGGAGCCAACCGGTGACGCGCGCGAACCATTTTCCGTAAAATTTTACCTTGTGGCGATGGTGTTCATCCTTTTCGACGTGGAAGCAATTTTCTTGTACCCGTGGGCCATGGTTTTTCGCAAGCTGAGCTGGTACGGCTTCACGGAAATGATGATCTACATCGCGATCCTGCTGGTCGGGTACTTTTATCTTTGGAAAAAGGGCGCGCTGGACTGGCATAAGTAGCCAGCCGGGCAAATCGGAAAAGTTGTGGCAGACAGCGGCGAACAAAACGCTACCAGTGTAATAGTCGAGAAGCTGCGCGGCTGGAACGCCCAGGCCGTCTCGGAAGTCATTGAATTTCATGGCGAAACGACCGTGCTCGTGCCGCGGGAGCTTTTGCGGGAGACCGCCGAATATTGTCGCAGCCAGCTTGAATTCAACTTTCTCTCCGATGCCACCTCCGTCGATCGCTTCCCGATCGAGCCCCGTTTCGAACTGAACTATCACCTGGTTTCGATCCCCAAAAGGCTCAAAATCCGGCTGCGAACGCGTGTCAGCGGGTCCGATCCGACGGTGGATTCTATGGTACCGGTTTGGCCCGGCGCGGGCTGGCTCGAGCGGGAGATTTTCGACCTGATGGGCATCCGGTTTGAAGGACATCCGGACTTGCGGCGGATTCTGTTGCCGGCGGACTGGGAAGGCCACCCGTTGCGGCGCGATTATCCGACCGAAGGGTTCCGCGACGTTCCGTCGACCTACATTCCCGCATTCAAAAAGCAGTAGGATAGAGGGTTGGCGCAGAGGTTGGCGCAGCAGACGAGAGAAACATGACCACGGTTGAGACAGCGACTGGCCCGGCGAAGACAATGGTCCTCAATATGGGCCCCCAGCACCCGTCTACGCACGGTGTGTTGCGGGTGGCGCTTGAACTGGACGGCGAGACGGTGGTTAAGGCCGATCCCGACCTCGGTTACCTGCACACCGGAATCGAAAAGTCCTGCCAGGACAAAACGTATGCGCAAGCCATCACGCTGACCGACCGGATGGACTATCTGAACCCGCTCGGCAACAACCTGGTCTACTGCCTGGCGGTCGAGAAGCTGCTGGGGCTCGAAGTGCCGAAGCGCGCGCAATACATTCGCGTGCTGATGGTCGAGCTGCAGCGCATATCGTCGCACCTGGTATGGCTGGGCACGCATGCCATCGACATGGGCGCCATGTCGGTCTTTTTGTATTGTTTCCGGGAGCGCGAAGAGATCCTCAAGGTTTTCGAGCGTTTCGCGGGCCAACGCATGATGACTAGCTACATCCGCATCGGCGGCGTGGCCGTGGAGCCTCCCGCAGGCTGGCGCGAAATGGTCGGCAAGCTGCTGAAGATGCTGCCCGGCCGTGTGGACGAATATGAAGCGCTGCTGACGGAAAACCGCATCTGGCAGGCGCGCCTCAAGGGCGTCGGCAAGATCAATCTCGAAGATGCGATTGCCTACAGCATGAGCGGACCGACACTGCGTGCGGCGGGCCTGGCATACGACAATCGCAAGGTTTTTCCCTACTCGAGTTACGAAGAGTTTGACTTCAACGTGCCAACGCGCACCGATTCCGATTGTTACGGCCGTTACCTGCTGCGCGTGGCGGAAATCCGCGAAAGCCTGAAGATCGTCAAGCAGGCCATGGACAAAATTACCGATTCGGGCGACATCAAGACCGAAGCCCCGGGTATCGTCCCTCCGCAGCGCGAAAAGATGAAGACGGAGATGGAAGCCCTTATCTACCACTTCAAGATTTTCACCGAAGGCTTTTCGCCGCCGCCCGGGGACGCCTATGTGGCGATCGAGTCGCCGCGCGGAGAACTCGGCTGCTACATCGTGAGCGACGGTTCTCCGAAGCCGCTGCGCTGCCACTTCCGCTCGCCTTCGTACGTGAACCTGCAGGCCCTGCCCAAGTTGATCGAAGGCCAGCTGATCGCCGACGTGATTGCCTGCATTGGCACCATCGATATTGTCCTGGGCGACGTGGATCGCTGAGATCCGGCAAACGACTTATGGAACTTTCGCCACAACTCGCGGCACGGTTCGACAAGCTGGGGAACGCCTATCCGGTGAAGCGCAGCGCGCTCATCCCCATGATGATATACGCGCAGGACGAGTACGGCTACGTCAGCGATGAAATGATCGAAGAGATCGCCCGACGCCTCGAACTTCGCACCGTGCAGGTCGAGGAGACGCTGGCTTATTACTCGATGCTGCGCCGCAAGCCCATGGGTAAGCATCATGTGCAGGTCTGCACCAACGTGGCCTGCATGTTGCGCGGCGGCTACGAGATTCTGGATCAAGCCAAGAAGCGACTGGAGATCGGGCACAAGGAAACCACCAAGGACGGCGTCTTTTCCCTTGAGGAAGTTGAATGCATCGGCGCTTGCACCGGCGCTCCGGCCATCCAGGTCAATTACGACTTTTACGAAAACCTCACGACAAAACAGTTCGACCGCATCATCGAGGAACTCGACGCCGGCAGGCGGCCGGCTCCGGTGCCGGTGATTTCGGGCGCGCTGCACGATCGCGACCCGCAGGAGACCGTTCTCATCAGCGCGCGCTGGGGCATCAAGGATTCCCGCAAAATTGACGTCTATTTGCAGAACGGCGGCTACCAGGCGCTTGAAAAGGCGCTCAATCAGATGACGCCGGAGACGATTATCGATGAAGTGAAAAAATCCAACCTGCGCGGGCGCGGCGGCGCGGGCTTTCCCACCGGGATGAAGTGGTCGTTCGTGCCCAAGGATTCGCCGAAGGCGCGTTATGTCATCTGCAATGCCGACGAATCCGAACCCGGCACCTGTAAAGACCGGCCTTTGATGGAGATGGACCCGCACCAGCTGATCGAAGGCATGATCATCGCGGGCCGCGCCATCGGAGCTCATCGCGGTTTCATCTATATCCGCGGCGAATACCGCTACGTTCTCGATCTTGTGGAGGAAGCTATCCAAGAAGCCTACCAGCGCGGCTATCTCGGCCAGAACATCCTGGGCAGCGGCTTCGATTACGACCTGCTGATCCATACCGGCGCGGGTGCCTACGAGTGCGGCGAAGAGTCGGCTCTCATGGAATCGCTCGAGGGCAAGCGCGGCTATCCGCGCATCAAGCCTCCCTTCCCCGCCGTTGTGGGTCTCTACGGCTGCCCGACCATCATTAATAATGTCGAGACCCTCAGCGCCGTTCCCGCCATCATCAAAGAGGGCGGCGAAGCCTATGCCAACCGCGGTACGCCGAAAAACGGCGGCACGCGCCTGCTCTGCGTCGCGGGCCACGTCAACAAACCCGGCATCTATGAAATACCGCTCGGCATGAACATGAAAAAGTTCATCTACGAAATGGCGGGCGGCATACCGAACGGTCGGAAGCTCAAAGCGGTCATTCCGGGCGGCAGTTCCTGTCCGCTCCTGACCGCGGACGAAATCGACCTGGCCATGGACTATGACGCAGTAGCCAAAGCCGGCAGCATGCTCGGCTCGGGCGGCATGGTGGTCATGGACGAAGAAACCTGCATGGTGGATATGGCCCGGCGCATCATGCACTTTTACGCTCACGAATCCTGCGGCTGGTGTATTCCTTGCCGCGAAGGAACCATTTGGCTGCGCAAAATGCTGGAACGCTTCCACGCGGGGCTCGGCCGCAGCGAAGACATCGACATGGTCGGCGAACTCGCCAAGAACATGCTGGGCCGCACGTTCTGCCCGCTGGGCGACGCCGCTGCGATGCCGACCATCAGCATCGTGCAGAAATTCCGCAGCGAATTTGAAGACCACTTGAACGGGCGTTGCGCATACAAGAGCGCTGAAGCGCTGGTAGGAACCCGGTAGGAATATGGCTGAACAGAAATTCGTCCATTTGAAAATCAACGACCGCGACGTCGAGGTGCCCGCAGGCACGCTGGTCATCGAAGCCAGCAAACAGATCGCCACGGAAGTACCCTCGTTCTGCTACTACCCCGGCCTTTCCCTGCAGGCCGCTTGCCGCATGTGTTTGGTCGAAGTCGAGAAAATGCCCAAGCTGCAGACCGCCTGCACGTTGGTTGCGACCGAAGGCATGGTGGTGCGCACCGACACCGCGCAGATCAAGCAGGCGCGCAAAGGGGTGCTCGAATTCCTTCTGACCAACCACCCGCTCGATTGCCCGGTCTGCGACAAAGGCGGCGAGTGCGAATTGCAGGATATGGTCTTCCGCTACGGCGCGGACTCGAGCCGATTCGTCGAAGAAAAAATCCACCGTCCCGAAGAAAAGTGGTCGGAGATTGTCTACTACGATGCTCCGCGCTGCATTCTCTGCTTCCGGTGCGTTCGCGTCTGCGACGAAGGCATGGACGTCAAGGCGCTGGGCGTCGGTATGCGCGGCGCCAACAGCGTTATTATCCCCAACCGCGAAGACCATCTCGAGTGCGAAGAGTGCGGCATGTGCATCGACATCTGCCCGGTTGGCGCGCTCACCAGCGGCACCTACCGCTACAAGACGCGCCCCTGGGAAATGGAGTACGTTCCGACGACCTGCGCGCACTGCTCAAACGGCTGTAAGACCACCCTCAGCGTGCGTAATCACGAAATCGTTCGCGCCAACAACCGCGACCTCAGCGGCATTAACGGAGACTTTCTCTGCGTGAAGGGCCGCTTCGGCTTCGATTTCACCAAGCATCCGGAACGCATCAAGCAGCCGCTGGTGCGCAAGGGCGACAAGCTGCTTCCGGTCTCCTGGGAAGAAGCCGCACAACTGGCCGGCGCCAGGCTGAAGGAGATTCACGGCAAGCACGGCGGCGACGCCATCGGATTTATCGGTTCCAATCGCACCTCGAACGAAGAAAATTTCCTGTTTGCGAAGCTGGCGCGCGAAACCTTCGGTTCGGCCAACATCGACCATCATCGCACCGCCGACTACACGGGCCTCATGACCGCGCTCGGCGAAAATGCCCGGGATTCGCTGCTCACCATGGACCAGTTGTACAGGGCCAAAGCGGTCCTGCTCGTCGGCAACGATCCGACCTATCAGAATCCCCTTGTGGCTTGGCAGATTCGCTCGGGCGTTCGCCACCACGGGCTGAAGCTTTTCATCATCCACGCAAAGCAGATCAAGCTGGTGCGCCAGGCCGCCCGTTTCGTCCAGGTCCCCGAAGGCCAGGAAGCCGCTGCCGTTCGCTGGCTAGAGAGCGGAGCAGCGCTCGAACCTGCTCTAGTGGAACAGCTCACCGCGCTCAAGGCCGAGCTTGGCGCCGCTTCCGAGCTTGCCATCGTTTTTGGTTCCGAGCTCGCCGGCGCCGCCATCGCCAGCCTCGTCAACTTCGGCTCTAAGCTCGCCGGCAAGGTCCGCTACATGGCGCTCGGCGATTATGCCAACTCGCGCGGCGCGGCCGACATGGGCGTTCTGCCCGATCACGGTCCCGGTTACGCGGGAGTTGCCAAGGCCGGCCTGAACGCTCCCGCCATGGTCGAAGCCGCCCAGAACGGCCAGCTGAAGGCCCTCTACGTCGTCGGCGCGAACCCGCTCGCCCACTATGGCACGCTCGGCTACGGCCGCGGCAAAGCGGAATTGTTGATCGTACACGAACTTTTCATGACCGAAACCGCAAGACAGGCTGATGTGGTCTTCCCGGCCGCTTCCGCATACGAAAAGGACGGCACCGTCACCAACACCTCGGGCGAAATGCAACGCCTGCAAAAGGCGGCAGAAGTCATGGGCCCGCGCACGGATTTCGACCTGCTGCGCATCCTTTCGCACCAGCTCGAAAAACAGGGGCTCGGCAAAGCCTTCCACTACAAGAATCCGGCAGCGGTCTTTGCAGAAATTCGCAAGACCGTGCCCGGCTACGACGTCGAACTGGGCGCGCTGCTCGCCGGCGAAGCCGAAGAAGCGCATATTCCGGTTCGCCGGAACGGCAAGCCTTATGACGTGCCGGTCGGTCTGATCCGCTCCGCCAACGACACGCTCTTTACCAGCGGCACGCTCAGCAAATTCCTGACCACCATCGAATCCGTTCCGGAAGCGCAGGCGAAATCGTGACCGCCCTTTTCTCACACCTGGACAGTGCCCTGTCTGGAGCGCCGGGATACTGGGTGCTCACTCTGATCAAGATCGCCCTGCTTCTCTTTATCGTCCTGACCGTCAACGCGTATCTGACTTGGTTTGAGAGAAAAGTCGTCGCTTTCATGCAGACGCGCATGGGCCCGCACCGGGTCGGACCGCACGGCCTGCTGCAGCCCGCCGCCGATGGCTTGAAGTTCCTCTTCAAAGAAGACGTCATGCCGGGCGGGGTCGACAAATTCGTCTATCTGCTTGCGCCCTTTCTCGCTCTGACGCTGTCGCTCGCTTCGCTGGCCGTTATTCCCTTCGGACCGAACCCGCTTCCCTTCCATTTCTTCGGCGGCCACCAGATCAATCTTTGGATCACAAATCCCGACATCGGCTTGCTGATTCTTTTTGCCATAACCGCTCTGGGTGTTTACGGCGTGGCGCTCGCCGGCTGGGCTTCCAACAGCAAATACCCGCTGCTCGGCGGTCTGCGCAGCTCGGCGCAAATGGTCAGCTACGAACTTGCGCTTACCATGTCCGTCGTCGGCGTCGTGCTGATGGCCAACAGCTTCAGCCTCACCGATATCATCAATCAGCAGGACAGCAGCAAGTTGGGCTTCTTCGGCTGGAACATCATCGGCTGGCACAGCTTTACACAGATTGTCGGCTTTTTCTGCTTCTTCACGGCGGCCATCGCCGAGACCAACCGCGTGCCCTTCGATTTGCCCGAAGCCGAATCCGAGCTCGTCGCCGGTTTCCACACCGAATATTCCAGCTTCAAGTTCGCCATGTTCTTCATCGCCGAATACACCAGCATGATCACGGTTTCGGCACTCTGCACCATCCTCTTTTTCGGCGGCTGGCAGTCGCCTTTTCCTGACTGGCCGTCTCTGCACTTTACCCACTACCTGCCGAGCGCCATCCTGCTCCCATTCGGGTTGTGGGTTATCTACGACGGCCTCAAGTACGAAACGATCTGGGGACGCCTGGTATTGCCGGTGATCGGCGGGGTCATCGCCTTGATCGGCGCTCTCCTGCTGGCAGGCAGATGGATCACCCCTCTCTACCAAGCCAACGAATTCATTCAGGCGCCCTTCTGGCTGCTCTTGAAGATCTTCTTTTTCCTCTTCTTCTACGTTTGGGCGCGCGGCACGCTGCCCCGTTTCCGCTACGACCAGCTCATGAACATCGGCTGGAAGCTGCTGCTCCCGGTTTCCATCGTCAACGTCATCATCACCGCCGCCGTGGTGTTGCTGAGGTACAAGGCATGAGCGCGCCGCTCGTCATTTTCTTCGTCCTCGCCGCACTCGCCGTCATCGGCGCCGTCAGCTTGATCTTGCAGCGGCATCCGATCCACAGTGCGTTGTCCTTGATCGTGGTGATGGTCGCTCTGGCCGGCCTGTACCTGCTCATGGGCGCCGAATTCGTGGCGGCTGTTCAGATCATCGTTTACGGCGGCGCGATCATGGTGCTGTTCGTTTTCGTCATCATGCTCCTGAACGCCGGCGAGGAAGAGCGCACCGACTTCTCGAAGCTGGCCAAGTTCGGCGGCCTGCCGCTTGCTCTTGGCCTCACCGGGCTGCTCGCGGCCACCATGACCAGGCACGGTGCCTCGGTTCGCAATCCGGATACGGCCGGCAGTCTCGCGCCCACCGGACAAATCTCGACCCTTCTCTTTACCACCTTCGTCTACCCGTTCGAACTGACTTCGTTCCTGATTCTGGTCGCCATCATCGGTGCGCTCGTACTGGCGCAACGGGAGAAGGGCTGACATGGTTCCGACGCAGTATTACCTGATTCTCAGCGCGATTCTGTTCGGCTTGGGCGTAGTAGCGTTCGTCTTCCGCCGCAACATCATCACCATCTTCATGTCCATTGAGCTGATGCTGAACGCCGTGAACCTGTCCTTTGTAGCCTTCAGCCAGGCCATGCCCGCCAACGGCGGCCATAAACTCGACGGCCAGATTTTTGTTCTGTTCGTGATCGTGGTGGCAGCGGCAGAAGCCGCCGTCGGTCTGGGTATCATCATTCTTACCGCGCGCAACCGGCAATCGCTGAACGTCGAACGCGTAAACCTGCTCAAACTCTAACTCTATGAAAACGAATTTCATCCCGGCGCCAGCAAGAGTTTGCCACCACCCCGAGCGAAGCGAGGAATCTGCTACTCCATGCTGATTCTCAACCAACTCTGGATTATTCCTCTGCTGCCGCTGCTGGGCGCCGCCGTCAATGGCCTTTTTGGCGCTAAGTGGCCGAATAAGGCCGTCAACACCGTCGCGCTTTCCTCGACCGGCCTCTCCTTCCTGAGCGCCCTGGAAGCCGTTCGCGAATTTCAAGGCTACTATCAGCAGAAACACGAGGCGTTCTACAAGCCCTTTTTCGATTGGATCTTCACCGGCGCGGCGGCCGGCAACTTCCGCATCGGCTTCGACCTTCAGATGGACCAGCTCACGGTGGTCATGGTCCTGGTCGTCACCGGCGTCGGGTTCCTGATCCACATCTACTCGACGGGCTACATGGCGCACGAAGGCGGCTACTACCGCTTCTTCAGCTACCTGAATCTTTTCATGTTCTTCATGCTCATTCTGGTGCTGGCCGCCAATTACGTCCTGCTTTTTGTCGGATGGGAGGGCGTCGGCCTTGCCAGCTACCTGCTCATCGGCTTCTATTTTCTTAAGAAATCCGCGTCGGACGCGGGCAAGAAAGCCTTCATCGTCAACCGCATAGGCGACTTCGGTTTCATGCTGGGAATGTTCCTGATCTTCCGGACCTTCCACACGCTCGACTTTTCGACGCTCTTCGCGGCTGTAGAAAAGTCCGGCTGGCCGCCGGAAGCCTGGGGCGTTTTCGGCACCTTCACCGCGGCTTCTCTCCTGCTTTTTATGGGGGCCGCCGGCAAATCCGCGCAGCTGCCGCTCTACGTCTGGCTGCCGGACGCCATGGAGGGCCCGACGCCCGTCAGCGCGCTGATTCACGCCGCCACTATGGTCACGGCCGGCGTTTACGTCGTTGCGCGGTCGCACATACTGTTCGAGCGCTCTGAAACCGCGCTCGTGGTTGTGGCCATCGTCGGCTGCGCCACCGCCTTGTTCGCCGCCACCATCGGCCTGGTGCAAACCGACATCAAGCGCGTTCTCGCCTACTCCACGGTCAGCCAGCTCGGCTACATGTTCCTGGCCTGCGGAGTCGGCGCCTTCGGAGCCGGAATCTTCCACTTGATGACGCATGCGTTTTTCAAAGCGCTGCTCTTCCTGGCCGCGGGCTCCGTCATCCATGCCATGGGCGGCGAACAAGACATGCGGCACATGGGCGGCCTCAGCTCGAAGATCAAAGTCACCTACCGCACCATGCTGATCGCCACCATCGCCATCGCCGGATTCCCTCCCTTGGCCGGTTTCTTCTCAAAGGACGCGATCCTGTTCGGGGCCTTCACGGTGGACGGTGAACATCAAGGCAACGGCGGCCATATCCTCTACGCGATCGGTCTGGCGACCGCCTTGCTCACTTCGTTCTATATGTTCCGTCTGGTGTTTCTCACCTTCCACGGGAAACAGCGTTATGACGAGCACCACGTCCACGTGCACGAGTCGCCGTGGAGCATGCTGGGCCCGCTCGTGGCGCTGGCCCTTCTTTCCGTCGTCGGCGGGTGGGTAGCGGCACCGGCGCTCTGGGGCGGCGTAGACCACTTCAGCGAATTCCTCGCGCCCGTTTTCGGCGTTCATGAAGCGCCGGGCTTGAGCGAAGCCACGGCACACTCGCTCGAACTCGCGCTGGCCGGCGTTGCGATCCTCGCCGCAACCACCGGCCTCCTGGCCGCCTTCTGGCTCTATCTGCGCGAGCCGAAAAAGCCCGAGCAACTCGCAGAGTCCATGCAGCCGGCCTACAAGACCTTGCTTAACAAATACTATGTCGACGAACTCTACGCCGCCGTGGTGGTTCGTCCTCTGGTCTGGCTCTCAGACCACGTGCTCTGGAGGATTGTCGACGTCCAGGCCATCGACGGTACGGTCAACGGCATAGCGCACGGCGCCGCGGCCGTCGGGGATTCCGTCAGGCACACGCAGTCCGGCAATGCCCGCAGCTACGCAACATGGGTTGTCGTAGGCGCTCTGATCGTCATCATCATCGTCTTCTGGCCGGCCCTAAAACCCATGATCGGCATGGTGACCAAATGATTGCGCCCGGCAACCACCTGCTGACCGTTCTGACCTTCTTCCCCGCTCTCGGAGCGATGGCGTTGATGATTCTCCGGGCGGACGACCATGCCTATATCCGGCGCATGGCGCTGGTCGTCGGCACGTTCGAGTTCTTGCTGTCCCTGCTTTTGATCCCGGGCGTTCCTCCGGGCTCGTCCGGCTACAAACTCGAACTCAACATTCCCTGGATCTCTTCGCCCGCGATCCACTACCACATGGGCGTCGACGGTTTGAGCATGTGGTTGGTCATCCTTACGACGTTTCTGACACCCATCTCCATACTGGCCTCGTTCAACAGCGTCCACCATCGCGTCAAAGAGTTTTTTGTGATGTTGCTGATGCTCGAGGTCGGTGTCGTGGGCGTTTTCCTGTCGCTCGACTTGTTCCTGTTCTTCCTCTTCTGGGAAGTCATGCTGATCCCGATGGCCTTCCTCATCGGCATCTGGGGCCATGAGAGGCGCATCTACGCCGCCGTCAAGTTCGTGCTATACACCATGGCCGGCTCCATCCTGATGCTGGTCGGCATCCTCTGGCTTTACAACGCTACCGGCACGTTCGACCTCACCGAAATCCAGCGCGCGCTCGAGACCGGAGCCCTGGTTGTTTCGCCCACCACCGAGATCCTGCTTTTCCTGGCCTTCTTTGTGGCCTTCGCCATCAAGGTCCCGCTCTTCCCTCTGCACACCTGGCTGCCCGACGCCCACGTCGAGGCGCCCACCGCCGGCTCCGTCATCCTCGCCGGCGTACTGCTCAAGATGGGCACCTACGGCCTCTTGCGCTACGCCATCCCGCTCTTCCCCGACGCGTTCGTGCGCTGCGCGCCGATCTTGTCGACGCTGGGCGTGATCGGCATCGTCTACGGCTCGCTCGTCGCCTTCGCCCAGCGCGACGTCAAAAAGC
>Ga0126370_10001173_pt1 | contig 11801 bp, 10 predicted proteins | sample PanSoiMetaPlot_3_FD_92586 | JGI IMG/M metagenome (GOLD analysis project Ga0126370, IMG submission 92586) | Tropical forest soil microbial communities from Panama - MetaG Plot_3 | ecosystem: Environmental > Terrestrial > Soil > Tropical forest > Bulk soil | place: Panama | collected 2016-02-17 | reverse complement strand
TTGAATGCACCCGCTGCGCAGATCATTCCGTTGCTGGCCCAAACCGCCGCGTTCCACTTCCACTCCTCAGTAATAGTCGGTGCGGCCTCAAGAATCAATTTGCGAAGCCGAACAATTAGCTTTCCGCGCCAGTCGGCGAGCTCGGCAATCATATTGGTGATGCGTTGCGATGCTTTCGAATCGGCTCCCGTTCTTTTCTTCATGAGCCCTCCTTCTTGCAAGAACAGGTTTCTCTCCCGCGATTTTGGTTGGTTAAGCGACGCCCGTGATTCCCCGAGGCAGGACGAACACTACCTAACTCCTCAACGGAACAACCGCGCGCAACCGAGCCTCGCGTATCACTAGTCCTCCCCAGAGCAGAATGCCGAGGACGACTGGAAACAAGATTCCGAATAGACCTTGCTGGGCGCGTACTTGAGTCGCTACGGCACCCTCCAAGTAACCGGTCAAAAGGATCGCACCGACAACCGCCGTTTGCGGAATCATATAGAGAATCGTGCAGGCGAGCAGCACAATCCCCAGAGGCAAAATCACAGCCTCGGTGTATCCGAGGGCCACCGTCGTCTTAACGACAATCTCTGGTTTCGCCAATTTCATCGCACCGTCCACGAGGAGAAAAGTACGGGCAGCGCACTACCGATTCGTCCTACCCAAAGCATCCTCTTAGAGGCATCAACTGTTTTGTTATCTAGCTGCATTTTGACGCTCCATCCTTTGCAGGCATGCACGTCATAGTCTTACTGCCCAGTGACCCAACTTACGAGGCCAGCTCGCTCAGGGAACCGTGAGGCCCCAGAAGCGAATGCAACTAGTTTAGTGCCGGGCTCGGCTGTGGAACGGGCGACGTCCACTCACGAACTTCGACGCTAACACCATAGCGAGGGCCTGGATGGCTCTCGGCAATTCTTACGGCTTCAGCGAAGTCACGAGCCTCTACGAAGGTTATTGCGACTAGTACGCCTTCATCCGGCGCAACCTTCGCCTGCTGGCCATAAGGATTAACTCTGTGACTTTCCCCGGCCAGTAATCGGGGATCGAGCTTCCGGCTTTCACCATTTTGTCGGATCGCCCACGCCCGAACCTCCTCGGCTCGCCGTTTCTGCTTGGCATCAGAGAGCTTCGTTGACGCGTGTTGTCGAAAGAGCAAAACGAAATGTTTCATCGGTGAACCTGCTCTGTACTCTCAAGCGTGGACCAATCTGGCTCGGACATCCACGTGGACAAAACACTCAATCTGTCGGACAGCCGACGCATTAACAATAGCCGCCTGAGAGAATCAGGCGATAGCCACTTCTATTGACTTGTCGACCTGTGTCGCAACGCCGAATCCACCTCACGCTGCCGTGATGAGGGCCCACTTTGCACCTTAGATTGGCCATCATGTCCCCTCCGCCCATTGGCACGAGTTACTCGGCTTGCATTCCTTTCGGATCCATCCAGAGGACCTCCCAGTGATGCCCATCGAGATCGTAGAAGCTCCAGCCATACATGAAACCGTGGTCCTGTGGATCCATGGCATGCCTCCCTCCCGCAGCCTTTGCCTTTTTCACCAGCTCGTCAACTTCCGCGCGGCTGTCGCAAGAGAGGGCGAAGAGACCTTCAGTGTGTGACGCAGTTTCACAGATCTTCTTCTTCGTGAAGGTCTTGAAGAATGGCTCAGAGAGGAGCATGACGTACGCCTGATCGCTGATGATCATGCAGGCACCCTTGTCGTTGGTGAACTTTGGATCGAACTGGAAGCCGAGTCCGCGAAAAAAGCCCATCGACCGTCCCAGATCTTTCACGGCGAGATTTACGAACATCTTTCGGGAATAAGCATTTGACATTTCCTATCTCCTTATAAGCTTCCTCCAACGCTTTCAGGCATACTTCTGTTTACGAATGAGCTCTCGAGCGACGTTCCGATATTCTTGTATCTCTGTCGGTCCCATCAGCTATTGATGCCGGTGTTCGCCGTGGCGGTGCGTCGCCCACGGGCCAACTGCAGTTCCGATGATGATGGTGTCCACATCGGCGGCCATCGTATGTTTCATATTTGCGGGGACGAGCAAGAAGCTGCTAACTGGATAAGTCGTCATATGCCCTAGGTCCAAGGTTTCTCCAAAACTGACCTTAAGCGCCCCTTGGATGACCGCCACTCGCGCATCTGCGCTGTGCCAGTGATGTTCATGGTAACCTGCAGGAATAAAGAACGCGTAAGTGAATGCTTCCCCGGGCACGTCCCGGCGTCCCTGAAGCAGCGCATACTTGGTACCATCCGCATCAATATCCTGCCAGGTGATCGTCTTGGCGTTCCACGCCTCGGCGGCTTTTGCCGTCTTTGCGGTGTCCGCGTCTTGCGGGACCGCGCCCCCAGAAAACACCAACGTTAGAATCAACGAAAGAACGTAGCGCATCTCGAAAAGACTCCTTGAAGATGAAATTGGGGCCGCATTGATTCGCAGCGCCCACAGGAGAACCTACAGAAATGCGGAGAAGGCTTCTATCCGAAATGTGGCAGCAAATTTTCTGCGAAATGCAGGACTCCCCGTGCTGTTCTCAAGACTCCCGTCCGAGCGCCAAGAGCGAATGCCTTTTGCGAACGGCTGATCGGGAGCCTGCGGCGAGAGTGTCTGGATTGGGTCATTCCGCTCGGTGAACGGCACTTGCGGGCGCTGCTTCGAGAATGGGTGCACACTACAATCGGGGACGGCCGCACATGAGCCTTGGTCCGGGCATTCCCGATCCAGTACCGGGAGGAGCCATACCTCGGAAAATGCATGGACACAGAGTTGCGACGGGTGTGGCAATTAAGAAGAGGGCAATCCTAGGTCGACTGCATCACGAATACAGACTTGAACAGGCTGCAGCGTGACCCGATGAGGTTTTTGCGCACTACAGCCATGGGTGACCGAACGTTAAAAGTAGGAGGGGCTTGCTGCGATCCTGCAACGTGAGCGATCAGCTAAGGCTTCATCCATATATCTCGCTCTTCACGCACAAATTCGTCGTCATTTAATTCGGGATAGGCACGGTAGACCCTGTCAATCTCCTCTCTTTGTCCGGGACTGAGCGTTTCCTGAGGATCCAAGCACCAGATGCCTTCAAACAATCCTTGCCGCCGCAGCACTTCATGCAAGCCAGCAATGCACCCCGCGAAGTGGTTTGCTGTATCGAAAAATGCGGCATTACAATCGGTCACCTGTACGTTTTTTGCCAGGATAGATTGCAGTATTGGCTGACCCGTTAGCGCCAACCTATGGCATTCTGTCACGAGTTCAACGGCGCGCTTGGTCCAAACAGCCCAGTGGCCTAGCAGCCCGCCAACAATGCGAAGCTTTTTCTGCTCGCCATCGATCTGGAAACAATAGGGCGTGAGCAAGTCCATCACGATATTGTCGTCGTTACCTGTGTACAGTGCGATTTCGCGGCCCGATTCTGCGACAGCTCGAACAACATCTAGAGTGTGGTAGCGATTGAAGGGGGCCATTTTGATCGCCACCACATTCTCAATCTCTACAAATTGACGCCAGAAGTTGTACGAGAGGATGCGGCCGCCGACCGCCGGCTGGAGATAGAAGCCGATGATCGGTATGATCCCGGCAATTTCCCTGCAATGGTCGATGAGCGCTTCATCATCCAAGTCTCTTGCCTCAGCCAAACTCAAAAGGCCCGCGCTGTATTTCAACTCGCGCAGCAGCAGCGCCTCCCGCGAGGCTTGCTCGGTCTTTCCGTAGATCCCGCCAACTCGCGCGAGTGGCTCATCTCGAACTCTGTCCGCGCGGTCCATCTCCTCAGCGGCCAGGCTCAAAACAGGTTCAAACAGTCCTACGCGCGGTTCTCGAATAGCAAACTGAGTGGTGTGAACGCCGACGGCGAGACCGCCCGCTCCGGCAGCCACGTAGTAGCGAGAAAGAGCCCTCTGTCGACGCTCATCCAATTTGCGTTCTGCGGTCAGAGCGAGGGGATGTGCCGGAATTACGGTTCCTGTTTTTAAGACCTGGAGAATCCTGGAGTTCATATTCCGGGCCATTTCTGAATCGAGGCTCCGCGCCGTGGAAACTTTAAAAGCGGCCGACGCGCTCCTCAAAGTGAGTAGGCTTGGCCAAAGTCGCGCCCCCTTTTCTGACCCAGTCCGCGATCCAATCGATCACTTGGTAAGCGCTCACGCGAAGGCGACCAAAAAGTTCATGTGACTTTCGCGCATTGCTAAGCAGGGCGTCGCCCGACTCTGTCCCTTCGAAGCGGACCGGCTTGCCGAATTTCTTCCCAAACTCTTCCGCGATATGTCGCACGCTGAGCAATTCCGGCCCTGTAATATTGATCACATTGGGCGGAGTTGTGGCACAGCGGAGCGACTCCAGACTCATCGCGGAGGCATCACCTTGCCAGATGGTGTTTAGGTAGCCCATCGCCAGCGACACAGCGTGCCCCGCATTGACGCGTTCTGCGATGTCCAGTAACACGCCATAGCGAAGTTCGCTAGCGTAATTCAGACGGAGAATCGTCATCTTCGTCTTATTGGCCCTGCTGAAATGCTCAAAAATTCGCTCGCGACCGACACAACTCATCGCGTACTCGCCCGAAGGATTCAGCGCATCTTCCTCGCGAGAGCCTCCGGCGGCAACTAGTGAAAGTCCATAAACATTTCCAGTCGAGAAAACGGCAATCCTACTATTTCGATAGCGATCTGCAACGAGGCCCGGCAAAAACGTATTAACCGCCCAGGTCAGCCACTCCTGCCCCGTGGAACCAAATTTCATTCCGGCCATGAGAATGACGTTGGCGGCATCGGGAAGCTTGGCAAGGGAGCCGGGATCAAGCAAATCGCACAGGATAGTTTCGACGCCCCATGTTCGTAACTGATTTTCTAGGGAAGAAGATGAAAACCGCGAAACACCGATGACACGACGCTTTACTCCAGCCGTCTCCGAGGCTCTCTTCGCCATACGAGCCAGCGTTGGTCCCATCTTTCCGGCCACGCCCAGCACGACAATATCCCCGTCTAGGCTGCCCAGCGTACGAACCACGCCGTCTGTTGGTTCGCTGAGAAGCGTTTCCAATTGCGCTACGTCTTGAATGGAAGTCAGGTTACTCGACATGACCACTTCGCTTCCTCGTGCGAATGAACGTCCTGCCGCGAGATTTTACTCGAATTGTTCCTAGACCGTCTGCGGTTTCAGGTATTCTGCTCGGCAGTCTAGATCCTTAGGAACTCTTCCAGATGCACCTTCGCGTTATGACCGAACAGGATATTCCGGCCGGGGTGCGCCTCAATACTCTTTCCGGATGGAACCAGACGGCTGTCGATTGGAACCGTTTTCTCGGCAGAAGTCCGCTCGGGTGTTTTGTAATGGAGCACGATGGGAAGGTTGTTGGAACGGCGACGACCATTTGCTACGAGGATCGATTTGCATGGATTGGCATGGTTATTGTGGATCCGGGGCACCGGAAGCAAGGAATAGGAACTCGCCTTCTGGCAAAAACTATCGAGTATCTCGATGACGCACACATTGCCACCATGAAGCTGGATGCCACCCCTGAGGGGAAGCCGCTTTACACTGAGCTAGGATTCGTCGATGAATATGAGATCGAGCGATGGATTTCAAAAAGGCCCGCCGGCGCGGCTTTAACGCGAGGCGTAACGTGCGCTTCGCTGAGCGAAATTCAGATGGAGCAGGTTTTCAGACTGGATAAAGAACTGTTTGGCGCGGATCGTAGTTTCTTACTTCGCTCTGTCTTTGAAGAAACGCCGAAATTTGCAACAGCTGTTTGGGAAAACGGGTTGCCGCAGGGCTATGCCTTCGGGCGTCGTGGATTGTTTGCGGACCATCTTGGGCCGTGGATGGCGAGGAACCGCGCGGGAGCGGAAAAGATCCTTCAGGAATTTTTGTCCAGATCATCCCGCGAGACTCTCATCGTGGACCGCATGAAGTCGAACGCTATGGCCGTCGAATTGCTCGCCGCTCATGGCTTTGCTCCTGCACGACCCCTCACACGCATGGTCCGCGGACCTAATTCATATCCCGGCAGGCCTGATTCCCTTTGCGCAATCTTCGGCCCTGAATTTGGGTGAATCCTCCCGCGGATCAGGATAGGCTTTCGCATCCAACTGCGAAAACAAAGTGACGCTTAGGAAACGGATGCCTGTGCCAAAACTCCGACTGCCTTTGAAATCAATAACATAGCTGCTATCGTCTCCACTGTGGTCCGCAATAATTGCGTACGCCGTCTGAATTCATCCATGTAACATGTCACGCGGCCTTGCGGTATCTTGCTGATTTTAACGCCGGCTGGAGTTTTGGCGAAGGACAGGTCTCCTCTGCTCGGAGACAGGAAACCCGGTCCGACTGAGAAGCAAAAAATACTCTCATGTTTCAAAGTCGTTGACACGCGCCGTCTTGCTTGCTATATAGCAAAGCCAAACGCCATCCAGGTAGCGAGCGACCTGATGACGTATGCAATTGGCAACGCGAGTGCGTCTACATTCTGCAAAATCGGTCTGCGGGATCCTGTCCCCAAAATTTACTGTGGATAATCTGACTCTCTCCTTCCCAGGAGGCTATATGTGTCTTCATAAGGTTTCGTTTCGATCGGTGTCGAGCTTTGGACGGGCTTTCTTCTGTCGACTAGTCCTTGCGATTTGCACGATTGGACTGGCGATCGCGCTGACCGCTGCACATCCAGCTTCTGCACAAGTGCTGTACGGGTCCATTGTCGGCAATGTGGTGGATCAGAAGGGTTCAGTGATCCCGGGAGCAACAGTCACTGCCACCAACCAGGGTACCGGTGTAGCGGCGGGCACGACTACCAACGGGGTCGGCGAATACAACTTCGTGACCCTTCAGCCCGGCACGTACACCATCAAAGTGGCGGCGGCTGGCTTCAAGACCTTCGAGCGGCGAGATCTTGTGGTTGAGGCCAACAATGTCGAGCGCACCGATGTGAAGCTCGAGGTCGGGAGCATGGAACAGTCAGTCACTGTCACCGGCGAAGCACCAGAGCTCCAAACCGACCGCGCCGAAACGCGCGCCAACGTCAGTTCCGTGGAGTTGGAGAATCTTCCCGTTCCGCTTGGGCGCAATTACCAGCAGCTTTACCGCACGTTGCCCGGCGTCGCGCCACCTTTCAACTCGCATTCGATTCCCACTAATCCGTCCCGCTCGCTAGAATTTCACGTGAACGGCACCAGCGACGATCAGAACAATACACGCATCGACGGCGTGAGCTCCACTACCGTGCAGTTGCCGCACATCGTTTCGTATATTCCGGCGCTCGAGTCGATCCAGGAGGTCAACGTAGTCACCAGCAGCTTCGACGCGGAGCAAGGCTTGGCCGGAGGCGCAACGATCAACGTGCAAATCAAGAGCGGTACGAATGCGGTACACGGTTCGGCCTTCGAATACCACAGCAACCAGCACCTGAAAGCGTGGCCGCAAGAAATTCCCCCAGGTCAATCGCAAAAACCGTTGCTCATATATAACCAGTTTGGCGGCACGATCGGCGGGCCGATCAAGAAGGACAAGCTCTTCTATTTTGTCAGCTATGAAGGCAGTTCCGATCACCGCAACGTATCGCGAAAAGTCACGGTGCCAACGGACGCCATGAAGGCTGGCGATTTTTCACAATTTTTGGCGAGCGGGGTCATTATTTATAACCCCTACACTGACGCGTCGGGGACTACGCTTGCTGATCCGTCTCAAAGGCAGCCGATGACGGCGCCCGGTGACCCGCGATGCGTTACCGCCACCAATCCGAGCTGCGAGAACATTATTCCGGCCAGCCTCCTAAATACACCGTCAGGACTGATTGCACAAAAGATCAATGCCCTATGGCCGGAGCCGAATCTGCCCGGTTTGAAAAACAACTATTTCTCCTCAGGCGGCTTCAGGTTTGACCGCCATACCCTTGACACCAAGATGAACTGGAACATCAACCAAAAATTCGATGTTTTCGGGCGGTTCAGCTTTCTCCATTACTCAGACTTCACGCCCACTGTTTTCCAATCTACAGGGGCTCAGGGAAGGCCGATTGGCGGCAGCAGTAATCCCGGCCACGGGCACGGTGAAACTTACAGCACGACTTTCGGCGCGACCTACACGTTCAAGCCGAACTTCATTATGGATGCCTATTTCGGTTTTACGAAGCAGGGGACCAATTCTGAGCAAGTCGGGCTCGGCACGAATGTCGGTCTCAATGTATTAGGTATCCCTGGAACAAATGGCACTCGCAAGTTCGAAAGTGGCTGGCCCGAATTTCAATTTAACGGCGGCACCAGCGATTTTGCGATCATTGGCAATAACACCAATTTCATGCCGTATTACCGGCATGACCCACAGTATCAATACGTTGTGAACTTCAACTGGACCCATGGCAGGCATAACGTCCGATTTGGGACAGACATTTACCGCCAAGGCCTAAATCAAACCCAGGCGGAATGGATCGGCGGCGGGACATTTTACGGCTCGCAAGGCGGATTTGACTTCGGGCAGGAGATCACGGGGAAGTGCATTGATCCGCTCGCGGGGTGCACCACGAGCAGCAAAACCAATCGCGCGAACAGCTATGCAGCCTTCTTGCTCGGCTTGCCTGACCAAGCCAGCAAGTCACTGCAATTCCCCGACGCGTACCACATCCGCTCGATGGCGTACAGCGCTTACATCCGTGACCGCTACAATCTAACGCCACACCTGACCGTCTCCTATGGCATCCGCTGGGAGTACTTTCCCTATCCAACCCGCACGGATCGTGGTTTAGAGCGTTATGACCCAACCACCAACAAAGTTCTGATCTGCGGCATGGGGCAAGTGTCGGCCGGCTGCGGCACGGAAATCAGCAAGAAGCGCTTCTCGCCACGGCTCGGCATTGCCTGGCGGCCCACCGACACTTTCGTCATTCGCACGGGCTATGCCCTGATCAACGACCCATACGAGGGCTTGGAGTTGATGCGGAATAACTACCCGATTATGGAACCGTTCGGGATCCAGACTCCGAACGCCTTCACCCCGGCAACTACGCTTGCACGAGGGCTTCCGGCCATTCCGCCTGTCACCATACCTAGCAGCGGAATTCTGGATTTACCTCTGGATGTTGGTTTTGAAGGTCAACCGAAGAACCTGCGTCGCGGATATATTCAATCCTGGAACCTGATGTTGCAAAAAGAGATCGGCTGGGGCTTTACTGGAGAGGCTGGCTACGTTGGAACCCGCTCCGTCCGCCAGCTAGGCTTCATCGACATCAACGCCGGGCAGGTCCCGTTTACGAACACGGCCACTCAACCCCTCCTGCAGCAATGGGGACGAACTGCGGCAACCACATTCCTCGAGCCCCTCGGCACCGGCCACTACGATTCGCTTCAAGCCTCTTTGAGGCGCCGCTTCAGCAAGGGCTTGATGCTAAACGTGAACTACACATGGGGCAAAAGTATCAATTTTGTAGACTCCAGCTCCTCCACTCCGAACATCCAGTCGCAATCTTACATGAACATGAATCGGGCGCCGACCGGATTTGACATCACACACAATATCGCAATCACGAGCGTCTGGGATCTGCCGCTTGGCCGAGGCCAGAAGTGGCTGGGCGGCAAAGGCGCACTCACAGCTGTGGTGTCCGGATGGCAGGTTAACAATTTGATCAGCATCTTTAGCGGTACGCCGTTCACGGTTTTAGGCGATTGTGGCGCCGCCTGGCCCGGCAATTCTCCGCCGATGAGCAATTCGTTCGGGAAACCGAAAAAGATCGGCAGTACATCCGGCTTTTGGTACGATCCGTTTGCTTTTGGGGAAACGTTTGACCCCAACAACACGGATCCCAACAACCCGGTTTGCCTTACCGGCTCTCTCGGTAACAATGGCTTTAACAATCTGCGCGGCCCAGGGGTGTTTAATTGGGATTTCGGGGTATTCCGCGATTTCGCGGTGAAAGAGCGCATGCACATACAGTTCCGGGCCGAGGCGTTCAACTTCACGAACACGCCTCACTTCTGCAGTAACGCCCTCGACAATTCCCTTGGTGACGCAAACGCCGTCGATCCGTTCACCGGCCGGGTCACGGATCCTGGTACTTTCATGCAACTAAACGGCGGCATAAATGGAAATTGCGACCTGGCACGTGAAGGCATTGACGAGCGCCAGTTCCGCCTGGGCATCCGCATCTCGTGGTAGGCCATAAGCGAGCAGCCGCCACTGGGCAATACCATGGCCTTACACGTGCGTGTTCGTGCGGTCTCTTCTTTGCGCTCGCTGCCCTGTGTGTACGTGCGCAAGGTCAACGCCTGCCGGAGCAGCCGCAGATCGACACGTCCGGTTTTCTGCCAGTCATTCGGGCTCAGGTCGAGCTGGCAGAACGGAATGCCAGGGAGCGGCCGCGCGATCCTGCAATCGTCGGCTCACTGGCAATGACGCTTCACGCCTACCAGCTGTACGACGCGGCCGAGCGCGCCTATTCCCGCGCACATTCGCTAGATCCACAGAATTTCGATTGGCTTTATCTCCTCGGCACCGTACAAATGGCCCAGGGAGCATTCGATCGCGCCGCGAAAACTTTGCAGTCAGCGCTCCAAATTCGGACCGGCGACTTAGCCGCCGAGGTGCGCCTTGCGGAAAGCCTGACCACTGTTCCCGACTGGAATGGCGCGGCCGCGCTCTACTGCCGTATTCTAGACGACCGGCGCGAATGTCCGCAGGCGTGGTATGGCCTGGGGCGGGCGCAAACAGCGAAGGGCGACCATGCGGCGGCCATTGAATCTTACGGCAAGGCGTGCGAGCTGTTCCCAGCTTACGGTGCCGCACATTTTGCGCTGGCCGCGGAACTTCGCAGGCTGGGCCGCAAACCGGAAGCCGAACGGCACATCGCAGCTTACGCGAAGAATGTCACAAGCGAGCCGCCGCTTGACGATCCGCTATTTGAGCGGATCCACGAGCTGAATCTAAGCTCGCAGGCGCACCTGCAGCGCGGCGCGGAACTGGAAAAAGCGGGCCTGCTCGACGAAGCCATTCGCGAGCACGCAGCCGCGCTGGCCACCGATCCCGGTAACGTGGAGGCGCATGTGAATCTCATATCGTTATATATCCGGGCTGGCGACCCGGGTAAGGCCAAAAAGCATTTCGAAGCTGCTACGAGACTAAACCCCGGCCGATCTGATGCTTGGTACAACTACGGAGTTCTGCTTTACATGCAAAAGCATTTCGATGAGTCAGAAAAAGCATACCTGCGTGCCCTGCAGATTGACCCTGATTATGCCGAGGCTCACAACAACCTAGGCGCCATTTACGAGCAATTGGGCCGCCTGGCCGACGCGGAGAACGAATTTCGGGCGGCCATTAGGGATCGTCCGGATTATCCGCTCGCTCGCTTTCATCTCGGCCGCATTTTAGTTAACGAGCAAAAATACGATGAGGCCATCCAGCAACTCCAGCGCGCGCTGACGCCAGCCGATGACAAGACCCCAGTCTACCTTTATGCGCTTGGTGCGACTTATGCCCGCGCCGGAGATCGTGCACACGCACTTGAGTACCTCCAGCGTGCGCAGGATGCCGCCTCCAGCTACGGACAGTCCGAGTTACTCGTGAGCATCGAGCGCGACCTAAGGGCGCTGCAGAGTGCAGAATAGTGGAGTGCGCCGGGCGCGCCCCGACGCGTACAGGGTTTCACGAACTGTGTTTCCGCGCTGAACCATTAGCACAAATCTGCGACGGTCAGGGAGCGGACGAGGAGGCCCGGTGCGCCGCCGCGATCTTTTGAAAGCGCTCGCCGCGTTCGGCCTCGGCGTCCCGCCTGTTCGGGCGCACGCGCCTCCGGCGTTCCGGGACGTGGCGACCAAG
>Ga0126370_10001172_pt1 | contig 11801 bp, 13 predicted proteins | sample PanSoiMetaPlot_3_FD_92586 | JGI IMG/M metagenome (GOLD analysis project Ga0126370, IMG submission 92586) | Tropical forest soil microbial communities from Panama - MetaG Plot_3 | ecosystem: Environmental > Terrestrial > Soil > Tropical forest > Bulk soil | place: Panama | collected 2016-02-17 | reverse complement strand
TTGCTCTCCATTTGCTTCAATCCGCTGGTTTCTTTGCCTGACGCCAACTTCACCCGCGAAGGGCTGGAGCGCCTGGAGTTCTTTGGCATCATCGATTTCTTTCTTTCGGAGACCGCTGCGCATGCCGATGTCGTGCTGGCCGGCAGCCTTCAGGAGGAAGAGGAAGGTATCATCGCCAATGTGGAGGCGCGCGTCATTCATATTCAGAAAGCTGTAGATCCACCCGGCAACGCCCGCACCGATTCCGCCATCATATGCGACCTGGCCGGCCGCTTGGGCCGCGGCCAGTATTTCCCATTTCACGAGCCGCGCGAGATCTTTGAGGAGCTGCGCCACGCGTCGAAGGGCGGCATCGCGGATTATTACGGCATCACGTACGAGAAGATCGATCAACAGAAAGGCGTCTTCTGGCCGTGCCCGACGCTTGAACATCCCGGCACACCCCGGCTGTTCGAAGGCGGGAGGTTCTTCCATCCCGATGGCAAAGCCCATTTCATGAGCCTGGCGTGGCGGGAGAGCGGCGACCCCGTGAACTCGGAGTTTCCCGTCTATCTCACCACGGGCCGCGTAGTGAGCCAGTATCTTTCCGGCACCCAGACGCGCCGCATCGGGGCGCTGGTGGATCAGTATCCCGAGCCGATGCTGGAGATCCATCCGAAGCTGGCGGAGCAATACGGCATCCGCAGTGGCGATTGGGTCACCGTCATTTCGCGCCGCGCTTCTATCACCCTGGAAGCGTTGGTGGTGCGCACCATCCGGCCCGACACAGTTTTCATTCCCTACCACTGGCCTGGCGGCCGCAGCGCCAACCGATTGACTCACCGAACGCTCGATCCGCGCAGCAAGATTCCCGAATACAAGGTGTCAGCCTGCCGGATCGAGAAGGCCGCGGCTCCAGGGGGGTGTTCGTAAATGTTCGGCATGGAGTTCTATGTCGATTCATCGCGTTGCATTGGGTGCCAGTCCTGCCTCGAGGCCTGCGAGGAATGCGATACGCATCGCGGCGTTTCCATGATCAATTTCGATTTCGTGGACCGGCAGGAGACTATTGCCACCGCTGCGTACGTCTGCTGGCACTGCGATAATCCCACTTGCGCCCAGGTCTGCCCGGCCGACGCCATTAAAAAATACGACGATGGCATTGTCGGTTCCTCGCTGAAACCACGCTGTATCGGCTGTTCCAATTGCGTGCTGGCGTGTCCCTTCGGGATTCCCAAACTGGTGCCGGAATATGAGCAGATGATGAAGTGCGACATGTGCTACGACCGTACTTCGGTCGGCAAGCATCCCATGTGCGCCACCGTTTGTCCCAGTCAGGCGCTCGCCTATGTGACGCCCGAGACCATCGCCGCTACGCGCCGCGAAAAGCCCATCAACACATTCTGGTTCGGCAATCAGAAGATCACTACCAAGGTTTACATGATGGCTCCCGCCGATGTGGGCGCGATCGCGATCGACGTCGCCGACTACACGTGGGAGGGAGAGAATGAAGTCGTTCGGCAAGCCTTCTAGCGGACCTCTCTGGCAGGACGAATTCTCCGTATGCACCGCCGACGAGCGTTACGTAAATCGCCGCCAGTCACCAAGTTCCTAACGCTCGCGAGCTTTGCCATGCTGGCAGGCAATCTCTGGATTGTGGCGAGATCCCTACTGCACCGCTCCCCTTCGTATCCCCAGCAGGCGGTGGGAACGACGGACGAGCTTGTCGTGGGCAGCGTCAAGATGTTCTCGTACCCCACCTTCCAAGATCCGTGCATTCTGGTGCGCACCAGCGCCGATACCTACGCGGCTTACAGCCAGAAGTGCACGCAACTCTCCTGCGCTGTTTACTATGCGAAGGAGCAGAGCCGGCTCGAATGCCCTTGCCACCAAGGCTTCTTTTCCATTGCCGATGGTTTGGCCCTCCGGGAACCTCCCCAACGTGCGCTGCCGCGCGTGGTACTCGAAATGAACGGCGGACAACTGGTGGTCGTCCGTATAGTAGGAGAAGGCGCATGAATACCAATCCGCCGCTAAACCGCGGACTCACGGCGATCGATGGCGCCATGGTCCTCATCGTTGTCCTGCTGATCGTGCAGATCTGGCTACTCTCCGCGACCCTCGAATCCTTCCTGGCAGGTCATCGCGAGGCGGCCGTGCCCGGCGCCATCATCTCCGCGATTCTGTTTGCGGCCTGCCTCGGGCTTTATTTGTTCGTGAACCGCATCGACTCCGAAGTTCGCAAAGGCTAAGCCGCATTTCACTTGCGAGGCGACCGGGCGAGACGCGATTCGAAAAGGGTGCCGAGTTTTCCACCAGGATCTCGGGCTAAACCCCATCCGGCCTGGGCCGCTTCTCCGGCCTGTTGAATAAACCTGAATTCCGAAGTTGAACGTTGATCGACCTCCTGTCCGCGGATTGGAAAGTGGCTAGGGCTCGGGTTCGGGATCGGTTACGAGCGCCGGATTCAACTTCGGCGAAGTTGGCATCTGCCAGTTCAAGATACTGTCCGGCAAGGGGATTCTCATCTCCCGCTCGGCCGAGAACAGCACCGCAGGAGGATTCTGGACTAAAACGGCGCGAAAGGCGGCCTCGGCGGCGAAAAACTGCGGAAGCCCTCGGCGCCCAGGTCGTGCTGCAATTCGGCGATGCGGTTTTCCATGTCGGCGCGCCGATTGTAGTCCCGCCAGATCTCCTGCGGAGTGTCGCCGCAACTGGTGACGAAGACGCGGAAGGTATAGCCGGGCACATCGATCAGCTTGCGGCCGACGCTGTCGCCGCCCTCGCGCACCTGCTCGCGAATCACCACGAATCGCCGCTCGGCACTCCAGCCGTGCAACGGAATTCGAAACTCGCCCACGTCGTAGTCGTCGTCCAACATCGTCCATGGCTCCACTCGCTGGGCGGCGCGCGTCGTCGCCGATCATCGGCCAGCAGCGGCGCGATCGTCCTGACTGCGAGCGCCGGATCGCCGATATTGCGGGCGATCGCGTATGCCGCTTTCGCGCCCCGGATGGTCTCGGGTGTGCGGCCGAGCGCGTGCCCTGCCGGAGCGCCTGCGACACTCAGGTTGTTGTTGGGAGATCACTTGGATGGTGCACTCCGGAATCAGGTGCGGAATCTGACAGAAGACTGGGCCGCGGTGATCGAGGCGGTGTTCGACCGTGAGTAGCGCGGCGGACAATCTCGTTCAGGAGCTTGAGCCGTGAGCTTCGCGGCAACATGCCGTCTAACTCAACCGCTCGGACCGCTGATATGGCAGGTATAAGCCTTGAGTGAATCACCGGCGAGTGGTGCGGTGTCTGGGTGACGCACCAATGCGGGCCGTAGCCCATCCACACCCGACCCAAAGAACATTCGTGCTTAGGCGTCGAGAAGGTTCTTCTTCCACAATTGGTATTGCTCCTCGCGGAGTCCTTCGAGATCGCTCTTGACACGATTCAGCCCGTGCACGCAGTACTCGAAGTGCTCTGCCAGGCGCCGGAAGAGCGGCGCCACATGACGGTACTCGAACTGGTCGAAAGCACCGACGATTCGATACGACTCCTTGCCTGCTTTCACATAGTCAATGATACTGTCCAACCGTAACCCACGGCGCGGCAGCGTCGCTACGTACTCCGGAAACATCCCAGTCAAGAAGAGGGTATAGTCGCCAATATGCTTGCGCACCTCCCGCTCGCGTTCAAATGACGGAGCGTCCAACACCGGGTTTGATTCCACGAGCATCTCGCCGACTTCCTCCAGCTGCTTGCCATAGCAGTTGCGGATCCGGTAGAGATTTTCGACGTGGACGAACTCAATCAACAGGCCGCCCACGTATGCAGCTACTTCATGGTCCCCAGGGAGTTCCTTCGCTACCAAGTCCGCGAAGAGCCGCCGCAGGGGGTGATTGGAACTGATGCGCAACCTAGCTTTTCTTGGACGTAACGGCGGAGAACACCGCCACCTCCTGCGTCACCCGCTTGCCGCCACAGTGTGGACACTGCACAAGCCCTTTCCGATATCAGCGATATGAAGAATCTGGGTAAACTCCTTGTAGCAATCCTTGCAGAGAAAAGCGTATTGAGGTATGGTCGGCGTTCTCCTTGACCCGTCCTCGCTGCCCACATAATAGCGCGCTTGGTTGTCTGCTGGTGCTGGCGACTTTCAACAAAGTCGAACGATACGTCCAGCTGTGTGGTACGAATCCCATGATGTGCAAGAGGTTGTTGAGCGTAAGCGTTGTCGTCCACCGCGGATGCTGCGCCCAGTTCCGTTATTATCGATGACCAGAGCTCTTGTTTTCGCAGAAGCGGGTCAGCCTCGTCCAGTTCTTCAACGTGTAGCGCACCGCCCGCCGGGATCATGGACGTTAGGCGCGGCTCCGATGCGTCACGTGCCCCCCGCTCGAAGTATTCGGTTACCGTGAGAGCTGGGATCTCAGGGCCGCCGCTCACCCGGACCGGCTGTCGGATTCTCGCTCGTAACTCCTGATAGATCCGCACCTCTTGCGCGACATGCCAGAGAGTGACGACAAGCCCGTATCGCTGTTCGGTGTCCAGGCCGTGGGGACCCGAGAGCATCTGCCTTGGAGAGCGTTGTGAGCGGATTGCGGAACTTGAAATTATCGAGGATATCTTGAACATTGGGCGAGAAGCCGTTGAGCTAATCCTCAAAATAAGCAAGCAACTGTTGCTGGCTGGCCCGTGATTTCAGGTCGCGTAGCGTGACCTTCGATGGTGTTATGGAAAGCTTGCCCTGATTCATCGCACAGCGATAGGTGCTATCGCGGGTGGACGCGATTTGCGGAATGGATTGCGAACTGGATAGACCCGCCGCCGCAACATCCGCGTGGTTTCGCTGACATGCTTCTCGCGAAGGCCGGCCGCTCTATGAATCGCTCGGTTTTCGTGCCACCAACGAAATGCTTTGTGTTGATCCCGCGCCTCTCCCTTAAGTTGAACGCGCCCGGAGGCACATCAGCGCGTCCGTGTCGCCGGCTGCCATGGACAGCACCCCTGTTCAATTGTTGGCCGGCGCGCCGGCCAGGATGCCGTCGTAATCGGCGGGATAGTGCTCGCCTCCATCAGCGCCTCGCGCCCGCCGTCCGAACAGAGCCCGCAAAGTAGGCGTGCCTGGGCGCAGAGCCGTAAAACTGCTCCACGACCAGCCTGGCGACGCGCGTCATTTCGTGGATCCCGCGATGGCCAAAATCGATGACCCTCTCCGGATGGCCGAGCGCCCACGTCGCATCAACCGGCGAGCCGGTATGGCCGGCATCGGTAGCCGTGGCGGCGTAGCCCTTGGCCATGGCTGCGCCCAGTTCATCGGTATCGATCAGGCCCGCGAAGCCTCCGTTGCCGAGGCCCTGGAGGCGTCCGTTCCATTCGTCAACGGGCATCCAGACTTCAATCTTGATATCGGAGTCGGCTGAAGGCTTCGCGTCTACTATTACCCGGCAGAACGCCGGCAGCTTGCTGTAAAACGCGTACAGGTCCGCGCCGGTAAAGACGCAATGAATGCGGGGCGAGCATCAAGTGTTGATCCGGCATGACACTTGCCTCAGCGGGCGGATAGCGGTTGACTGTTCGGCCTGGCAGAGCTATGGATGTATGGCATGCAAAGCTTCACACAAATAGGGACGCGGTTCGTGAGACTTTGCTCCTGCGTTGACGTCGGCACAATCATCGATGGTTAGACAGTGACCTGGGTGGGTGGCTGGGACAAGGCACTCTGAGAGTCGGCAACGGACTCGACCCGTTAGCCGATCTGCTCCGCTAGCTCGATGATGATTCCCTCCGGGCCGCGGACGTAGCAGAGCCGGTAGCTGTCCTCGTAGCGCTCCAGCTCGCCGATGAGTTCAGCGCCGCGGGCTCGTAGGCCGACAACGACAGCGTCGATGTCCTTGACGGCGAATGCGACGTGGCGGATACCCGGCGTGTTCGCCGGCGCGTGCCGGTTGTCGCCCTGGATTGACGGCGAGTGGAACTTCGTCAGCTCGAGTCGTCCGTTGCCGTCCGGAGTTTGCATGATCGCAATGTCCGCCCGTACGCCCTCGAGCCCCACGACGCGGTCCACCCAGCGACCTTCGACGGTCCCCTCGCCCTGCAGCACGAGTCCGAGCTCGACGAAGAACTCAGTCGCGGCTGCGAGGTCGTCAACCACGATGCCGACGTGCTCCAGCCGTTGGATAGTCATGTGTTCGATAGTAAGGAACCAGATTCGGCCCGCCCTGCCGCGCCGTCACACTCTATCATACTCACCACGATGGAAGCGGTCTTCAGCTGCGACTCTCCACTCCTTCATGTTGAGACCAACTCTGCTTGGTTAAAAAAACGGATCGAAGATCCTGGCTCGCACCCCCGGTGTCATCCCAAATAGCGGCAGATCGCCCGGCAATTGCTCGATTTGCCTTGGAACTGATGTCACCTGATTTAAGGAGTGAAAATCGGCTCAAACACGGAAATCTGATGACACCTGGGAGCTGAGTGGACAAGCCACTCAGTCAACAGGCTGCGACCGGTGCTGCGCCGTCCACTCTGCCGTAGGATGTGCGGTGACTGCGACCCACTTTTTCGCGCCATTCATCGTTGACTCACCCCGGTTCGGAGCGCTCATGGTTGTCATGATCGTCGCCGTGTATCCCCGGCTCAGAACTGCGCCAGTACGTCCAGATCCAGTACGTCCAGATAATGATAGGTTTTGTACGGGCCTAATGTTCCCGCCGTTGCGCCTCGGCGGCTGCGGCGTAGCGACGAATCACTGGGGCGTCACGCAAAGTGGAGCCATGCGCCGGGCGTTCGGGGATCGCTACGTTTCCTGAGTGCACCTCCTCTAACGCGCTTGGCGCCCGTTGCGCCATCTTGGAGCACCGGACGATTTCGAGGTCACGGCCGAAACTCCGTGGCATGATCGGTCACCCAGTCGCGGAACGTTCGCGCCGGCGCTCCGGTGATCTCTGCGACTGTGGATGTCACGAGCGCAGACTGGCCAATTGCGGCAGCCCAGGCGTCGAGCAGCATATTCACGACGAACGCAGGCATGAGAAGGAGCAACTCGCGCCGCGCCTCATCTGGCGAGATCTCTTCCATGCGAAGCGAGCGGCCAATCACACCACCGATGGTCGATATCTGCTTTAACTGGCTGAGCGATTGAGGCCCGGTCAGAACATATTCCGCTCCGGCGTGCCCCTCCTCACACAAGGCGTGGACGGGGACCGCGGCGATATCACGTTCGTGGATGGGAGCTGTAGGAGCGGCGACATGGGGCCAGCGCACGACATCGCAGGCGCCGCGAATCTGCGGCGTCCACCAGAGCAGAGCATTAGGCGAACATTCCGGGCCGCAGAAACGTCCACTGGCCGGAGGTTTCGATCAGCCGTTCTATTTCCGCGTGCAGCAACGTGCCCGGATTGGGCTGCTGGAAGAAGGGGCGTGCCGTTTTGTGGGGAGATGAGAGGCATGCGATACGGCGCGTGTCACGCGGCCCGCTCCAGAGCAGGAGGAACGGCGGCCGGCAGGGCGGTCCACACCAGGAACGCTGCATCGATGCCATCCAGGACTTCGTCAAGGGTCTCGGCGACCGTAAGATCTCCGCATATCACATCAACGTGTGGCGGCCAACCCGCCGTGCGCGGGTCGCGAACGAGCGCGCGGATACGCACGCCGGCGGCCGGCAATTGAGAGAGAATCTGGCGCCCGACGGTGCCAGTTGCTCCAATGAGGAGGATACGATTCATAACGAGACTATCGTACCGGCGGAGGTCGATTTGAAATCAATGGGCTGCCGGTTGCTATGTTGACAGGCGGCCCGTCCCGCGACGCGTTACATGTTGCGCGGCTCCTAAATATTTACGCCAATTTCCGGTCCGTAATCGGTTAAGTCCGGCAAGCCGGTACGGTCTGCCGATGCGTATCGTGCCGGTAGTTCCGTTCAAACGGCCAACGTATAGATGTGGGACGGGAGAAGCCCGGACCGTCTTGGCCGCGTCTGCCAATCGAGTGCCATCCGTGCATCTTGCGGAAATACACTCGAAGCTATGACCTGCGTGATTTCTTTTCTGTGGATGCTTTCTGTCGCCCCAGCACAAACCCAATCTTCCGCCGCTCCGACGCTCGAAACGCTGCTGGCGGAGGTGCATCCGCTCCGGCTCACGCTCGAGCAGTCGGCGCAAATAGCGCCTCGCATGCATATCGCGGTGGAGCGGCTTAAGCTCCAGCAGGAGCAGGTGGCCCGCACGGGCCCGGCAGTTGGAGGGATCTGCGGCGCGAACTGGACAGAATCCGGTTGGATCAGCCTAAGCTCGAGCAGCGCACACAGGCCACCGAGAGTCAGGCCGGCCAAACAGCGGATCCCGGGCAAAGGTGGGATCTCGAGGAGGGCCTGCAAGCAAGCTGGAGGCTGAGCAAGGCGAAGAATTCTTGCAGCAAATGCAGGTGCGCGAAGGTGACTGGCCAGCTCCATACCGAGCAGACCAGGCTCACGGAATGGAACGACCGGCTGGATCAGATCGAGCGCGCGCCTGACCATGCCGTAGAATACCTGTTTCGCCTATGGACCACTGCAACATTTGGGTTTTAGCCGATCCGGCTACGCCACAACTGGCCCTGCTGCGAACGCTGCCGCAGGCCACGATCGTGGCGGGAAACACGCCGGAAGCCTTCGCGCAATCCGCGCGGACGGCGGATGTGATTCTTCACTGGTCGGTCGATCTCGCGATTTTCGAACAGGTGTGGCGGATGGCGCCGCGCGTGCAGTGGGTGCATTCACTCTCGGCCGGACTTGACGGCGTGCTGTTTCCCGCGCTGGCCGCGAGTCCCGTGCCGCTTACCAATGCGCGCGGCGTATTCAGCGAGATCCTGGGCGAGTTCGCCATCGGCGCCGTGCTGTATTTCGCCAAAGACTTTCGACGAATGGTCCGCAACCAGACGGCGGGCATCTGGGAGGAATTCGATACTGTAGAGATTCGCGGCCAGACAATGGGGATCGTGGGATACGGCGATCTGGGGCGCGCGGTGGCGTGGCGGGCGCACGCACTCGGCATGGCGGTGCTGGCGCTGCGGCGAAGGCCGGAGCTGGCGCGAGACGATCCTAGCGTCGCGCAAGCGTTCGGCACGGATCGGAAACATGAGTTGCTGGCGCAATCCGACTACGTTGTGGCCGCCATGCCGCTGACCGCGGAATCTCGCGGCTTCATCGGCAAGCCGGAAATGGAAGTCATGAAACACACGGCGGTGCTCATCAATATCGGGCGCGGCCCGGTAGTCGACGAGGAGTCGCTCATCGGAGCGCTTGCAAGCAGGCGGATTCGCGGCGCGGCCGTCGACGTCTTCGATACCGAGCCTCTGCCGGCGGGCCATCCTTTCTATAAGCTGGACAACGTGCTGCTTTCGGCGCACGCGGCCGATCACACGCCCGACTGGAAAGAGCGTACAATACGGCTGTTTCTGGAGAATTTAGAGCGGTTCCGGCGTCGCGAGCCGCTGCTGAACGTGGTGGATAAGCAACTGGGGTATTGAGGTTATGGGGGTGGTGATGCGATTCGTATGGCTAATAACTCTCGTGGCGGCGCAGGCATTCGGCCAGACATACCGGCCGACCGACGCCAATCTGCAGGCGCGCGAGTGGTTCCAGAACGCCCGCTTCGGCATGTTCATTCATTGGGGTGTTTACAGTGTGCTGGGTGACGGCGAGTGGGTCATGAACAACCGCAAGATGACCGCGTCCGATTATGAAATGCTGGCGCCGAAATTCGATCCTACTGCGTACGATCCCGCCGCCTGGGTGGCGCTGGCGAAATCGGCGGGCATGAGGTACATCACGATCACCAGCAAGCACCACGACGGTTTCGCCATGTGGGGTACCAAACAGAACCACTGGAACATTGTCGACGCGACGCCCTATAAGAAGGATGTTCTGAAAATGCTGGCCGAAGAATGCCACCGTCAGGGGATCAAGCTGTTCTTCTATCATTCGCAACTCGACTGGCACAATCCGGATTACTATCCGCGCGGCAACACTGGAAAGACCGCTGGCCGCCCCGACAACGGCAACTTCGATCGGTATCTGGATTTCATGGACAACCAGCTTCGCGAGCTGCTCACCGGCTATGGCGAAATTGCCGGCATCTGGTTCGACGGCATGTGGGACAAACCGAAGGCCAACTGGCGCCTCGACCGCACCTACGGCCTGATTCACGGCTTGCAGCCAGCGGCGCTCGTGGGCAGCAATCATCACCTGCTGCCATTACCCGGCGAGGATTTTCAGATGTTCGAGAAGGATCTGCCGGGGCACAAAACCGCGGATTTCAACGCCACCTCGGAGGTCGGGCAGTTGCCGCTCGAGACGTGCGACACCATCAACAACTCCTGGGGCTACAACAAGAACGACCAACACTTCAAGAGCACCAAGCAGCTCATTCAATATTTGGCGCGCGCCGCGGGTTACAACGGCAACTTTCTGCTGAACATCGGTCCGATGCCTAGCGGAGAGATCCAGCCTGAGTTCGTCGAGCGGTTGCACGGGATCGGTCGATGGCTGGAACACAATGGCGAGTCGATTTACGGCACGCGCGGCGGACCGCTCGCGCCGACATCCTGGGGCGCGACGACTTGCCGGCCGGGTAAAATCTACGTCCACGTGATGGACTACAACGGCGACCTGCTGGCCCTTTCGAAGCTTCCGGCAGTGCAGGCAGCCAAAGTTCTCGCGTCAGGAGGGGCGGTGGAGATCACCTCTCTAAAAGGAGGGATCGTACTCCATCTGCCGGAAGCCCGTGATGAAGCCGACACCGTGATCGTATTGGACACCGTACCATAGTACATAGCGTACTGTCGGCAGTGGGGTGGAGATCTCCACGCTCGCTCCATCGGATCCTTTCGCCCGAGTGTGATTCAGCAGGCGAGCATTTCGAAAAATGCGGAGCACCAGTGGCCGCCGCGGAAACGCTCGGCGGTCACAGAATTTTGCGGCGCTTGCCGTTGCCGCGGATTCGCCGTTTTCTTTCTCTATTGATCCTGAGTTTTGCGCTGTTCGTGCTGCTGCGGATCAGAGGCTGATCAGTTGCCCACATAACGCGCGTAAAAACTGCGTGCCACGCCGGGGTCGTGGGTGCCTTTGATGATCGCGCGCCCGTCCGGGAAGACAGTCATCTCGAAGGGCGCCATCACGAATCGCAGGGCAAACTCGTTGGCCCGGACCTCGCCGAGAACATCCAGCCGCTTTTTCAATTCCAGAAGATTGAGCGGATGAGGAGCCATGTGAATCTGCACCGCATTCCGGCCGCAAAGGCTGACAGGCGAGCGCGCACCGCCGTTGAGGTGAACGAAATCGTGTCTCCCGCACGTGGGGCAATCGGGCGCGCGCACCGGCTGTTCGACCTGACGGATGACGCCCGACCACACATCCACGGTGGTGATGCGCGGTGCGACACACTCCCCGCGACCGGACAAAATCTTCAGAGCATCGGCGGCCTGCAGCGAGGCGATTGCTGCGGTGAGCGAGTTCAAGACCCCGGCCGTATCGCAGGTTGGCTGGGCTCCGGCGGGCGGCTCGGGATAGAGGCAGCGAAGGCACGCGGTGCGCTCTGGAATCACGGGCATGGTCAGGCCGTAACTGGAAACAGCCGCCCCGTAAATCCATGGAATCCGACGGCTCACGGCCACATCGTTGATTAGGTAGCGGGTCTCGAAATTATCCGTACCGTCCAGGATGCAATCTGCGCCTTCCAGCAATTCCTCGGCATTCGACGGATTCAGATCGGCGATGACGCCTTGGATCCCGATGGTGGAATTCATCCGGCGCAGGCGGCGCTCGGCGGCGACGGCTTTGGGCAGCGCTTCAAG
>Ga0126370_10001169_pt1 | contig 11832 bp, 9 predicted proteins | sample PanSoiMetaPlot_3_FD_92586 | JGI IMG/M metagenome (GOLD analysis project Ga0126370, IMG submission 92586) | Tropical forest soil microbial communities from Panama - MetaG Plot_3 | ecosystem: Environmental > Terrestrial > Soil > Tropical forest > Bulk soil | place: Panama | collected 2016-02-17 | reverse complement strand
GCGCAGCATCTCCATCGCCGCGGCGTCTATCCTCGCGAAGACTCACCGCGACACGCGCATGGAAGAATGGGACGCCGTTTATCCGCAATACGGGCTTGCGCGCCACAAAGGCTACGCCACGCCGGACCATCTCGAAGCTTTGCGTCTCCACGGGCCTACACCGCTCCATCGCTATTCCTTCGCGCCGGTACGCGACTCCGGCTGTTGGGCAGCAGGAGCCACGCAAACTCCGCTGCCAATTTTTTAGAGTTTCGAGCAAGCTGTTTGAGTCGGGAGAAGGAAATGCTGCGAACTGCACTCGTCACAGTCTTGCTTGGTAGTGCGATGCTCATGATGAGTCGGCCTGCTTGGCCCCAAAAAACTCCTGAAATTGCTGCAACTCCTCCCATGGGCTGGAATAGTTGGGACGCTTACGCGGAGACCGTCAGCGAATCCGACATTCGCGCGAACGCGAAATGGATGGAAGAGCATCTCAAGATGTTTGGCTGGCAATACGTAGTCGTCGATTCCGGCTGGTACGTGACCAATCATTCTGCGGGCACCAACGCAGCAAACGCAGAATTCAGCCTTGATGCTTACGGCCGTTACTTGCCCGCACCCAACACCTTTCCCTCCGCCGCTCACGATGCCGGATTCAAGCCTCTCGCTGATTTTGTCCATTCGCTTGGCCTGAAGTTCGGCTTGCACATGCTGAGAGGAATCCCCAAAGAAGCCGTGCGTAAGAATCTTCCAATCGCCGGCGGATCTATTCGTGCCGTTGACGCCGCCAACACGTCCGACACGTGCCCCTGGAATCCTTTTAACTATGGGCTCGATGCCTCCAAGCCTGCCGCCCAGGCGTACTACGATTCCATCGCCCAGCTTTACGCAAGCTGGGGCGTGGACTTCCTGAAGGTGGACTGCATCTCCGATCACCCTTACAAGGGCGACGAGATTCGAATGATCAGTCAGGCCATTCGCAAGGCCGGACGCCCGATCGTGCTTAGCCTTTCTCCCGGCCCAACCGCATTGGACAAAGCCGACGAAGTCAGTAAGTACTCGCAGATGTGGCGCATCTCAGACGATGTTTGGGACCTATGGCACAGCGACACGCAATTTCCCTCAGGCATTCAGAACCAGTTCGCACGCACGGCAAAGTGGGCCCCGTTCTCCGGCCCCGGGCACTGGCCGGACGCAGATATGCTTCCCGTCGGCAGACTGGAACCCGCCGCCGGTTGGGGCAAGCCGCGCGCCACACGCCTGTCCCACGACGACCAGCGCACCCAGTTCACCTTGTGGTCCATCTTTCGTTCGCCGCTCATCATCGGCGCTAACTTAACCTTGTGCGATGAATGGACGGAATCGCTGCTCACCAACCCGGAAGTCATCGCTGTGGATCAGCACTCCACAGGGAATCACGCCGTACTTACAACGGATAAGGCCGCAGCTTGGGTGGCTCGCCCTGCGGAAAGGGAGGGCTATTACCTGGCCATATTCAATCTGGATGGAGCCCCTCAGGAATTCCACTACTCCTGGAAAGAGGTTGAGTTGCCTGATGGGAAGTACCGCCTCCGCGATGTCTGGGAGCGCAAAGACCTCGGGCTCGCTGAGTCTCTTACCATAACCCTGCACGCACACGCCTCCATTCTCTATAAACTCACGATTCCCCTAAGCCTCCCAGAGGGTGCACCTAGATGACGGAGCCTATCAGCCGCGCAGTAGACTTGTTGTGTCGTCGCTTGGAAGAAGTCTGAACAGAAGAAGTAGACGAATCCAAAGGAACTACAGGGACTGAAATTTGTCTTTGACCTCGCGCACAAATTCCAGGAAATGCGGCGAGTTTGTGATGTCTTGATGCCAGCAGAGGTCCCGCTGAATTAAATCGAAAGTTTCCTGGATTCGCGCACCGGGGATAACGTTACCCCGCTCGTCCCGGTCGCGGCCCATGAGCCATAAATGATCCGCTACACTCGCGGCCGCAGTCACATCGTGGGTAACGACAATAATCGTGTTCAATTCATCCAGGCACGCGATTTCGTTGATCAACTCGCAGACTTTGGCTTCCATCACTACATCGAGGCCGGAGAAGGGCTCATCCATAAGCAGGAAATGCTCGCTGCAAAGGAGTTGCTGTGCGATGGCGATGCGTTGCCGCTGGCCGCCGGAAATCTGCGCGGGATAAAGTTGCGCCTGATCGAGCATTTCCAGGCGCTTCAGGTAGGTCATTACTTTTTCGTGTGCAGCCTCGGAGCTCTGATTCATCTGCTTCGCGGCAAGCATCAAGTTGCTGAAAATGGTTCGATTCTCAAACAAGGGATAATTTTGCGCGACGACGCCGACCATACCAGCCTTCACCGGCGTCAAAGTGGAATTGACCAGCACTTGTCCGGAAGTCGGATGATTGAGCCCGGCTACGATGCGAAACAACTGTGTTTTGCCAATGCCCGAGGGGCCCAGGAAGCCAACCACCTGGCCTTGCGTGCGGCCTTCGCGGATAATGTCCCGGATCTCCGCGTTGACGTCGCGGAGAATCACCTTGCCGTCATACGACAGGCCAACGTGATCAATTTTCAGCAGCGTGTCGCCGTAGGTGCAGCGCTCGGGCACAGTTCATCCTCGCATGGACTGAAAAACCTTATCTTCTTTCAAGCTGCAATTCGGCGTAGGGGAACAGGAATTTCTTCGTCAGCCCTAGCGCGTAGTCCTGAAACAATCCAATCAGCAGGATGGCGATCTGGATGGCAAATACGGCCTCCAGGCGGAAATGCTTGTTCTGATTCAACAGGAGCGCTCCCACTCCGCCTTCCGACCGCGAGATGCCTTCGACCATCGTCAGCATCATCCAGCCCATCGCAGCGTTCTGTCGCATCGCGTCGAAAGCGGCGTCCGCTCGGCCCAGCACAATCACTTCCCATACTACGCGCCACTCGCCCATCCGTAGCGTGCGGGCCAGGTCAAATTTCTCCTTGGGCACTTGCGCCACTACGTCAAGCATCGTCGTGACAAAGAACACGCCGACGCCAAAGACCAGGAGGCTAACCTTTAGTCGGTGGCCGCTGGCAAAAATGATAGTAAAAAAAAATGTCAGGCCGACCATGCCAAGAAAACGTCCTTTGGAGATGGCATTCGCAATAGGCTGAAAGAAGGGAACAACGGTGAGGTAGGCAATTCCCAGCGAAAGGACCGTCGCCCACGCCATGGCCTGGATGTTCAGCAAAAAACTGATAATCAGTTCTTGTCCCAGGCCTTCATGATTCCAAAGATCCACGAAAGCGCGCCATACATCCGGAGGCTTTGGAAGAAATACGTAGGTTGAGGTGGCCCAGACTACCAGCAGCACGGCAACCTGAAACACGATGATGAAACGGAGCGCCGCCTTTGAAATGACTCGGTTGGGCGAGAAGGACGCTAGCATCTCGCTGAGAAAGTGATTTCGTGGGCCGCCGGGCGTAACTCCACTGTCAGCCGGTTTTGTTCTTGATTCCAGAGTGCCGGCTGTAGGTTTCATGGGGCTCACGCTTTTCTCTATTCCTTGCCCGAGAGAATGATCTCAACGCGGCGGTTCCGTGCCCGGCCGTCCGCCGTAGCGTTCGAGGCGACCGGCTTCGAGTCGCCGTAAGCATGGATCCGGAAACGGTTGTCCGGGAAGTTCGTAGGAGCCTTTCGCTGCAGCCAGTCGCGAACAGCCTGAGCCCGACGCATGGCCAAATCCATGTTGGCGTCGTGGGTGCCGACGTTGTCCGTGTGTCCATTCAACGTGACGAACAAGGCCCCGGCAATCGCCAGATCGTCTTTAATCTCGTACATCTTGCGTTCGCCTTCAGGGGTGAATGAGGCTTGCCCCGTCGCGAATTCAATGCTCCAGTCGCGCTTGGACACCACGGTGCCGGTATCTCCGCTGGAACTGAAGCTGGCCACATCAGCTTCCGCGCCGCTCTGGGAAAGCATCGAAGAAGCGCCCAAGACGTAAGAAGTATCGAGAATCTCTTTTACATCGGGAATTTTATTCGCATCCTTAAACAGGTCCGGGTATTGCTGAGTGGCGATGGTCCCAAAGACGGTATAAGTGGACCGGAAATTGTTGTTGGCTCCAGGCTGCAACCCAAACAGCAGCAAATTGTCATTCAAGTTGTTGACCGCCGACCCGCCAAGCTCGACGAGGTTTCCAGCCTTGTCCGTCTCTTTCGTTCCCTGGTAGTACTTTAGCCAATAGTCTCCGGTCTGCTCGTTGTACACCTTGGCGCTGATCGCTGCCGCGCGCTTGAGAGCTTCCGGAAATGCCTTCAGCTGGTCAGCGGCTTCGAAGCTGGCCGCCAGCATTCCCTGCACTTCGTTGCGATGATCCTGGTTGAACTTCTTGATGCCGATGATCACATCCGGCATCTGGGAACGGTATTGTTTCGAGGAAACGATCGATACGAGGCCGCCGCGTCCATGAGCCACGTTGACGTCACCCGGCGTCCAGGTAACCACGCCGTTGACGCACACATTCTTGCTCTCTCCCGTCAGCCGGCCATCTCGAACCACCTTCCGGTCCTCGCATGTGTTGGCGTTATAGATTTCTGCAGCCTTGATGTAATCCGGAGCGTTCACCCAATTGAGCGCGTCGGGATCCCAGGTCTTTTCATCTGTTTTGTTTTTGATTTGATTGTCCGCGGCCCACTTCATGGCGATGTTCCAGTCGCCGTCTCGGAGCACACCGGAGACCAGGCCCCCTTTGGCGGCTTGCGGTTCGTTTTTCCACTCGGGCGGGCCCATCAGCTTGTCTTCTCCGCGCGAGTATCCCGTCGAGCCGATCACTTGCGCGATGTATTCACCCGCGCCGTTGTCCAGCTTTTTGAGCTGTGGATTAACGGCCGCGAAAAATTGGCCGGAACCATCTCCCATGATCAACACATAATTTGCGCCGGAAGAGCACTGGCTTGAGCCGTCATGCAGCTCCTTGGCGCAAGCGATCAAGTCGTTTTGCATCTGGCTAGTATCATCTTGCCGGATCAGCTTTAAGTTGACGTTATGCTTTTCCATCAAACTGCTGTGGGTCGTCTCCGGCCCGCCATTGGCGTAGATATAGTTCATCTGAGCGTTCCAGGCCCAAATCTCGGTGCGGATCAGAGGCGCTTTCACCGAAGCGGTCGCGGCATCAGGAAAAGGGGCCGGTTCGACATTGGCAACAACGGCTTCCTTCAAATCCGGCAGGTTGGCTTTGGACGGAATCAGCGCTTTGGCGATGCCCGGTGCAGGAATCCAACCGCGGCTGACGGCCGTTCGAAAGCCGAAGAACAGAACCAGGCCGACCACCAAAAGCAGAACCAGTTTTGCTCCGGGCTTCAAGCGGTGGCCGGTCGGCGGGGCTGAAATTTTGTCATTAAACATTTGTAACTCTCCTCCTTGATGTCCTTACTTAATCAGATCCCGGTAGTCATCCTTCTTGCTTGCAGGTAGTGCAGAGCTTTGGTCAGGCAAAATACCCGCCGATGGCGCTACAGAAGAAGGCAAAAGCTTCTGCTGAAATTCCGTCAATTGTTTGACAGCTTCATCATTAATCGCGCCGGTCTCCAAATCCATGTTGGTCATCAGCTTGTTCGCAAGACGATTGAAATCCTCCATCTCGCCGAGCATTTGGCCTGCGTCATCCGCGAGGTATTCCAGCGTTTGGTCGTAAATCTGGTTCGCAACGGGGTCACCGCGAAAGATTTTCTTGGCCGCCTGGAATACGGAGTAGGCCTTCTTCAGAGCCTTCCTGCGCATTTCTTCTTCGCTGACGCGATTCTCTTTGTCCGTGACCTGGAATTCCGCCGTTGCGCGCCACCGGATCAACTGGTCGTAAAGGATCTTGAGCTTATCGCGCAAATCGGTGAGCGACTTATTGATGTTGATCAGGCTGGCTGCATGGCGCTGGTTCGTCACTTTGGCGGACATATATTGCTGCTGATCCAGGGGACTCAACCCTCCCGCCGCCATCTTCTTGTCCGCCTGGTTGGCCAGCGCCATGCTGTGTTCGGCATCCTTTTGGTTCGTATCAATCTGGTTCTGGAGAGTTCGGATGGATCCATTCAAGTTTCCGAGTTGCTCATCCATAATCGCCAGATTCTTTTTCATTTCCGCGATGTAATTCTTCAGGATGCCGATAGGGTCCAGTTCGATGAACAGGCCGGTCAGGTACCGCATTGCGCTTTGAAAAATGAGTTTTCCCAGGCCCCAGACGCGGCGGTCCGTCACGATAAAAATGAACACCACGATGGCGCCAATCAGAATTGCCAGCTGCAGCGTATTGGCGGCGGCCGCGATCAAAAACGGAAGAATTTGTACAAACCCGTACGCCGCCGCGATGCCGGCAAGCACGAGGACAAACTTTCCGACCGTTCCTTCCGGACGCTGCCAGAAGTTCTTCAGGCCCTGCATGATAGGTGAACTCGGATTGGTGGCCATAACGTCTCCCTATTCCAACTATTCCAAGATCGTTTCGAATTCCTTGCGCTGCTGCTGAATCTCCGCTTTGCGCCTTTCCAGCGCGGCGGCAAAGTTATTTTTTGCTTCCTGCAACTTCGCCCGCGAGGTCTCAACTTGTGTCTGCATTGATCTTGCTTGCTGCTGCAAATCGGCAATTTCCTTCTGTTTTTGCTGAATGGTGTCGTTGATTTCGCCGATTTGAGCGGTCTTCCCGTCCACTTCCGTTCGGGACACCTCGTCCGTTTGTTTGTTGAAGGAAGTCGCCGAAGCGCTCAACACACCTAGCAAGGCGTCAAAACCTTTCAGAATGGCGGCTTTGGTCGGGCCACCTTGAGATTGGGCTGTTGCCAGAGCAGCCTTGTAGCGCAAGGATTTGTCCGTAATGACGGAGGCCAGGGGAGCCGCAAAACCCTCAATCTTGGCAAGTTCGGGGACCGCAGTGAGATCGGTTTGCTTGGCCAGCCTGGCGTAGAATTGGTTGTCGCGCGTGCTCGTCGGCGCATATGCGGGCGCCTGCTCCAAGGCATGGGGCGCCGGCCGCACTGGAGCGGCTTTTTCCGTCTGCTGGGCCTGAGGTTCCTCTTCAAAAATCGCTTTCTTGATGAGATCCATGAACGGCATAGTTCACCCACTTCTTTCGTGCGGATGCGCCTTACGAGCTAAATCGTAATGCTCATCAGTGTGCCATTACGCGCGGAACACCCTTCAGCGGCAACCTTTTCGAGTCGTACAATCCCGCACTCGTCCTTTGTGTCTTGGTATGCGGCTATCCTAGACTGCGCCTACTTGCCTTTTCAATAAAATAAAATTCAGTCCGTGCTTTCTCTGATTATGGTTCGGTTCCAGCGCTTCAAATTAAAGAACAATGGGGGCGCTGGTGCAATTCAGTTACAATACGCACTCTTAGTGTTCAAAATGATGGCATTTTTGAACTGACAGATTTCTTGCGGGAAGGATAGCCTGTGGCTGCGAAGACCTTATCCACGGTTCTGAGCCAGGTGATTGAAGCCCAAGCCGAATATGACCTTCGCCTCTTGGCCCAGCAACTGGGGACCAACTATCGTTCGCTGATGTATTGGCTCAGGGGTGATCGCCCCCTTCCCGGCGAATTGCTGCCTCGGATTTGTCTTCTAATGAATAACTACGAAGCTTTGGATTTCCTCGAATCACAGGCCGGCAGGGTGGCCTTCAAGATTCCCGACCCTCAACAGACGTCCGAAAAAGAGTTTTACGTCATTTCCAACCTCATGAAGGACGTCGGGGCGGCACTGGAGAGTATTGCAACCACTTTGGCGGACGGCGTCGTGGAGGAGAGCGAACTCAACGCGACCATTCCGAAGGTAGAAGCCGTGATTCGCGAATGTGCTTCCGTCAAATACCTGCTGGAGACGTTGTGCAAGAACAAAAAGAAAAAGCCGAAGAAGTGAACTGCTGCCGCCTCTCTGGAGCCAAAATTCGCGCGAGGAAAGCTCCCCTTCTTTTTCGCTATGTGTTCGCCTTGGAAGTTCCTAAGTAACACGGGGATAACTGCCTGCTCACAACAAACTTTGGGTTCGTTGACTTGGCTTTTTCCCGCCTGCTAGCGTTACCTGAGTAGCTCCGAGGGCCATTTTCTGCCCGCGGCCAACCGGGGGAGTGTGTTTGGAACCGCTCCCTGGGGAGATTTGTCCCTTTTCGCGAATGGCTTATAACAAAAGCAAATACGTCGAAGCCGCACAAAAACTGCTGAACCAGGGCAAAGTCGCCCAGGCCATCGCCGAATATCAGAACATTTTGAAGTACGAGCCTCGCGACCAGGTCACCTTGATGACCATCGGCGAGCTGTATATCCGCCAAGGCGAGACTTTCCAGGCCATTGACTACTTCGAGCGCCTCGCCCAGATCTTCGTAGGCGACGGCTTCCTAACCAAAGCCATCGCCGTTTACAAGCGCATTGCCAAGCTCGCTCCTGAAGAAATTCGCCCTCTCGAAAAGCTTGCGGACCTTTATGTCCAGCAGGGTGTAATGAGCGAGGCGCGGCCATTGTTCCTCCAGTTGGCCGAAATTCACTTAAAGCAGAATCGCCAGGCGGAAGCCGTCGGCCTGCTTAAGAAGCTCTTGCAGGCGGAACCAGATAATCTGCGCATCCAGATTCGCCTCGCCGATTTGTATCAGGCCATGGGGCAAAAAAGCGATGCCATCGAAGCCTACGTTTCGGCTGCCCAGCGCGCGCTTGCCCGCGGGGATCAGGCGGAAAGTGAAAAGCTTGCGGATAAAGCGCTGAAACTCGACGCGAGTAATGCCGCCGCACTCGTCGTCCGTGCGCGATCTTATTCACTGCAGGGAGACACCGCGAAGGCTGCACACCTTCTCCAACAGGTGCCCGACCTCGAAAAGGGCGGCGAACAAACCGAACTCCTCCTCGATTTCCATCTCAAGAATTCCAGCTGGGACCAAGCCGTCACTTTGGCGATGCAGGTCTTCGAAGCGGACGCGAAAAACTACGGCCCAATGCAAAAAGTGGTCGAGGCTCTGCTCGAGGCCGGACAAACGCAAAAAGCAAAGGGAATGCTGGAGCAGGTGCGCATCCCTCTGATCGATGCCGGCGAGCATGAGGCGGTTGGGAAAATGCTCACTGCCCTGGCGGACCGGATGCCGGGTCAGGTTGAGCCGCTCGAGTGGCTTGTCGAGCTTTATGGCCGCACGAGTGATTCCTTTCACATGCCCGATGCCCTGGCTCGGTTGGGCGATGCCCTCGCAGAAAACGAGGAATGCGACCGCGCGAAGGGAATTTTCGAACAGCTTGTCGAGCGCCAGCCCGATAGCGATTCCGCCAAACGCAAACTTAATAACGTTCTCCACCAAATGGGTATGCCGCCGGCCCATGCTGTGGAAGAAATTGGCGAGTCACCGAAGATTCCTGACGACCACCTGCGCGCGGAAATACCCAAGGCCCCCACGCCCAAGCTGCGCACAGACGTGAGCGGTTTTGGCGCGGAAACTCAAGACAAGCCGCCGGCGGCGACAGCGGCTGAATCTCAGTTGGACGACGAGACTCAGAAATTCATCACGCAGTCGCTGACGGATGTGGACCTGTTTGCCAGCTACGGCTTGACGCAGAAGGCGATCGGGCTCCTCGAAGCGATTCTGCGCCGAGCGCCACGTCACACGCCGACGCTTGAAAAGCTGCTCGACTTTGTTCTTGGTGCCGGGGACGACCGCCGCACCGCGGAGCTGGCCGCGCAATTGGAAAAAATTCACAGCGAAGCCGGCGACAAACGCAGCGCCGAGCGCTTCGCCGAATTGCGCCGCCGCTTCCAGCGCGCCGCCGGAATGTCCGACGAGGAACTCGCTGGCGTGGTCGGTACGGGTGAACCTGCGGCCACGAAGCCGGCTGCCGAAGAGCCGCCTGAAATGGCGATTCCAGAAATCACGGCTGTTCCTGCAGCGCCGGAGCCTGCTCCTGCGCCCGTGAATTCCGCAGCTTCTCCGCCCGCTGAGAAGCTGCAGCCAGCACCTGTTGAAGCCGCTGCCCCGGCTGAAGAAGAAGTCCACGAAGTCGACTTGTCCGATGAGTGGGCCAACCTTCTCGAAGAAACTCATGAGCCAGGCGCCGCTGCGCCTCCACCACCGCCCGCTGCAAAGACTCCGCCTCCGGCTGCGAAACCGCCTGCTGCGCCCGCGCGGCCCGCGCCTCCAGCGCACGTCCAAGAATTTCAAATTGCGGAAGAACCGGCTCCTTTCGCAGCAGACGAGACGCCCGCCGCCGCGGCTCCGCCGATTCCGCTGGAGAAGCCTGCGGCGAAAGCCCCTGCGCCGAAACCCAAGGAAAAGCCCGCGGCAAAGGCGCCGCAGAAGCCTCCGAAGCCGGCCGAGCCCGAACTCGAATTGGACCAGGATTACGAACTCGTGCTCGAGCAGGAACAACTGGTTCCAGCTTACGATCAGAAACCTCCGCAGCCGCCAGTCGCTCCACCGCCAGCGCAGCGTCCGGGTGTACAGAATAAAGCGGCAGCTCCTCCTGCTGATGGTTTTGAATCCGATCAATTCCTGGCGGACCTCGCTGCGGAAATCGATCAGCTCGGCATGGATTCGCTCGCCCCGTCTTTCTCCAATTCGAAGCCGAGCGCTCCGGCGCCTCCGGCGGCAAAACCAAAGGCTCCTGCTCCGGCACCGCTTTCGTCCGAGTCCGGCCCGCTCAAGGAAGTTTTCGAAGAGTTTCGCGCCGAACTCGGCGAAATGGGCGCAGAGGAAGAAGATCTCGAGACGCACTACAATCTGGGAATCGCTTTCCGCGAAATGGGCCTCCTCGAAGAAGCCATCAGCGAATTCCAAAAAGTCGCCAAAGCCAGCGACAGCGGCCGCGCTTTCCGTTACACCATGCAGTGCTACACACTGTTGGGACTGGCGTTTATGGAAAAAAGTCAACCCGCCATTGCGGCAATCTGGTACGAGCGCGCCTTGCGCACTCCCGACATGGACCCGGAAAGTACGCTCGCCTTGCGGTATGATTTGGGTGTTGCCCAGGAATCGGCGGGCGAGCCGGATGCGGCACTAAAGAGTTTCTCCCAGGTCTATGCGATGAATATCGACTACCGCGACGTAGCCGAGCGCATCGCAGCTCTTCAGAAGCCCATCCGCTGACTTTCGATGCATCCAGGCTGGACGGATTTCCATACATCGATGAACCGGATTTATCGCGCACTTCTGGTTGTACTCGCGTTCGAAATGGGCGCTTTGCTGCTCTATCTGCCGTGGTCCATCTATTGGGAAAATAACTTTTTTCTCAGCCACTACCCGTGGCTCATGCGCGTGGTTCTGCATCCCTCGTTTCGCGGCGCGGTGAGCGGCATCGGCGTTCTGGACATCCTTCTGGCCATCGGATGGATTGGCTCGCGCCAGGAACCAGACAGTGTCCCGCCTCAGTAAGTCGGAGCGCGTTCCTCTGCTTAGCTATGTAACGGACCGGCGCAGCCTTGTGCCCGCGTATCCAAACGAAACTCTCAAAATTCTGCAGCAAAAAATCGTTGCGGCAGCGGCTGCCGGCGTCGACTGGATGCAAATCCGGGAGAAGGATCTTTCGGGAAAGGAATTCAGCTCAATCACACGCGAAGCTGTGCAAGCCGCTGCTAGTTCTTTATCGGGCGCTGCGGCGAAAATGCCAGTTTCGTCAAAGACGGTGACGGCACCTGAGCTTGTGCCCACACGGATTCTTGTGAACGACCGGCTCGACGTCGCCCTGGCTGCGCGCGCAGGTGGTGTGCACTTGGGCGAGAAGGGCGTGCCTCCGGAAGAAATGCTGAGGCTACTGAAGTCACTTCGCCGCGAAGAAGGTTTTCTAATCGGCGTCTCCTGCCATTCCCTCGAAACAGCGAAAACTGCGGAGCGCGGCGGCGCGGACTATCTTTTCTTTGGTCCCGTGTT
>Ga0126370_10001168_pt1 | contig 11840 bp, 11 predicted proteins | sample PanSoiMetaPlot_3_FD_92586 | JGI IMG/M metagenome (GOLD analysis project Ga0126370, IMG submission 92586) | Tropical forest soil microbial communities from Panama - MetaG Plot_3 | ecosystem: Environmental > Terrestrial > Soil > Tropical forest > Bulk soil | place: Panama | collected 2016-02-17 | reverse complement strand
TGGCGTCGGCCACCGTCCGCACGCGCCATCCTTCGGAGTCCAAGACCTGTTTCACGGCGCTGGCGCCGCTAGGGTCATTGTCGAGCACCAAAATTCCCACTTGGCGGGGAGCGAGTGTTGGACTAGTACCCATAAGGATATAGTGTACGGGCTGACTTGCTTTGCGGTTCGCGGAGTCAAACCGTTGAGCCTTATGGAATAACTGACCGGCTGGACAGGTGGCTTTGAAAGTGAACCGATTACGCGCCAGCTAGAGGCCGACTACGAGCGAGGTTCCGGCAGCGTATTTCTGAAGGCCAATGGCATCCCAGAAAATCCGATAAGTCGATTTGCGCCGGGAAGAATCCGTGCCAGTGAAAAGGACTTGAAACCCATCCCGGGACCATTCCCCGTCCGTTGCCGACAAGTTGGGGATGTTCAAAAGGGTCCGTCGTCTCGATCGAAACTCGTAAAAAAACAGGCCCCCAGCTAACCCATTTTCGACTGCAGGAACCCCAGCCGTGGCACGTACAAGCAACGCCGAAACGAGCACAAGATCAGGGTTTGTTGGATGGAGTCGAACCGTCAGTTTGGCCCCGCCAGCAAAATCGGTTCCGCACAAATCTGAAATGGGAAGTGTTTGCGTGACTTTCCCGTCTTGGCCAATCCACGCGAGCGCGGGCGGATTGGCAGTGACCGCCAGCAGGGTATGAGAATCATTCCAGCCTTGAATACTCTCGAAGGCTTCGGGGCTTGCGACGGCAGCCTTGGTTGGGTCGTTCGCGGGGAAAGCCCAGAGCTGCCATTTTCCGCCTTGGTGGTTGAGGTAGGCTACGCCGAAATCGTCCGGTGACCAAACAGGATTTCGTACATCGCCGCGAAGGAGTTCCTTCACGCTGTTGGAATCGTAATTGTATTCGTAGACAGCGCGTACCGCGCCCTCCTCGCGTGTGAAGAGCAGTTTTTTGCCGTCATGGGAGGGCGACAAATCGCTTCCCGATGCTCCGGGAATGGTTCGAGCGATGGAGCCACGCTTAAAAACCAGCTGCTGAGTCGCATTTACATAGGCAACGACAATAGGCGATTGAAACTTGGTGACGCTGGAAACTGGGACGGGCTTTTTCTTTGCATCGTCATCGTCTTGGTCGGCGCGGTTGTTGATTTTGGGGAAAAGATCGGTCGCGGTGCGCCCGCAACCCTTGAGGGACCCTATTTGCGCATGGTCGACAGAAATCTTGAAGGAGTACTTTCCGCCAAGGGGCGGGGCGCTGCCCAGGTTGTCCGTCGTGGCGTCGGTGCAGGCTTCGCGAGAAAGATGCACGGCCACCGCGGCACCGGTCGCGGAATCCTTGGCATGATAAGTCCAAGCTTCGGGCGTCCCTTCTTGCGTGACTTCGCCCGGCTCCAGCGGAATAGGGGGATATCCTTCACGGTCGAAGCGCTCGGGCCCCTTCAGGCCGATGCGAACGCTCCAATTGGGCTGGTTGCCAAAGCCTAGAAGAAGGATGGGGTAATGCGTGGAGTGCGGGGCCTGAGGCCCCACAGGGAGGCCTTTCTGTAGTGCTTGCGGGGGTTGCTTTGATGCTGCCTGGCCGGGGACAGGCTTGCTTTGCGCCCACGCGGAAGCCGGAACGAAGGCACTAGCAAGCACCCAAGTAAGCAGACGAACGTGGATTTGTGCATGTCGAGTCAAGCCCAGTTGCGTCCTCCGAGAACTACTGAGGATACAGCCCCAAGCGGGAGGAGGCAATTGGTCAGGCGATATATGTAGGGGCATTTTCAACAATTGCCTTCCAGCCCAAAAACCGTTGCGACACGGCCCGGTCACGAACGAAAAGCGAAAATAGTTGTTGACAAAGCGAACAAAAAGCGAAATACTGTGCCCCTGCTTCGAGGCGGGCCATGTCACCAGTTCACTCCAACACGGCGCAGGATTTTCCAAGTCAGCGCCGCCACGCTGCACCAACTTCAGCAACACTCTTTCCCGAGTGCCCTGACGACCTGAACCCCAAGCAAGTGGCCAGCAACCTCGCCCCGGTTGCGGGCCAACGCGGCACCATTTCGGACTGCCAGGCGCAGGGTTGCCCCCCGGCGTCTCCGGCTAATGACTCAAGGCCAAGCCTCGCTCACGGCCCGGTCCGAAATTATGCCGCGATCCCCAGTGAACGCGCCCAGCCGCGTCTGGTTGGCATTGCCCGCCTCGCTGCAGCTTCTCCTCACGCCGAAACGAAAAGACAATCGGCTGAGAGGCCGGAATATTTTGTGCTTCCCGTGAAATCGATTTTGAACCGTTGCGATTCGCAGCGCGTTCCGTTTGAATGGACGATCAATCCCTATCGCGGATGCGAGTTTGCCTGCAAGTACTGCTATGCGCGCTATACGCACGAATACGTGCCACTGCGTGGCGGCGAATTCGAGAAGAAAATTTACGTGAAAAAGGACGCCGCGTCATTGTTGGCCTGGGACGTGGCGCGCAAGTATTCCTATGCGTCAGAAGCCTCCGGTGGAACGCGGCCGGATCACATCGCAATTGGCACCGCAACCGATCCTTATCAACCTGCAGAACGCGAATACGGCGTAACTCGCACTTGCCTCGAAGAGCTGGCCAAAAAGGAAGGGCTGAGCGTCTCGATCATCACAAAGTCCGACCAGATTGTGCGAGACATTGACGTGCTGAAACGAATCAGCGGACGTTCGAATCTTTCGATCGACATCACGATTACGACTCTGCGCACGCGGCTGGCGCGGATGCTCGAGCCCCGCGCGCCACGACCCGACCTGAGGCTCGCGGCCGTAAGGCAACTGACTCGGTCCGGGCTGGCCGTGGGCGTCTCCGCCTCGCCGCTGATACCTGGGATCACCGATCGTGAAGGGGACTTGGAAGCCGTCGCCGCTGCAAGCAGGGAAATGGGTGCGCAGTGGTTCTTCTCCGGTGTGTTGTTCCTGATGCCGTCGTCGGCAAAGCAGTTCTTCCCATTCCTACGCGCCAAGTTTCCGCGCTTGGTCCAACAGTATGAAAAGTGGTTTGGCAAAAGTGGCTACGCCCCGGAAGAATACCGCCGCAGAATCGCCGAGCGCGTTGCGCGCATCCGTCAGACCTATGGTTTCCGCTCCCGGCCGTTCACCGACAAGAAGCACACGGCGCCATGCACCCAAATGTCGCTAAGTTGGGACGCCGCGGCGGTTGCGGGACAAGCAGATCAAAGAGGCTATACCTAGCAGAACGTTTTACGGAACGATGATGCGGGATTCTTCGCGCTTGAGTTCGGGAGCTTGGGGAAACTGTCCGCGCAGAAATTCGATGAACAGCCGCGAGCGCGGTCGTCCGTTGGTGCGCAGCAAGCCCATCCTATAAAGGAAGACCAGCAGATAGAAAATCTCTGTGTCTTTGAAAGAAGCCGAGGGGCCACGCTCCGCCTGTTGCTTTTTGATTTCGTCGAGAAAAGTCGTAAGTGCCGCGTAAAGCTCGCCAGGCAGCGGCGCTTGCGGCGGCTTTTCATAGATCAAGCCAGAGGCCAGTGTTTTATAGGTTTTTGCGAGCGCTTCCAGAGCCGCGAGAATGTCGTTGTCTACCGCCGCGGGCTGCGTGGCGCAGAATTTCGCGATCGAGAACGCCATGGCAGCCACGAGCTGTTGATGGGTATGCACGAGGTCCTTCGGAATGGTTTCGTCGAGCAGAGGAGTGTCGGCGGGAATGTCCCGTGGGTGGTCGGTTTCGTAACGGTGGGCCGAGATGAGATAGGTACAGTCCGAAGGGCAGTCGATCGTGACTTCGCGCTCTTTGCCGCAACAGACCGCGCAAATCTTTTCTGCCTTGGCGGGGCAGAAGCGCTCCGCTTTCCGCCGTTCACAGATGGGACAAGACACGAAATCTCCTCAATCGGAAGACAATCCAGCAGAATACGCTGAGCAAGGGGAAAAGACAAAAATCAGTCCCGGACCTCGCTGTGAACTCCGCCAAGGACTTCTCCGGGAACTTCTCGTTTCACCCGTGCGTACCATTACACACCATGCCAAACCAATCGGCGCAGTCTAAAGCCCCGGAGTGGTTCATCGTAGTGGGCGGATGCTTTTTCATTCTCGTCCTGGCCGTCTCGGCGTTTTGGGAAGCAGACATCCGCTGGCTGCATTTCTTTCAGGCGTGGATGTACATCGCTGCCATCGCATTGGGTCTTCGCCGCAACCGGTGGGGATATTTCATCGGGATCTCCGCGGCGGGGCTTTGGGACTACGCAAATATTGTGGCGACTACTTTCTTTCTTAATGGCTTGCAGCAGCTTTCGCAGTGGCTCCAAACCGGCCACCTGGCGCGGCCGGATTTGCTGATCGCCGTCCCTGCCTGGTTTTCCAATCTATTGGTCGTCCTGGGTTGCTTGTGGGGCTTTTCCCGGCTGCCAGGGAAATCTCTCAGCGATGCCGGCAGGTTCCTTCTAACTTTCGCCCTCACGACCGGGTTTTTCGCGTTGGACATGTTTCTCTTCCAGCCGCGCTACCTCGGCCTGTTTCGAAGAATGCTGCACCCCCACTTGCCTTGAGTTGAGTTGGACGCAGCCACAACCAGACGCTGCCCCCGCGGGCTGAGCTAACGGAGTCGCTCACGCCATGATGACTTTGTTGCGGAAGCGTCGCGCAGCGATAGTCAACAAAGCCGCACCGAGAATACAAAGCGCCAGGCCATCCTTCCAAAGATGAACCAGGCTCGCGCCGCGCAGGATGATGCCCCTGGTGATGTTGATAAAGTACGTCGCCGGTACAAGGTAGCTTAACGGGTAGAGCATCGCCGGAATCGTTTCACGCGGGAAAATATAGCCCGAGAAAAACACGCTGGGAAGAATGGGAAGAAACGCTAGTTGCATGGCTTCTGCCTGAGATGAAGCTTTGCTGGAAATCAGAATTCCCAGCGACAGCGCGGCAAACAGATAGGGAAGGGACAAAATGGCCAGGAGAAAGACATTCCCGTGGATCGGAACGAGAAACACAAACCTCATAAAAAACAAGATCAGGCACAGCTCGAAAAACCCGATCCCAAGATACGGAAGCAGCTTTCCCAAGAGAAGCCCGAACGGGCGCACCGGCGTTACGAAGAGTTGCTCAAGCGTTCCACGCTCTTTTTCGCGTACGATCGAAAACGCAGTAAGGAACGTGGTGACGTTGAGCAGCATGATTGCCGTCAACCCGGGAAGAAAAAAATTCGGCGAGCGCGAATCGGGGTTGAAAAGGAGTTTGGGGCGCATGTCCACGGCGAACGTGGCGCGGTCTTGAAGAACGCGTCGCAAAGATTCATCGAGCCCAATCGCGTTTGACACGTCAACCGCCTGGCCCGCGACCGACGAGTCGGAGCCATCGATCAGTACCAGAACCTGCGCGCTCATCCCGTGCAGCAGGCGGTCGGAATAATCCACGGGGATCTTGATTCCCACCCGCGCCTTGCCCGCGATGATCATATCGTTCAGGTCGTGGTCGTTCTCCACGTAGCGAATAATGTGAAAGGTGTCCGAGTTCTTGAAGCGGTCCAGCAATTCGCGGCTTTCCCGCCGGCCGTCGGCGTTGTAAGCAACCGTGTTGATCTGGCGGATGTTGGTATCAATCGCGAAGCCCAGCAAAAACATTTGCAGCAGCGGCATGGTGAGCGAGAAAAACAAAGTGCCGGCGTCGCGGCGGACGTGCAGCGCCTCTTTATAAAAAACGGCCCCGAATCCGCGGAAGAGGTTAGTCACCGGCGGCCCCCAGGAGCGACTGATGCTTGTAAGTAAGCTCGACAAAAACGTCCTCGAGGCTCGGCGCGAGCGGACGAATCTCGGTGACGTTAATTCCTTCTTTCCTCAGCTGGCTGCGAAGAACGTCCAAATCAAAATGCTCTTCCACCAGCGCGTGAATGGATTGACCGAAAATCGTCGCGCTGCGGATTCCTGGAATATGCCGGGCCAGCCGCAGAGCCCGCGTGACTTCGGGCGCGATGATCTCGATGCGCATGGTTCCTTGTGGCTGCACGTCCGGAAGTTCGCGCAGCGAGTCAGGCGTGCCGTCGGCAATCAGCTTGCCGTAATAAATGTACGCGACGTGACTGCATCGCTCGGCTTCGTCCATGTAGTGCGTGGTCACAAAAAAAGTGATGCCGTGCCCGGAAAGTTCGAAGAGCAAATCCCAAAGCTGGCGCCGCGCAACGGGATCAATGCCTGCCGTAGGTTCGTCGAGAAAGAGCAGCTTCGGTTCATGCAACATGGCGCAGCCCAAAGCCAGGCGCTGCTTCCAGCCGCCCGAAAGCTGCGACGAGAGTCGCTTTAAATAAGGTCCAAGCCCGTTGATCTGAACGATTTCTTCCATGCGCCGCTTGAGGCGAGGCGGCTCGAGGCTGTAAATCTTGCCGTAAAACTGCAGGTTTTCTTCGACCGTCAAATCATAATAGAGGCTGAAATTCTGCGACATGTAGCCAATGCGCTCGCGTACACCCTCCGAATCCGTGCGAACGTCAAGGCCCTCCACAAAAGCGGAGCCGCTACTGAGCGGCAGCAAGCCCGTGAGCATCTTGATGACCGTCGTTTTTCCACTGCCGTTGGGGCCGAGGAAGCCAAAGATTTCGCCTTGCTCCACGCGAAAGCTCACGTCGTTCACGGCGGTGAAATTGCCAAAGCGGCGCACCAAGTGCTGCGCAGAAATAGCGGCTTCAGCAGATGCAAGCGGTGAACAGGTCGAGGTCACGTGTCAATTTCCTGTTTTCAGCGTCACGTCGGCGGCCATCCCCGGCAAAACATGCCCGGCTGAATCATTGATACGAATTTTTACGCCGAAGACTTGATGAACTCGCTCGTCCTGTGTTTGCACGTTGCGAGGAAGAAACTCGGCTTGCTGATTGATCTGTTCCACTTCGCCGTCGAAGACCGTCTTCGGAAACGAATCAACACGGACCTCCGCTTTTTGCCCAAGCTTGATGCGCCCAAACTCGGTCTCTGGAATATAAATGCGAACGTAGATCTGATCTTTCTCAAGAAGCGTGGCGATCGGCGTGTTGGGAGCGATCAAGTCGCCTGGCCGGACATCGAGCACTTCCACAATGGCCGCGGACGGCGCGACGACTTGGCGCTCGCGGAAACGCGCTTGGTCGAAAGCATAAGCTGCTTTGGCCTGTTCAATGTCTTCGCGGCGGTTACCATGTTCCATTTTTTCCAAATTTGCCTGCGCCTGGAGATAGCGCGCCTCGGCGGAGGCGATTTCTTCCGGCCGGTAGCCCCGTTGCATCTCGTCGTATTTGTGCTGGCTCATTTCCCTCTGCGCCAGGGCCATTTTCCAATTTGCTTCCGCCGTGTCCCGTTGCTGCTTGGACACCAAATCTTTCTTGGCAAGCGCGTCGTAGCGTTCAAAATCGAGCCGCGTGCGGATTTCGTCCGCCTTCGCACGTTCCAGGTCGTCGTGCGATGAGTCAATGTCTTCTTTGCGGTAGCCGTTCTTCCTTAGCTCGTAATCCGCTTTAGCCTGCAAGGAGGCGGCGCGCGCTTCGGCAATTTCTTCGGGGCGGTAGCCGCGCTCCGCTTCCTGTGCCTTGGCGCGCGATTGTTCGAGCGAGGCTTGCAGCTCCTTGTCGTCAAAAGTGATCAAAACTTGTCCGGGCTGGACAGCGTCGCCTTCCCGAACGAGCACTTTGTCAATCCGTCCCCCCACTTCCGAGCCGACACGAACGTCGCGCGCTTCGACAGTTCCAGAGCCCCGGAGGGAGTTATCCCGCCGGAACCAATTCGCGTAGACAGCCGTGGCAGCCAGCACCACCGCCACCGCGATAAGGATGAAAACGAGCTTCCGGTTCATGAACGAATCTCCTGATTAGGAAACGGAGCCGCCTGGGGTTTGCTGGCACCAGGACGTGACGCCATGCCCGTCCAAAGCAAGTTGAAGGCAGACTCAATCCGGGTATTCAGCGTGGCGTCCCCACGCAGCGACCAAATCAAAACTGTGCCGAAAATTGTCTGCCGGAACGCATACGCTATTTCTTCAGCCGGCAGGTCACCGCGAATCTCGCCCCGCTCCTGGCCGAGCAGGATCATTTCCGTGTGGAGGTCCTGGACGCGCTTCTGCAAGTCAAGCATTGCTTCCCGAACGCGCGTGGTTGAAAGAAAGGCCAGAAGAAGCGCGCGCATAATTTCGGGATTACGCGCTGGCTCTTGGGTCATGCGGGCGCCCAGGGAACGCAGAAACTGTTGAATGGGTTCCTGGGTGCGGCGAACCTCAGTAATGGCCGCTTCAAGCTTGGCCAACTGCATTTCGCCAAAAGCGATAAGGATGTGGTCCTTGCTGGGGAAGTAGTTGAAGAAGGTGCCTTTGCCGACGTCGGCCGCTTCCGTGATGTCTTCGACGGTCGTCTCGGCAAAGCCTTTCTGGGCGAACAGGCTCAACGCGGCGCGAAAAAGGCGCTCGCGAATTTCAGCGCTGCGTCGCTGACGGCGATCCGCAAGAGCCGGTGGTGCACTCTTGGGGGCCGAGTTGCGTTTGGAGGTAAGAGTCATTGCTATGACCAATACTCATGTGTGACCATAAGTCATAAACGAATGGAAGTCAAGCTCAAATCTGTAGCACCTAACAAAAAGAGGCTCTTCCTTCGGAAGCCGCAAAACCTCCGCCCAAGAGCAAGAAAATGAGCATCTTACGATGCATTCAAAAAAAAGCGAGTACCCCGCAACGGCAGGGCACTCGCGAAACACCGATTTGATTAAGCGGTTATTCCCTCAGCGAGGCCGGATCGGAAAGATTCTTCGGCGACTTTTTGTTAAGAAGCGAAATAAGCTCCTGCGCTGAAGGAGGCACGGCCACGGCACCCTTGCGGACAATGTCAATGGCTTCGACGGTCTTGCCGTAGAGTTTCTCGTTTCCACCATTATCCGGGCGCACGGTCGAGCCTTCGAGCGAGAGTCCCGCGAATAGCCCGCGAGCTCTGGAATAGCTCAACACCTCAGAGCGCAGCGTCACATCGGTAGCCGCTTCAGCATCACGCCCTTTGGGGCCAGCGGCGGCAGAAGCGTCTGCCCCGAGTTTGACCTTGCTATTCAAAATGGCCTTTGCCCCGCGCGGGTTCATCACCAGGAGGACAAAGTCTGTCGCCTGGCCGCCAAGCTGCAGCCCGAAGCTGCCGCCTTCCAAAGCCATCATGGTTGGCGCGCCCCAGGGGCCAGTGAAATGTTCACCCGTGCGGCAGGTCATCGCCCCACGGCCAAAACTTCCTCCCACAATGAAGGCCGCCTTGACCACCGACGGATAAATGATGACGCATTCCGCTTTGTCGAGCAGGTCTTGTGGAATGTCATCGGGAATGTCGAGAATTTCCTTGAGCACCGTTCCGCAATTTTCCAAGCGATCCGCTTCTTTTTTGCTGTCCTTTGCGGTGAGGGGTAAAGCGACCAGGGAAAACGCTATCAAGAAAGTGAGCATTCGCTTCAACACGATTCACCTCGTCGTAGTTTGCCGGGCACGAGCATCATAGAGCGCATTCCGGCTTGGTGCAACCTTGGTATGACGGGGTTGAGAGGGGGCCTAACTTGTAATTACCACGCCGCTGGGGCGCAAGGGGTTGCCTTTCGACTATAATTTCGCAGGAATGAAGTGCGGCATGACCAACAATGAAAAAGAAAAAACTAATTAAGCGATGCGGGACGGCGGTCTTCGCATCCGCAATGATTGTGTGCGTGGGGTCGGCGCAAAAGCCGGCGGGTCCGCAAAAGACTGTTGCCCCGCCAAAAACGGCGAGGAATCAAGGATTGCCGAGGCCAAGCGCCCTTTCAAAGAAGCAATCGGCAAAATTTGCGGCTCGCGCCGACGCTCTTTTGGGAACCGGTCCGACGGGCAAAGGTGAGTGGGGACTACTCATCGCGGACGCCGGCACCGGCGAAACCCTTTACCAGCAGAACGCCGACCGCTACTTCGTGCCGGCTTCCAACATGAAGCTTTTTACGACCGCTTTGGCGCTCACAAAACTCGGTCCGGACTACCGTTTCCACACCACGCTTGAAACGAGCGGAACAATTGCCAAAGGCGTTTTGACCGGAAATGTCGCGCTCATGGGCCGCGGGGACCCAAATCTTTCGAACCGCAAATTCCCGTACAACCTGAAAGAAGACTTCGACGGCCCGCCTGAAAAAGTGCTGGCGGAACTCGCGGACGGCCTCGTCGCGAAAGGCGTGAAGGAAGTTTCCGGCGACGTAATTGGCGATGACAGCTATTTTCCGCGTGAGCGCTATCCAAGTGGCTGGGAAATTGACGACATGGTGTGGGAATACGGGGCGGCGATCTCCTCGATCGTCGTGGATGACAACACCGTGACGCTGACGCTTACGCCGGGCGACCAGCCGGGCAGTCCCGTGCAGGCGAACATGAGCCCGGCGACGCCGGATTTTCTGGTGGAAAACGATGTGGTCGGTTCGGCTCCGGACGTGAAATCGGACCTGACATTAACACGCGAGCCCGGGGCGAGCCTCGTGGTCATAAAGGGAACCATGCCCGCCAAGAGTGCACCAAGGAAACTGGTGCTGGCGGTCGAAGAACCCGCTCAACATGCGGCCGCTGTGTTAAAGCAGCTGCTCGAAGATCGCGGCGTGCGCGTCGACGGCGTCGCGCGAGCGCGTCACGAAGCGGCAAAGACTCAAGGAGACCCCAGTGTGCTGGCGGAGCATGTTTCGGTGTCTTTGGGTGATGCCATCAGGCTCATCAACAAAATCAGCCAGAACCTGCACGCCGAAATGCTGCTCCGCACGGTAGCCCGGTTGAGCGGAACGTGGGCGACCGACGATGATTTGATGAAAGTTCCGCAGGATTTTTATGCTTCAGCGGGAATCGACCCCGATGATGTGATTCAGTCGGACGCTTCGGGATTGTCCCGGCACGATCTGGTGACGCCTCGGGCCATCGTGGCTCTGTTGAAGTTTGCTCAAAATCAGCCGTGGTTTGAGACCTATTACAACTCGCTGCCAGTCGCTGGCGTTGACGGAACTTTGGAAGATCGTATGAAAGACACTGCCGCCGCTGGCCACATTCATGCGAAGACGGGTTCGGTGGCGCACGTACGCACCCTTTCTGGATTTGCTGATACCCCCAGCGGGCGAAAACTGATTTTTTCGTTCCTAAGCAACAATCAGGCTGGAAAGAATCACGAAGCGGCGGACGCGCTGACCGGACTGTGTGTCGCGATGCTCGAAGAGTTCAATGCTGCGCCACCGAAGGCGAAGCACGCTCCCGACCGCAAGCGCGCGCATTGAAGATGCAAGAACGCCATGCCCAAAGAAATCATCGTCACCGTGTTTGGCAGTTCGCGCCCGCGCGAAGGCAGCCCGGATTACGAAGAAGCGCGAGTGCTTGGCCGCGCATTAGCCAAGCACGGCTTCACCGTTTGCAGCGGCGGCTATGCTGGCGTGATGGAAGCGGTTTCTCGCGGCGCGAAACAAGCCGGTGGAAAAACTTATGGTGTTACCGCGTCATTTTTCAAATCATCAAAGCTGAATCGCTGGGTTGACGTCGAAATCCGCAAAGAAACCTGGGAAGAAAGGCTGTTCGAATTAGTCCGCATGGGCCACGGATTCGTGGCCTGCAAGGGCGGAACCGGAACTCTGGTTGAGCTGGCCGTGGTCTGGGAGATGATGAACAAGTCCGTGATGTCAGGAAAGCCGTTCGCCGTCCTAGGACATTTCTGGGCGCCGATTCTCGAACGCGTTCGGGAAGTGGAAATCAGTCATCCCGGGCCGTGGGGCGAAGCGAACGGCCGGCTGGTCTACGTGGCCGACTCAGCCGGGGAAGCCGCGCAGCACCTTCACAACCAACTAAAACAGGGCAGCTCTTCGGTTTAGGCGGTTCTATGCTTCGGTAGAGGCCGGGCTTCCGTTTACCCT
>Ga0126370_10001167_pt1 | contig 11845 bp, 18 predicted proteins | sample PanSoiMetaPlot_3_FD_92586 | JGI IMG/M metagenome (GOLD analysis project Ga0126370, IMG submission 92586) | Tropical forest soil microbial communities from Panama - MetaG Plot_3 | ecosystem: Environmental > Terrestrial > Soil > Tropical forest > Bulk soil | place: Panama | collected 2016-02-17 | reverse complement strand
TCCGGGGTCATTCGCGCGATGACTGTGGCGCTGCAAGCCTCGGCACGCGTGGAAGGTGACATCCACCACATGTCGCTGGCCATAGAGGAGGGTGCCGAGTTCGACGGCAGATGCCGGCGGCCGGCAAACGCCTCGGAGCTCCAGCCTGATTTGGACACGGCGCAAGCGACGTCAGCCACGCCGCCGCGGTCTGCGCCGCCTCTGGCTGCTGGTACTCCTTGAGCCGCGGCAAGATCTCCTTCGCAATCAGGGTCAGACTGCCGTCGCTCAGGGATGAGGAGTAATGCGTGCTGAGAAGGGGGAAAGCACATGTTTGGCAATGGCAAATCCAACGGTCAATCACTCGATGAGAATCGAGGCGTGACGCCATCGCGAGAGACCAAGTTTCAGCCGGGGGCGACACCGGAGACACCGGAAGCAATCTCCACCCTCGGCCCAGGCATGGCTATTACCGGAAAAATTGACTGCCAGGGCACATTACGCATCTTCGGTCGCATCCAGGGCGAGCTGCGCGCCACAAATGTCGTGATCGGCAATGGCGCACAACTCGATGGCAACGTCATTGCGCAGGGCGTGACGATCGACGGCCGCCTCAAGGGAACGATCTATGCCACCCGCGTCAGCCTGCAGAGTAATGCCGTGGTCGAGGGCGATATCTTTCATCGGGTATTGTCGATCGACCAGAAAGCGCAGTTCGAGGGATCGTCGCGGCGGGTGGAGAACCCAACTGATCGGGTGAAGAACTCTGCCGATCGGACGGAGAACCCTGCTGATCGGGGGGAGAACCCTGCCGATTCAGAGACGAATGGCCTGAAATTAGATTGGGGTAGAGCCGAGCCTATTCGTCTGGGCTAAAGCGAAATGAGGCCGCCTCGTCGATCAGCGTGCGATCCTCGTTCGGAGCGCGCGCGTTGTTGACGCGTCTGCCCACGCCGCGCAGGCGCACGTAGTCGTCCGGGATGGGCGTCTTGATATCGTCGATGCCCATCGAGCCTGATCAGCTAATCATGATCAGCTAATCAAGCTGCACGGGCGCGAAACCGATCTTCATTACTAGCCCCACACGCTGACCCACCGAAAGGGGGATAGAAGGCTCGGCGCCCATGCGTCCCCAAATCCACTGCCCACAAGGTAAAAAGCCCTTGCCTTGGCTCGGGGGGATCCTTTCCGCGCCGTCGTTCGGCGGTGCCAGCATGCCGTGCGGGTTATGCAACAGCGGCGACGAGCCAGAGCTATCGGCCGGCGACCGCGTTACGGTCGCTCCAACCAACGGCTGGTCTTCTAAACCAATGGTCTATCGCCAAATCCTTTCTCTGCAGCGGAACACGACATATCTGATGCTATCGATTGCGAGATTCCAGAGGAGAATCTCATGCGATCCATCATCGTTGCATCCACGGCGGCAATTGTCATCGGTCTGACAAGCCCCGCGATGAGCCTCGCCCAAAAAACCACAGGACAGGCTCCCCCGAAATCACAATCCTTGAGCGAGAGTTTCAACAAATGCGTGGAGCTCGCGCGCTCGCGCGGCTATTCGAGCAGCGATCTTGATGGAAACCGTGCGGCCGCAAGGAATTTCGTAGTCCGCTGCATGCAAGGCAAGCAGCGCTGATGGATTCCGAGCGTGGGCTTCGCCCGCGCCCGAATGACGAAGGCGCGCCAGAGCGGCTCGTATCGGCGGACCTTCATGACGTCCGGAGGCGGCCGGCCGGACCATCGCTCGTTCCTCCCGCGATGCATCCCCTGGCCGGCTTCGAACGTCTGGTGACGGGTGTGACGGGTTTTCCGTATCCGCGTATCGCGCGCGCGTGCGGCGCCATACGCATCAATGGAAGACCCATCATAACCCGTCACCAACCACGTGGGACAATCGTGCCGCCGAGCGTCCCGACTTTTGATGGGAGACACCCCATGACAAAACTTCTAAGTACGATGGTAGTCGCCTGGTTCGTGCTGTTCAGCGCAGCGATGGCGCAAGGTGCATGCGAAAGCCGAGCCGTCGATAAGCACGGCTACGCGCTGGTCGGCGCGGCCAAGGCCAGCTTCCTTCACAAATGCAAGCGCGACGCGTGCGCGTCCAAGGCGGTCGACAAGAACGGCAAAGCCCTCGCCGGCGCCGCGAAGAACAGCTTCATGCAAAAGTGCCGGAGAGAGGCCTAAGGGCCTCACGCACTGTGTGCGCTTGATGTCGCCGCCCGGCAGCCACTGCCGGAGGTCTTTTTGTCACTTGGCCGATCACACGACGTGCGGCGCTACCGGTGTGATCCCGACCGCGACCACGAACGAGCTCGCTGAACTGCTGTCCATCGCCAAGATGTCGCGGCGGCCGACTTGGCCGAACAGGCGAAGAGGGACCGCGCGCAATCGCCCTGATTGTTGACAGACGTACAGACGCCGGCTGCGGAATAGGCTAGGATTCCTTCGTCGGGGCCTGTTAGGCATGCCCATTCGGCTCATCATCAGGAACGACCACGCCTTCTCGCCAGAGGACGCGAAAATGCTTATCGACGCATTCGAGGGCGCGCTAAAGGTACTCAATATAGACCGTGACGACCCACTTACGATGCTCCTCGCCAAGCGGATCGTTGAGCTTGCGAAGGAAGGCGAACGTGATCCGATCCGGCTGCGTCTACTGGCCTTGGCCACGCTGTAGCGGAAGTGGAGTTCCGGTACGGTCACGTCATTGGTCCGCGCCTTGGCGATGTGAATTTCGGCGCGGATCCTTAGTCGCGATCCAGGCGCCGACCGCGACCACCATGAGGGCGAGCCCTGTGAGGCCCAGAATGATAAGTTCCTCGCCAATGGGGCGATCTCATGGGGCGATAATGCCCCTCCCCCGCGCGAGCGAATGTGCGGTACTCAGCTGCCCCGAAAATTTCACTACGTCTGTCGGGAACATGACATAGACAGCTGCATTCTGCCTTTAAGGGGCGGTGTGCAGTGCCCGAGTGCGCGTTGGGCGTTGCCACGTTCATCATACAAGGAGACGGACCGAATGGATCCCTCAGAGGTATTTATGCGACACGCCGCTGAGTGTGAGTACATGGCAAAATGTTCGCGCGACAAGAAGAACAGGGAGGTATGGAGGCGCATGTCTGAAAGATGGATTCGGTGCGCCGAATTGGTGCAACAACACCCGCTCCCTAGCGCTAAGTCGAGATTGCACCCGAACCCCACACACGCTTCGGTTCATTAGCACCTGCGCTTCACGTCCTCGCGCCCGCCCGGTTCACAGCCGGGCGGCTTTTCGTTGTCCGCCCCGGCCGCCTGCGCAACGGTACCGTGACGACACCCGTTGGGCTGCGAGGCGCACGAAGACCGGCCTTGGGAAGGCGCAGGCAGCCCACGCGCCTGCAAGTGTTTCGGCGCCGGCATGCCGTGCGGGCTGTGCAACAGAGGCGACGAGCCTCAGCTATCGCCCGGCGACCGCGTCACGGATCGACACCAAGCGCTAAAATCAACGTGGTGTACGCTCTGCGCGAGCGGGCGGTGGCACGTGTCTTCGGTAGCGCGTACTCAGAAGCTCGCGGAATCGCGATAGCAGTAGCCCCACCTATAGACGGGAAAATTGCTCATCCCGACCCGTGGGCGCATTTGCTGTGCAAGCTGTGTAACGCGGGCGAAGGGACGAGCAATCGTCGCGTGCGTCGCAGCGAGCGCTAGCAGTTGAACGCGCTCCCCTTGCCCGGCTTCCGGCGCTGACCAGGAGGACAAAACCTCGGCGAGTTTGCGCCCTTGGTCCGGGCGACAGGTGAGCGGTGAGATTGGCCGGTGGTGCTGATATGGGGTGGCGATCCGGATATCACGCGCCCTTTGTTTGCCGCTACCGTCTCTCCGCTTCCCAAGAGGCAGAGCGAAGCAACGGCGATTAGAGAGAGTGAGAATTTCCGCATGGTGTCCTCCACAAGAAGTCCCACCATGTAAACGAGCAATTGCGCCAATCCGTTCCGGCTGAAATTCCCGAATCGCGATTTCACTCGTTCATTCATCTGCGGTTCAAGTTTCCGCAGATGCCAGAGCCCGAGACCAGGTGAGAACACAAGGGATGTTCCAATTTTCCATGCCGAAACCGGGCCTCGGTTCGATGGCCTTTTTTTGCCTCCTCAAGCCGGCCGGCCTAATTCCCCACGACACTGTAACTTAGGACCTAAGCGAACAAATTGGGTCACTTCTTGGATTTTGGAGTTTGCGGCCCGTCGAACGGACGTCTTCCGCCTTCAAACGGTAATTCGACTGTGCCGGCCATTGCAACGCACTGTTCTCTTGGAACGGCAACCATGCGTCCGTCAGTTTGTCGGCAATTGCCCGGTCCGAGTTGATAGCCGCTTTTGCAGGGCTCACCCGTATACGGATAAAAGTCGGCGCTGCGATTCACGCAGTACGCTTCAGGTTCGGATGGAGCTTGGGCGTCCGTTTGAGCGGCTTTTACCAAGATCGGCATCAAACACATCGCAAGGCAGGCAACTAAACGCATGGCGGCCTCCCGCATGTAGTGGACATCTGCCATTATAGCGATGGGCAGGCCCAGAGACATCCGAGTTCAAACAGCTCACTGGCCACTCGGCGGAGCGCCGAGACTAGCGCAGTTCCTCAAATCACGGTTCGACTCCGCATGGCTAAGCCGCGGACCATTGTCTGCACAGCGCATTCACACGCTGCGTTTGGAGCGGCCGCCCTCGTCCACCATTGCAACTCTAACCTTGTCGTAGGGTTATCCCCATGACAAAACTTCTAGGAGCGATGGTAGTCGCCTCGTTTGCGCTGCTTGGCGCAGCGATGGCGCAACGGACTTGCGAGAGCACGGCAAGGCGCTCGTCTCTTGCACCTTAAGGACAGAGGGAGTCTAAGCTCCCGACCCGCCGCGACCAGCACTATTCCGCTAGCTCGACGGTGTAAAACTCCCAGTCAGGATGGGCCAGGAAGGCCCGGCGAATCTGACGCTGGTTGCTACGAGCCGCCTACGTCATCGCGGTCCCGAAGCATCCGGATAAGGTTGTGATGTTGTGCTGGAAGGCGCAGATACTCGGGTGCAGTGACAGGCGATAGACGGTGATGATCAAGTGTCCCGCTTGCGATGACGCCCATTGGGTATGCGAGGTCCATGAGGACCGCCCATGGGAAGGCACCAGTCCGCGCGCCTGCCGCTGTGATGCTCCCGGCATGCCGTGCCCGCTCTGCAATGCCGATGTGAAGCACACGATCATGCCGGGCTTTCACCTCATGATCGACACCAAGCACAGGCCGCGGCATTAGACGTGGACGCTACCCGGTGGCCGTTGACGCCCTGATCGGCTATACTGCGGCCTTGCGCTCATCAATCCCGTTCAGCCGACAGAACTCGCGTCAGAAGCGATAAGATTGGAAGCGCAGCTGGGCATGGTCGCACGCAAAACCCGGGCCACGCCATATTTCGTGCTCAGTCAGCTCTGCGCTGATATGATGGTTCGCGCACCGCGGAAAGGGAAAACCCCAAGCGAAGGCCGATCTTCGTCGGTCCGCTGATGCGAGTGACGCCAATCTGTATTAGATCCGTCCCGGTCGCCGGGGCGTTACAGGCGATGCAGATGCTCGGCCAGCGCACATCGCGCATATCGGACTTGGCATCCCGGTTATGAAGCCCGGCTTGATCAATCGGTTGAGATGCACCGGAAACACGGCGTGCCCGGCGACATAGTTCGGCGCCAGCTTGACCAGCGCGCCGCTCTGGGGCTGCGAATACTGCCCGCACGCGGAACAATGGTTGACGATGGCACTGTCAGCCGACATGGTACTGCCGCAATACGGGCAGTTTTCACTCCCTCCTCGATTGATAGAGCCCGGTACCCGCTCGGCCTTGCGCCGGCCCGGGTGCCGGGCCTTTTTGCGTTTGCATCGCCCGGCTCGTCCGAACTGCACAGCGTTGTTCACGTTGCCATGGCGCTGGCGGCGCCGATCCCGGTGCCCCTGCGGCGCGCGGTGGCATGGTGGCGGCTGTCATTGCTCACGTGCATAGCGGGGAAACTTGGAACAGCCGCGCTTTGAGACCGTTGTTTGCGTGTACAATGCGAAAGAGCAAGCTGATTCGGCTGCATTCAATCAGGTATTTCAGATGGTTGCCTACTGCACGATCTTGGCGGTGGCGGTGCTCGGCGCCTTCAATGGCCGCTGGTACTTTTTGCTGCTTGGTGCGGCCGTGCTGACTTTCGTCGCTGTACGCGACCAGCGACAATTCCAACCGCGTTTCGCAGCGTTGGGCATGGCGGGACTTCTTGAAACTGCGGCATATGCAAGCGCAGCTCGTGCGCTTCTTGCTGCCATTGCGGCTTATGGACTCGGCGCCGTCGCTCGACTGGTTTTTAGCTGAATTTCGGCGCGTCCTCAGTCGTGTTGGGCGGCGCAAGGTCTTGCGGGGATGTTGGCGCGAGCAGTTGCGGCTGCGTGGTCTCATCTTCATCGTCACCGCGCTCTAGCAAGTTCTCCTGAATCTCATGAATCGCTGTGCGTACTCTCGGGAGCCCTGCCTGAGCAGCCGAAACCTCTTCTTCGTTCTCTGACCTTTTTTGATTGATGATCCGCTGATACCAGAAATGCGCTTCCTCATAACTTCTTTTGGCAGCTGGCAGGTGTCCGCACTTCACGTGTACTCTTCCGCGCATCTCATGAATCTCAGCCTTTTCAAGGTCGGGCGCATCAGCTGGTAGGACGGTTAGCGCCGCTCCTAGGATCGCGTTTGCTGGGTGAGGTCTGGGCGGCTGTCTAAATTCGCAAACTTGCGCCTGGAATTTCAACGCTCGTGCCTGATCAAGGGGCGTCCCTGTACGGGTATACATTTCTTCCAGTCTTTTGAAGGTCTGAAGTGCAACACCATAATTGCCCAACCGGACTTGCTGATGGCCGACATACTCCAGGGCCTCGGTGTCTTTCTCATCGCTGAGTTCGAAGGCTTTCTGGAAGTACTGAAGGGCTTCCACGTTGTAGTCATTTCGAGCCTCTACTCCGCCTTCCACAGCTGCCTCAGGTGCTCGTGCTGCGGCTATCGCACCTTTGAGTAGGTAAGCTTGAGCCATGTGTCGCTTGTACCCATCCTGTCGTTTGTTCGAAAGTTCCAGTTGTTCCGAAAGATCGGCAAGTTTTTTTTCGAGTGACCCATCAAGGCTTCGTCTCTTGATCCAATTGAACCGCTTGAGCGCAGGCTTGAGTGTCTTGCTTGTGAAGATTGGGGATTCAAGGTCGCGATCCGGGTTCGGCCGCAGCAACGCTTTGGCAAGGTACTTGTTGGACTCGTTCAGCCGTAACTCTTGCCTTTCGAGAAACTCTCGCAGCCGAGTCTTCATATTGAACTCGGCAAAATAAATCTTCTGATAGATCGCGTAGGCGCCGCTCAGGAGCGTGATCGCAAGCCCTGCGAGCTTTGCCAATGTTTCAAGTGATGGAAATGCTCTTTCCACCGCACCATGAGCCTGCGTCAAGGCACCCGTTACTGTCGTTTCAGCCAGAGTTCCGGGGAAGCCTACAACGGTAACAGCACCCCCGATCGTCGCCAGTACGACGATAAGCGCGGTGCCAAGTATTACTTGGTCATGAACTCTCATGGTCTCCCCCCAACAACGACCGTGAACAATCCGTGGCGCTTTCTTTTGCGCTCTTGCTTCTTGTCGTTGAGTCGGAGGCAGGCGCAGGCAGCGAGCATGAGCCCGCTATTTGAAACCACCTCCGCCGCAGGAGGATCATCGAGCAACCCTAGCGAGCAGGCAACACGCTACCGCCCCTTCCTGGCGATTTTTCTGGACTCATGTTGCGCACGGGCAACGGAAGTTCCAACGCGCACCTGATCTCAGGCGCCTATATGAGAGTGGATCAACCTAGGCCGCCTCATCGATCAAGGTCGGATCATCGTTCGGAGCACGGGAGCTGTTCACGCGCCGGGCCACGCGCAGGCGCGCCAGATAATCGTCATCGATGGGCGTCTTGATGTCATCGACGCCCATGCAGGGTTGGCTGTTGCCTGAAATCAACGTTGGTAGGGTATCGCCTACGCGATGATTTATTACGGTCGGGCTCGCCATGGGCCGACTCGGTCCAGAGGCGGCTTTGCTTCTATTACTCGGCTCCAAGCGTCTTGAGCCAAGAGCTCAAGCAACTCCAGATCGTCGTCCTTGAAACGACGCACTGCGGCATGGGACTCGTTCCCAGCATCCGGCTCATGGACAATTCGCACCCTGACATCGAACTCACTACAAGCGGCCTTAATCGCTGCAACATTGCCGATCGCAAATGCGTGGGAGGACCGGACGGCACGCGACTGGGAAATTGCGAAGGCCGTCGCAGCTAACGCGTCTGACTCGCCGCCATCAAAGTATTCAAGCCAGTTTGCCGACAAAAACCCCTCGCCTTCTCTGAGCTCGAACGCATGGGGCAGGCAACCGACAATTTCCTTAGTCTCATCATCTCGAATGAACTGTCGGGGTGTCAGATGACGAACAACATGGTCTTCGTCAGGCAAGTAGACGGTGGGCATCGTTAAACAACTCTTCTGGTTCGTAACCGGCTATCACGTCGGGAATTCGATGCAAAGAAACTTTGCCCGCGCCGCTCTCACGCTCTCCGTCCGTTATCTTCGAGAGCACCCACCGGACTTCGTCATTGCCAATACACTCGATCACGATCCGGTCGGAGCCTCTTGTCCACGCCGCCACAAAGTGCCCGCGGTTGGAGAGGCCAATCCCAGGACGCCTAGTCGGATGCAAATAAATGATCATTCTGAGGAACGTTGAAAACGATTGCTCGGAAGGCAAGTCACATGGTTCGTCCCAGTCTTCCGGGCTGCAAAGTTCGTCAATTCGTGCGAACAGCTTCAACCGCCAATCTTTGGTCAAATGCATCGCCACCGCTCCTGCGATGCGCTTCAGGGACAACGCCTTTGATCGAAGCTGCTCGGGCAGTGTTGCTCCAGTTAGATCTGTGTCGCGAACATTGGCGATGTTGGACACAGGTTCCGTCAGGAGTTGTCGTATACTTCTGAGCCTGGCTTCGATGCTCTTCGAGTCCACGCCAACACCTAACGAAGGCATCACAGCGCCGGCAGGCATTTCGAGCACCGATCGAGATCGAGGCATAGTCAGGAGAGAACTCATTGGCCGAACAATGCTCGCGCTTTATCAGTAATGGCAGCTTCGAAGACCATGTTTTTCTGTGCGCGTATCTCGTTGATGCGCGCCCAGATCGCCTCGTCGGTAGACGGCAGATTCTGCTCGATACTTACATCCAGGTCTAATAGGAAAGAAGTCATTTTCACCAGCGGACTCGGAATGCTGCCGACGTTTAATATCAGCTTCAAATCTCCGGCCGCCAGAGGGAACTGCATATTTACCGCGAAATTGTTCATGGGAGGGAGGGTCCCGGTGGGAAATCGCGGAGACACCGTCAGATATTCTTCGAGCATGATTGGGCCGTCAGTGGGATTGGGTATGTCTATTCGATTGATAAATCGCACACCGATTCTCCCGAGCGGCCGCCGCCGTCCCACAGCTCTCTTCCAAATTTCCCAATTCCTCCGTGCGGTCTCAACGAATCGATCCCATCCCTCATAAGGAGGCAAACGTGCATTGGTGAGCCTGAACGGCCCAATGATCACAACATCGGCCCCATCGTCAGATGTCAGCTTAATTCCAGAGAGCGTTTGCTTTGTGCGCGCCGTGTCCGTTGATTCGCCGACCTGGACCTCTATCTGGAATTCGTTCTGCGGCGGCGCCGGATAGTAATCATAAGTTGCTTCTGCAACTTGGCCAGCGTCTCCTGCTCAACCTCAGTTGCAAACCGCAGTTCGATTACGGCTTCGACGATCGGGGGTCTCGTATATGGCGAAGCCATAACAACCTGATCCGGGGTTAGTTTTAGATAGTTGACCACGCAATTTTATTTGCAAAATCTTACCAAGAACACTCATTTCGGGAGAACGTGCGGGCGACTCGGGAGCCGCCGCCCGCTCGATTGCCATTGGCGCGTCGGACCAAGATCCAGTTCTCCGACCGTCAAAACCCGCCGGTGCCGAGCTCCTGTAGCGCGGCGATCAACAGCGCCGGGCTCAAGCCGTTCGCGATCGCTGAGGCCCGGCACGTACGGTAGAACGTGATCTCGGCAGCGCGGGCCGCATCAACACATGACGTTCAGTTGGTGGCCCAAGGCTGCAGAAAATTGGCGGCTGTCCACGCAAAAATCGTGGTCGATCCGGGCTAATACTCGGCTCGGCGTTGTATTGGCGGCGCCGATCATTCGATGGGGCGCTCAGGCGGGGCGCCTTCCGCGGCGAGCCGCTCCTGCTCTGCAAGCTTTTTCCGCTCCTCCTGCGCAATCAGCCGCTGCACCATGTCCATCATGCGCGCCAGCTCGTAGTCGCTCGCCCCCTTGAGGATCATGGCGACGTCCTTGCGGCGGAATTGCTTCGGCAAGAGCGTGAGGACGAGCTTGAGAAAATCTTGCGGGCGCTTCTTGCTCAGCTCCTTGATGCGTCTTGCGCCATGGCGCTGGAAGTTCTTCCTGAGCGCGCGCAGGAAGTCGTGGCCCATCTCGCCGCGGTCGGCGCCGGGGTCGAACTCGGGAAGAATCTCGGGCGTGCGGCGCTCGGGGCGCTTGTGCATGATCGTGCTCCAATGATGGATGATGATGAGGTTGCGCGGTTCGGCGCGGCGCCGCCGCATGTGTCATTCAAACGGTGCGCCCAGCCACGATGGGGCCGGGCGCACGGGGGACACGATGCCACATCATACCCCTTCCAGGTTTTACCTGTCAAGAGGTTTTATCCATAAGTGAAGTTTTCGCCGCTCCGGTCATCTTTTCGGGATGCACAAAAGGCTCACATAGGCCCGTAAATCGGCCATATCCGCGATTCAATGTTCATATCGCAAAAAAAGAGCTTGTGGCTCTTTCACTAATGGTTATATTCCACATCGTCCCGTTCACTGAGGGGCGTCCTCGCGAGACGTCGCAAGGGTGGGGCGGGATGCGGCACCCGCGAGCGTGGCGAACGTGAGCCACGTCCTCGGGCGGCACTCGGCAAGCCTCCCCGCGGCACTAGAGACCGCGGGCCGGTCCGACTGGCCGTAAAGGGTAAATCCGTAGATGCCGCGTGGCGCGTCGAGAGGACGCGGCGCATCCGCTGATGCGCCAGGGTCCCGGCGATCCGGGCCCGCCCGTCAGATCGGGCCGGTCTGGCGAAATCCAGGCCATGCGCCTTCTCGGCGCGCCACTCCCCTCATTGGGGAGAAGGAAAAGAGACGGGCTCTCCCGCGCCCGACCCAAGTGAGGGACCAGCATTAGCGTTGGCTCTGAGAGCCAAAATCGATGGAGGTTATTGAGACGGTATTGCGAGGTACAAGATGTCAGCAACATTTCTCTCAAACACTGTTTCGTCTGCCCGGCACCGGGGTCGGCCTCACACCGACCCAGGTGCCGGGCTTTTTTGCGCTTGCAGGTGCTCCCGCCTTGCGCACTTGCTCTCGGCTCCTCATTTGCTTTGCATTCGCCCATCGGGCACGATGCGGCCCCATCATCCCTTGCCAGCGCGAAGCGTTCCGCCTTCCCTCATGCAACTGTCCTGCCCCGCCTGCGCCGCGCCGACCGAGCACCGGCTTCTCTATTCCAAGAACGGCTGCGACATCCTCCGCTGCGAGCAGTGTGGCCTCGGCCGCGCCCAGGCGAGCGGCTTCGATCCCGGCACCTACTACACCGACGACTATTTCTCCGGCGGCCATGCCGACGGCTATGCCGATTATCGCGGCGCCGAGCCGGTGCTGCGGCGCGAGTTCGCCGGCACCGTCGACTTCATCCGCCGCCATCGCGACGGCGGGCGGCTGCTCGACGTCGGCTG
>Ga0126370_10001166_pt1 | contig 11848 bp, 11 predicted proteins | sample PanSoiMetaPlot_3_FD_92586 | JGI IMG/M metagenome (GOLD analysis project Ga0126370, IMG submission 92586) | Tropical forest soil microbial communities from Panama - MetaG Plot_3 | ecosystem: Environmental > Terrestrial > Soil > Tropical forest > Bulk soil | place: Panama | collected 2016-02-17 | reverse complement strand
GAGATCTCGAACTACGCGCGGCCCGGCTTTCGCTCGCGACACAACCAGATCTACTGGCACGCGGCCGAATACCTCGCCGCCGGCCCAGGCGCGTGCGGGTTCGTCGGCCGGCTGCGGTACGCAAACGTCAAGGCCACGCCGCGCTACTGCGAGACGCTCGCCGGCAGCGAGCTGCCCGTCGCGTCGGCCGAACTCCTGTCGGAGCGACAGCGCCTGGCCGAGCAGCTGATCCTCGGGCTGCGCACCACCGATGGCATTCCGGTAACCCTGCTCGAGACGCGACTCGACGGAGACGCACGTCTGCGCGCGCTGGTCCACGAGTGGCGCGCGCGAGCCCTGCTGATCGACGCGCGCGATCGCGTGCGGCTGACCGAAGCCGGGTTCCTCCTCTCCGACGCGCTCTTCGTCGAATTGTTATAATTTCGACACAATGGATGGACGGCATCGCGACGTGCTCATCGCGGTCATTCGCGAGTACGTCGACTCGACAGAGCCTGTCGGCTCCCGCGTGCTGGCCCGGCGGCACTTCCCGAGCCTTTCGGCGGCCACGCTCCGCAACGTCATGGCTGATCTCGAGGAGATGGGCTATCTCGTCCAGCCGCACACGAGCGCGGGCCGCGTGCCCACCGACAAGGCGTACCGGTTCTACGTCGAATCCTTTCCACCGCCGAGCCCGGCGAGTCTCAGAGCGGGCGACACGCTGCCGCAGCGTCGGTCCGGAATCGACGGCTTCATGGAGCGGACGTCGTCTCACCTGTCGACCGCGACGAAGCTGACCGGCCTCCTCCTGGCGCCGCCGCTCAAGCAGACGACGCTCGCGCGGGTCGATCTGATCCCGCTCGAGGACGACCGCGCGTTGGCCGTGCTCGTGACCGACGCAGGCTGGGTGACCGCGCGGGCGGTGACGCTCGAGCCGCCCCTCGGCATCGACGAGGTGCGCGCGATCGGGCGCGAGCTGAACCGGCGCTATAGCGGCCGCACGGTGCAGGACGTCGTCGACATGGAGGTGGAGCCCCGCGATCCGCTCGACGCGCTGCACACGCGCGCCCGCGCCGTCATCGAGCAGATCGTCACCGTGCTGCGGGGGCGCACGCTCTACGTCAGCGGCGCCATCAACATGCTCGACCATCCGGAGTTCCTGAATCTCGAGACGACCCGCGAGCTGCTCAGGACGTTCGAGCAGAAGGAGCGGCTGGCCGATCTCATGACCGAGCTCGCCGCCAGCGAGGGCGTGAACGTGACGATCGGCGAGGAGAACCCGGTCGCCGAGATGCGCGAGTGCACGTTGATCACGTCCACGTACACCTACCGCGATCAGGTCATCGGGATCCTGGGCGTCGTCGGGCCGCGGCGGCTGCCCTACCCCGAAGTCATCTCGATCGTCAACGAGACCGCGCGGCACGTCACCGACGCACTCTCTCGCGTCCGCCAAGACTTGTACCTGCCGTCCTAGCACCGCCCGCGCTCGGCGGCGGCCGGGCGAGGCCGGGAGATGCGGGGCCTCCCGGGATCTGACGGCTGACATCGGAATGAGCCGCACCGCTTCTGCCCCCGATCGACGCCGCCTACACAGATCCTGGGAGGCACCCGCCCCGCCCGCCAACCCGCCTACCCGTCGGCGACCCTGCTAGGGCGCTGCTATAATTCATCTGTTATGGACGAGTCGAGAGCACGTAACCCCGAGTCGGTCGAGTCCGAGACGGCCGGAGAGACTTCGCCGGAGACGGTCGAGGAGCTGCGGCGGCAGGTCGAGGAGAAGCAGGATCGGTTGCTGCGCGCGCTTGCCGAGGCCGAGAACTTCAAACGCCGGACTCAGCGGGAGCGCGACGAATCCATCCGCTACGCGAACGAGTCGCTCCTCCGCGACCTCATCCCCGTGCTCGACAATTTCGACCGTGCACTGGGAGCGGCGCGGGCGGCCGGGGGCGCCGAGGGTGTCGTCGGCGGCGTGGAGCTGATCCAGCGCGAGCTCCTGAAGGTGCTCGAGCGGGCCGGCGTCACGCGCTACTCGGCCCTGGGCCAGCCGTTCGATCCCACCCGGCACGAGGCGATCGCCCGCGTCGTGAGTGTCGACGCCAAGCCCGGCACCGTGGTCGCCGAGACGATGCCGGGCTACCTGCTGCACAACCGGGTCCTCCGTGCCGCGCTCGTGTCCGTAGCTGCCGCGCCGGACGAGGACAGCTGAGCCCGGTGCCGCGCGACTACTACGAGATCCTCGGCGTCCCGCGCACCGCCGGCGAGGCCGAGATCAAGAAGGCCTATCGTCAGCTGGCGATGCAGTTCCACCCCGATCGCAATCGGGGCGACAAAGGGGCCGAGGAGCGGTTCAAGGAAGTCAACGAGGCGTACGCGGTCCTGTCGGATCCCGACAAGCGCGCCCACTTCGACCGTTTCGGCACCGCGCCCGGCGTGGGTCAGAACTTCGGCGATACGGGATTCGGAAGCCTGTTCGAGGACATCTTCGAGAACTTCTTCTCCGGTGGCGCCCGCGGGCGCGGGTCGCGCGGCGCGCGCGGAGAAGATCTCCAGTACGAGCTCAAGATCACCCTCGAGGACGCCGCCTCCGGGATCGAGACCAAGATCCAGATCCCGCGCCTCGAGACCTGCGCCGCGTGCTCGGGTACCGGCGTCGAGCCCGGAAGCCGCCTGGACACGTGTGACATGTGTCGAGGCGCCGGAGAGGTGCGCCGCAATCACGGCTTCCTGACGGTGGCGCAGACATGCCCCAAGTGCCGCGGCGCCGGCCAGCTCAATCGCTCTCCTTGCAAGGAGTGCCGGGGCGAAGGCCGGCGGCGGGCCGAGCGGCTGCTATCCGTCAAGATCCCCGCGGGCATCGAGGACCGGATGCAGCTTCGCATCGGCGGCGAAGGCTCGGGCGGGCTCGGCGGCGGGCCCGCGGGCGATCTCTACGTGCTCGTCCGGGTCCTCGAGCACGACATCTTCACCCGCCAGGGCGCTGACCTGATCTGCGACCTGCCGCTCTCGTTCACGAACCTGGCGCTGGGCCACGACGTCGAAGTGCCAGTTCTCGGCGGCGTGACCAAGCTCAAGGTTCCGGCGGGCACCCAGCCCAACGAAGTGGTGCGGATTCGCGGCAAGGGCATGCCGCACCTGCGCCAGCGCGGGCACGGCGATGTCTGCTACCGCGTCGTGCTGGAGGTTCCTCAGAAGCTCAACGCGCGGCAGCGCGACGCGCTCGCGAGCTTCGAGGCGGCCTCGAAGGACGAGCGAGGGCCGCTGGCCGCGGCGTTCTTCGAGCGGGTGAAGAAGCTCCTGGGCTGATCGATGTCGTCTTCGATTCATAGGCGCGCCTCGGCCGGCGGGGCGCCAGCCCCGCGACCGCCTGCGGCACGCAATGCCACCTACTGGGAGCTCACCGTTGGTGTCCCCAGCGATCTTTCCGAAGGGTTGACCAATCTTGCGTGGGAGCTGGGCGCGCTTGGCGTCGTCGAGGAAGAGCGGCCGGGGCTCGGCGCCACGCTGCGCGCGTTCTTTCCCGAGACAGTCGCGGTGCAGAGCCTCGAGGAGAGCGTGCGGCGATACCTGGACGGGCTCTCGGCGCTGGGCTTCGCACCCGCGCGTGATCTACAGATCGCGCCGCTGGCCGACGAGAACTGGGCCGACGCCTGGCGCGTCCACTTCAGGCCTCGCGCCGTCGGCCGCCGACTCCTGATCGTGCCGCCGTGGGACGAGCGGCCGGCCAACGGACGGACCGTGATCACGATCGAGCCCGGGCGCGCGTTCGGGACCGGACATCACGGAACCACCGCCGGCTGCCTCGAGGCGCTCGAAGCCGTCGTCGACCGTGTGCGGCCGGCGCGCATGATCGACGTCGGCACGGGGTCCGGCATCCTCGCGATCACCGCCGCCCGCCTCGGCGTCGGCGCGGTCCTCGCAATCGACGACGATCCCGATGCCGTTGCGTGTGCGAGGGCGAACACCGCCCGCAACCACGTCTCCGACCGGGTACGCTGCGTGCTGGCCGACGCGGCGGATCTTCACGAGCCTCCGGTGCCGCTGCTCGTCGCCAACCTCCTATCGGCCGCCCATCGACGGCTGGCCGTCCAGTACCGGCGCTCGCTGAGTGCCGATGGCACGCTGCTGCTCGGCGGCATCCTGGATGCGGAGGCAGCCGACGTCGTCGCGGCGCTGGCCGACCACGAGCTCGTCCACCGCGCGTCGTTGTCGGTGGACGGCTGGACCACGCTCGAGCTTCGTGCGCCGGTTCACGATCGCGCCTGAGCGGATCCGTGACGGGCGCGTCGTCTTCGACCGCGACGAGTCGCGCCATCTGGCGCGAGTCCTGCGGCTGCGGCCCGGCGACACGGTGCTCGCCACCGATGGCGCCGGCCGCGAGTACACCGTGCGGCTCGAAACGGTCGGCGACGAGGCGACGGCAGTCGTCCTCGGCGTCGGTACGACTGAACGCGAGTCTCCGATCCGGATCACGCTCCTGCAGGCCGTCCCCAAGGGCGACAAGATGGAGTCGATCGTGCGCGCCTCGACCGAGCTCGGCGTGACCCGCATCCTGCCGGCGCTGACCGCGCGGACGATCGTCACGCTCGACTCCGGCCGCTGGCGAGAGCGCGCCCGGCGCTGGCAGCGCGTCGCGAAGGAAGCCGCCAAGCAGTGCGGCCGCGCGATCGTCCCTCCGGTCGAGGCGCCGCAACCGCTCGTCGACGCGCTGGACCTCATCGACAAGGCTGATCTCCGCCTCTGCTCCTACGAGGGACTTGCTGATGTCGCCGCCAGCGGGCGGAGCGGGGGGGAGGCTCGCTTGCTCGGAACGACACTCGCTGCGAGCCTCCCCCCCGCCTTGCCCGCCGGCTCCCACATCGGCCTTCTCGTAGGACCCGAGGGCGGGTTGACCTTGGAGGAAGTCGAGGAGGTCCGGCGGCGGGGCTGGGTGGTCGTTGGAGTTGGGCCGCGAATTCTGCGTACCGAGACCGCAGGGCCGGCGATCATTGCGGTGCTTCAGGCGCGCTTTGGGGACCTCGGGGCCGCTGGGTGAGCTCGAGCACAGCGGGCTGGGAGCATCTGACGGCCGGCGCCCAGATGGGGGTTCATGCCTGGGGCCCGACGCGGGCCGGCGTCTTCGCCCACGCCGCGCTCGGCGTGTTCGCGTTGATCTCGCGGCCCGAGGAGATCGAGGAGCGTGAGCACCGGGAAGTCCGTGCGCAAGCTGATTCGCCCGAGCGACTGCTGGTCGCCTGGATCAACGAGTGCCTCTACGTGCACGAGATCGAGGGCTTCGTCGTGCGGCGCGTGGAAGTGGACGCGTGCAGCGAGACGGTCGTTCACGGGGTCCTGCACGGAGAAGAATTCGACGGGGACCGTCATCGGTTCCGGGCCACGGTCAAGGCGGCGACGCTGCGAGGGGCGTCCGTGACCGAATCTTCAGGCTTGCATGACGTCCGCGTGATGGTCGACGGGTGATGTCTCGCATCCGAGACAAGCGGGTCAAAAACCCGTGTCATCCACACCACCCTCCGATGTCTTTCAGAGAACAGAGGCCTTTCTGATCAGATAGTTGCGGCCTGGTCATCGTGTGGCACTCGGGTTGCTAATTTCCGGCTTCGGTCTATGCGCCAGCACACCATTCGAAAGCCAGTCAGTATCGAGGGCGTCGGCCTTCACTCGGGCAAAGTCGCCCGGGTGACCGCGTACCCGGCACCCGCCGACTCGGGCATCGTGTTCAAGGTGCGCGCGACGGGGGAACGGATCCCGGCCCGGCCGGAGAGCGTCGTGAACTCCCATTACGCGACCACCTTGGGGGTGAATGCGACCCGCATTCAGACGGTCGAGCACCTCATGGCGGCGGCCTTCGGTCTCGGGATCGACAACCTCGAGATCGAGGTGGACGGGCCGGAGATCCCCGCCCTCGACGGAAGCGCGAAGCCCTTCGTGGGCCTGCTCGCGTTCGCGGGTCGCCTGCAGCAGTCGGCGCGACGCCGGATGCTCTCGCTTCCGTGTCCGCTCCGCGTCGGGAGCGCCGGACGGTGGATTCACCTCGTACCGTCGGACACGTTCCGCATCAGCTACACGCTCGACAACAACCATCCGGCGATCGGGACGCAGGTGCTTTCGTGGTCGCCGACGGAGCGGTCGTTCGTCGAGGAGTACGCCCCGGCCCGCACCTACGGCTTCCTCAGAGATCTTGGTCTCATGCGGAAGAACGGCTTGGCGCGCGGCGGATCGCTCGATAACGCCATCGTGCTCGGCAACAGCGGCCCGCTGAACGGCCTCCGCTACCAGGACGAGTTCGTTCGCCACAAGATTCTGGATTTGCTCGGCGATCTGGCGCTGCTCGGCCGGCAGCTTCGCGCGCACGTGATCGCACGCAACGGCGGCCACGCCCTCAACCTCGAGCTGGTCCTCGCGGTCCAGCGGGCTGTCGGGCTGGACCGGAGAGCCGCTGCGACCGTCCCCGCGACGGCAGGCGACGAGGCCGCAGCCTTCGTGCCGGCGCCCGGTCTCGCCACGATCTAGAGCTCGCCCCAGTCTCACGCCGTCTCGGATTTGCCACGGCTGTCTCGCATTTGCCACGCTATAATGGCCCGTCCGCCGTATGCGTGCTCTGCGGTTCCACAGCCATATCGTTGCGGCGGCGCTGGCGCTCTCGGTAGCCGCGCCCGCGCTCGCCGAGCTACGCATTAGCGACCTGGACGTCTTCCTCAACGACCATGAGGTGACCGTCCACGTCGTGCTGCTCGGCGCCCTCCCCGAATCCTTGAACGAGGGTATTCAGAGCGGGATCCCGGCTCACATCCGCCTGGTCATCGAGCTCTGGCAGTATCAGCGCATGGCCCGTGACCGGATCCTCATCACCAAAACCATCGAGCGCACGCTCTCCTACAATGTCGTCACCCGGGAGTTCAAGGTGGCGGTCGTCCAGGGCGAGACTCGGCCCGTTTTCACCACGCGAGACCTGCGTGATGCGCAGCGGGTCCTGTCCGAGATCCGCGGGGTCAAGATGACGCCCGCCGCGGCGCTCGACCCGGCCGCGGTGATTTATGTCCGGGTCCAGGCCGAGACGGCGCTGAACGGCGAGAACACCTTCGTGGCCCGGATGAACGGAACCGCCGAGCAGACGATGCGGCAGTCCGAGTACCGCACGATCCAGCGGGTGCAATAGTGCCGCTCCTGAGCGAAGAGAACCGCCGCAAACGCAACCTGGTCATCCTGGCTGGGTTCGTCCTGCTGGTCGGCACGGCGAATCTCCTGGACGTCGGGGTCTACGCGCCGGAGCTGCCGCTCGCGTCCAACATCGCGGTCTTCGCCCTGCTGAACCTGAACCTGATCGTGCTGCTGCTGCTCGTGCTGCTGCTCCTCCGGAATCTGGTCAAGCTCTGGTTCGAGCGGCGCGAGCAGGTGATCGGCTCCCAGTTCAAGGCCAAGCTCGTGCTGGCCTTCCTGTCGCTGTCGCTGATCCCGTCGACCCTGATCTTCCTGATCGCCTCGAACTTCATCAACAAGTCGATCGAGGGGTGGTTCAAACCCCAGGTCGAGCGACCGCTCGACCAGGCCCTCGCGGTCGCTCAGACCTACTACGGCAATCTGGAGCGCACCGCGCTGCGCCACGCCCAGCAGATCGGCCGCGTGGTCGATCGCGACGGCCTCCTGGCCGAGGACCGGCGCGAGGCGCTGGCGGCGTACCTCGTCGAACAACAAGATCGGCTCGGGCTGAGCGCGATCACCGTGTTCAGCGCGCAGGGGCAGGAGATCGTCCACGTGAAGGATCCGATCCTCGGCGACCTGGCGACTCGCGACGTCAACGAGGCGCAGCTGCGTCAGGGCGCGGCGGGCCAGGAGCTCACCACGGTGCGCGAGCTCTCGTCCGGCGACCTGGTCGAGGCCGTGGTGCCGATCTGGGCGACGCGGGGCGAGCGCAAGGTCTCGGGCGTCGTGGTCGTCGGCACGCATGTCACCGAGCGCCTCGAGGCGAGGGTGCGCGCCATCTCGCAGGCGTTCCGCGAGTACAAGCAGCTCAAGCTCCTGAAGACGCCGATCAAGGGCATCTACATCCTGCTGTTCCTGCTCATGACGCTCATCGTCGTGTTCTCGTTCACCTGGTTTGCCCTCTACCTGGCGCGCGGCATCACCGGCCCCATCGAGCAGCTGGCGGAGGGCACGCGCGAGATCGCGGCCGGCAACCTCGCCTACAAGGTCGAGGCGCACGGCGACGACGAGATCGGGGTCCTGGTCAGCTCGTTCAACCGCATGACCGACGACCTGGGCCGCTCGAAGCGTCAGCTCGAAGAAGCCTATCTCGATCTCTCCGACAAGCACACCGAGCTCGAGGATCGGCGTGTCTACATGGAGACGGTCCTCGAGGCGATTGCCACGGGCGTGGTCTCGTTCGATCCGCTCGGGCGTCTGACGACGATCAATCGCGCTGCTGCCCGCATGCTTGGCGTGAACGAGTCGTCGGCGACCGGACGCCTGCTCGAGGAAGTGTTCGCCGGACCGGCCCTGCGGCCCGTCGTCCTCCAGGTGCAGCGCACGCGGCGGCCCAACTCGGCCGGCACCGAGCTGGCGGTGCAGCTGCGGCGCGGCGGCGCCACGTTCTCCCTCGTCGCGTCGGCCACGGCGCTGCGCGGCCCGGACAACGAATACACGGGCGCGGTGGTCGTCCTCGACGACCTGACCGAGCTCTTGAAGGCCCAGCGCGTGGCGGCCTGGCGCGAGGTCGCGCAGCGGATCGCCCACGAGATCAAGAATCCGCTGACGCCGATCCAGCTTTCGGCCCAGCGGCTCCGCCGGCGGCTGGCCCGCACGCCCGGCGAGGAACAACTCGTGCTCGAGGCCACGGAGACGATCATCCACGAGGTGGACGGGCTCAAGCGTCTGGTCGACGAATTCTCACGCTTCGCGCGGATGCCGGTGCTGGCCCCGCGCCCGACCGACGTGCGCCAGCTCGTGGACAGCGTCGCGAGCCTCTATCGCGAGTCGCACCCGGCGCTCACGATCACGACGGGCCATCCCGACGATATGCCGCTGCTCGAGGTCGATCCGGACCACATCAAGCGCGCCGTGCTCAATCTGGTCGACAACGCCGTCGCGGCCGTGCGCGGCGCGGGCCACGTCCGGGTCGAGACGGTGCACGTGGCCGAGACGGGCCATGCCCGTATCGTCGTGGCCGACGACGGCCCGGGCATCAGCGCCGAGGACAAGGAGAAGCTCTTCCTGCCGTACTTCTCGACGAAGGTCGCCGGGATGGGCTTGGGACTCCCGATCGTTCACGAGATCGTGAGCGAGCACGGCGGCACGATCTGGATCGAGGACAACCAGCCCCGCGGCTCCCGCTTCATCATCGAAGTCCCCGTCTCCCGCGCCGGCGTGACGGTGGAGGCGTGAGATGGCCAGCGAGCATATCTTGATAGTCGACGACGAGCCTGCGATCCGGTCGACCCTGCGCGACGTGCTCGAGGACGAAGGCTATCGCGTGTCGGCGGTCGGCGGCGGGGGCGACGCGTTGCGTTTCTTCGCCGACGAGCTGCCCGACCTGACCTTTCTCGACATCTGGATGGATCGCATGGACGGCCTCGAGACGCTCGCCGAGATCAAGCGGATGCGGCCCGAGGCGCTCGTGGTCATGATCTCCGGCCACGGCACGGTCGAGACGGCCGTCAAGGCGACGCGACTGGGCGCCTACGACTTCGTCGAGAAGCCGCTGTCGCTCGAGAAGATCCTGGTCACGGTCAGCCGCGCGCTCGAGCACGCCCGTCTCGAGCGCGAGAACGCGGCGCTCCGCGCGGGCTTCGAGCAGCGCGCCGAGATCGTCGGCGAGAGCGCGGCGATCCGTGCGCTGCGCGAGCAGATCGCGACCGCCGCGCCCACCACCGGCCGCGTGCTGATCCACGGCGAGAACGGCAGCGGCAAGGAGCTGGTGGCTCGGGCCATTCACGTGCAGTCCGCGCGCCGCGAGCACGCGTTCGTCGAAGTCAACTGCGCCGCCATTCCCGAGGAGCTGATCGAGTCCGAGCTGTTCGGCCACGAGAAAGGCGCGTTCACCGGCGCGCTCGCGCGTCGCCGCGGCAAGTTCGAGCTGGCCGACGGCGGCACGCTGTTCCTCGACGAGATCGGCGACATGAGCCTCAAGACGCAGGCCAAGGTGCTGCGCGCGCTCGAGGAGCAGGCGTTCGAGCGCGTCGGCGGCAAGGATACGATCCGGGTGGACGTGCGGGTGATCGCCGCCTCCAATCGGGATCTCGAGGCCCTCATCCGCGATGGGCAGTTTCGCGAGGACCTCTACTACCGGCTGAACGTGATCCCGATCGAGGTCCCGGCCCTGCGCACGCGCAAGGACGACATTCCCGCGCATGTGAGCCATCTCATGGCGCAGTTCTGCGCCGAGAACGGCAAGCACGCCAAGACGCTTTCCAGCGAGGCGCTCGGCTACTTCCTCACGTACGACTGGCCGGGCAATGTCCGCGAGCTCCGCAACATGGTCGAGCGGCTCGTCATCATGGTGCCGGGCGACGTGATCACCGCCGACGACCTGCCGGCACCGCTGCGGCCGAAGGAGGCGACGCCAGTCGGGGGCGATGCGCGCGACCGCTCGCTCAAGGACGCGCGAGACAACTTCGAGCGCGCGTACATCCTGTCGGAGCTACGCGCCAACGACTGGAACGTGACGCGCACCGCCGACCGCCTGGGCATCGAGCGCAGCCACCTCTACCGGAAGCTCAAGGCCTACAACATCAATCCTCCCAAGCGCGACGCCTGACCGACCGTTGGGCCCGAGCGCCACGCAATCCCCGGGGATGGCGGCGGTCGGGGGCCGCGCTGTGGGGCTCGTGATCCTGAGCGTCCTGACCTGGAAGGTCGGGCGGCTCGGTCTCCTTCAGTCCGCCGGGGAGGTCGGCCGACTGCTCTTGGCGCTCGGCGCGCTGACGATGCTGGCAGGCCTGCTGCTGCTGGGGCTCGACATCCTGCGCTGCTGGAACGCGGCCGAGACACGAGTGGAGCCGGCGTGAGCGCGCGGAGCGCGTGACGTGCTCGACCTGATGTTGCGCAACTGCCGCTTGCCCGAGCGCGCCGAGCCCGTGGACCTCGCGATCGCCGATGGTCGGATCGTCGCGGTCGGCCGCGCCGGTGAGCCGGCGCGCGAGACGGTCGACGCCGGCGGTCGGCTCGTCACGCCCGGGCTCGTCGAGGCGCACATGCATCTGGACAAGGCGCTCTTGACCGAGCGGATCACCGGCACGGCCGAGACGGCCGCCGAGGCGATCCGGCTCACCGGCGCGGTCAAGCGCGGCTTCACCGCCGAGGACATCGCCGCGCGCGCGCGCCGCGTGCTGGACATGGCCGTCGCGGCCGGTACGACGACGATGCGCGCGCACGTCGAGGTGGATCCGATCGTCGGGCTCATGGGCATGGAGGTCATGCAGACCCTCAAGCGCGAATACGCGCCCGCGGTCGACCTCCAGCTCTGCGCCTTCGCCCAGGAGGGAATTCTCCAGGCGCCGCCGACCGAGACCTTGCTGCGCCGCGCGCTGGAGATGGGGGCCGATCTCATCGGCGGCTGCCCGTACAACGACACGGACGCGCGACGACACATCGAGATCGTTCTGGCACTCGCGACCGCGTTCGGGGTCGACGCCGACTTCCACGTCGATTTCACCGATGAGCCCGAGCACCTGCACGTGCGCGAAATCGTCCGCCAGACGATTGGGGCGGGCTGGCAGGGCCGGGTCGCCGTCGGCCACCTGACCGAGCTGGCCGCGCTGCCCGGAGCCGAGCAGGCGCCCTTGATCGCGGAACTGGCGGCCGCGCGGATCGGCGTGATCAGTTTGCCGCTGACCGATCTCTACCTGATGGGACGTCGCGACGAGCGCAACGTCCG
>Ga0126370_10001165_pt1 | contig 11857 bp, 9 predicted proteins | sample PanSoiMetaPlot_3_FD_92586 | JGI IMG/M metagenome (GOLD analysis project Ga0126370, IMG submission 92586) | Tropical forest soil microbial communities from Panama - MetaG Plot_3 | ecosystem: Environmental > Terrestrial > Soil > Tropical forest > Bulk soil | place: Panama | collected 2016-02-17 | reverse complement strand
GATGCTCCGGCCGCTGGTCGAAAAGTAGTTGATATAAGCGGCCACAGTATCGTTCATCATGAGCGGCAGATCGGAATGGGTAGCACTCACCTCAGCAGCGGCCTTGGCTTTGATATTCGGATCAACAGGAAAAGTAACCTCACTGGCCTCGTCGATGGGCGCCGGTTCGGACTTCTGTTCCGTGAACCCGTCGCCTTCCTGCAAGGCGGTCAACTCCAACCCATTGACCCCGTCCAGCAGCTTTTCAAATTCCCGCTGCAATCGCTCATCCGCGCCAATTTCGACCGGACCTGATAACAGCAGGTTGAAGGCGTTGTCAAAGCTCAGCTTTGCCGCCTCCAGGTGTCCTGCCTGATAATTCGCCTGCCCCACCTGGTATTCCTTTTCGACCCGTGCAATCAACTCGGCGACCATATCGTTGGGCACAGCAGCTTTGGCCGCTACCGGCTCGGTTAACCTGGCTGGTTTGATCTCGGCAGCAGCCGGGTAAGTTGTGGTCGTTTTGGTTAATGCAGGCGCTGTGGCTTGGGTTGGAGGCAGAAGAGCGGAAGGCTTGGTTTTCTGGCACGCTGTTGTCGCCAAAAGCATGGCGCCCAGAGACGCGAGCAGCAAATAGAGTTTTACAAATCTCATCTTTCTCTATAGTTAACGCGCCCCAACTGCGGCCGACAGCTACTTACAGATGTCGGAATCCTACTCTGCGGTTGCCGCCACGGTCAATTCCTTATAGGTACCCGGGTGCGTTGCCTTGGGTACCCCTACGAGACTGTTACTGGGCGTAATGACAGCTCCCCGCCTCCGCCCAATGGGCAATACTTTTTCGACAGCCCTCTCGCTGGATTGCCCGAACGGCCTCCGACTCCCACTTCCCGAATCCGTGCTCCTAGGCCAGGAATCCAATCTCCGCATGAAAGCTATTCAGGTAAAACAGCCGGGTGGACCGGAGGTGATCGAGCTTAGAGACGTTCCGGTGCCGAGTCCGAAACCTAACGAAGCCGTGGTCAAAATCGCCGCTGCGGGGGTGAACTTCATTGATGTCTACCACCGCGAGGGGCGCTACAAAGTACCGCTTCCATTTGTTCTCGGCCAGGAAGCAGCGGGAATCGTAACAGCTGTCGGCCGGGAGGTAACGACTCTGCAGCCCGGGGACCGCGTCGCCTACACCGATATACTCGGAGCGTACGCTGAATATGCCGTCTGTCCCGCCAACCGCCTAGTCAAAATTCCCGACGGTGTAACCGATCAGCAGGCTGCGGCCGCCATGCTGCAAGGCATGACCGCTCACTATCTTTCGCATGACACCTTCCGCTTGAACAAGGGTGATACCGCCCTGATTCATGCCGCGGCGGGTGGTGTCGGACTGCTGCTCGTGCAGATGGCCCGCAAGCTCGGCGCTCGTGTCATCGGCACCGTATCGACTCCCGAAAAAGCTAAGCTGGCGCGCGATGCTGGAGCTGACGAAATCATCCTGTATACGCAGGCCGACTTCGAAACCGAGACCATGCGTCTTACGGACGGCGCCGGGGTAAATGTCGTGTATGACTCGGTCGGCAAGACCACGTTCGACCACAGCCTGAGCGTACTACGTACCCGAGGCATGTTGGTCCTGTTCGGTGGATCGAGCGGCGCCGTAGCTCCGCTGGATCCGCTGGTATTAACACAGAAAGGCTCGCTTTTCCTGACCCGCCCCTCGCTTGTCCACTACATCGTTACCGGCGAAGAGTTGCAGTCGCGGGCAACATCCGTATTCAACATGATCAAAGCCGGCGAACTAAAGCTGCGCATGGAGCACAACTACCAGCTATCGGAAGCGCAGCAGGCCCATCACGACCTGGAGGGACGCAAAACAACCGGCAAGATCCTGCTGATCCCCTGATCGGGCGCCACCGAGCAGCGCGGTTTTCCTGAGCGAGACGGCGTGAGTCTGACTAGGGCCTTGTCTCCGACCGAAGCGCCTCGAATGCCGGAGCCAGTCTCAGGAATGACGCTTGCGGAAGTATCCAGTCACGTATTTCGGAACAACTTGACGGTTGGTTACTCGAGAATCAGCAATTGGTTCTCCCGGAACCAGGTTGAGAGGTAAGACCCCTGCCCAAACCGGAAAGCCGTAATCTTCCTCGTCATCGAGGGGTGGCCCTGTCCTTACCTTCGCGGAAAACTCCTGAATCGGGACCCGCAGCACAATGGTTGCCTTCAGCTCTCTCGCATTCGGCTGCCTCGCTTCGGTCCACCTTCCTGCCATGATGTGCTCCGACAAGACATACAACGCCTTCACCTTCTCCACACGATCGTCCACGACACTTGCTGTCCCCAAAACCACAACCGACCTATAGTTCATCGAATGATTGAATAGGGACCGCGCCAACACCAGCCCGTCGACGAGGGTTACGGTGATACACGCCGGCAGGCCTTCGGTCAGCCTCCGCAGCATTCGGCTCGCCGCCGAACCGTGAACGTAGAGCACATCTCCCGACCGGCCATAGGAGGTGGGGATGACATAAGGCTGCCCGTTAACACTGAATCCGATGTGGCAAATGAATCCTTCGTCGAGGATTTGGTAGACCGCCGCCCGATCATAGACGGCGAGCTGCGACTCTCGTAGGACGCGCGTGCGCGTTGTTGGCGTATCAACCTCGCCCATGTGAGTGGTTCTCCGCTGTCGTGAAGAATGAAACACAGATGTTAGCAGCTATTCGGGTGGGTCCAGCCCAGAATCAAGGTGATGGATCGCCACGGGAGTCCCCCAGATCTCGCCGGTTGTTGGCCAGACCTGGGTTCTCGAAGGACCTGAACAGTAGGATTACCAGTTCAGCTTCAGGGCAAACTGAAATTGCCGCGGATCGTACGCGGCCGTCGCTTGCCCGGCATTGCTGAATAGGGGACTGACTGCAGCGACGTTGTACCGGTTGGCAATATTGAAGATGTCCGCCATCAAATCCATGTTCACACGCTCGCCCAAGTAGATGCGGCGGGCCACGCGCATGTCGTTGAAGGCCGTCCAGGGCGTTGTTCCCGCATTGCGCGCCAGATTGCCGTCCAGAGAAAGAAGTGTGCCGTTGAAGTCAGCCGGACACGGTTCCTGGAATACGCCAGTAGGCGAGAACGTCGACGGCACCGCGGGATAGGCATTCCCGCAAGCGGGGTTAACGAACGTATTGGGGCGCCCGGTTAGCGCCGAGAGCTGCAGGTTATCGCCATTGCCCGTGACGATATTGAAAGGTCGGCCTGAGGCAATTTCGACGATGGGAGCGAAGGTCCAGTTGCTGGCGAGCTTGCTGGCAAATCCGCCCCCGCCGATCTTGCCCGTCTGATACACGCCGCTGAACACAAACCGATGCCGCTGATCAAAAGTTGAATTGGCTCGGTCGAGCATTGGGTAATAGCTATCCTGCGGCGTGGTTGTGGACTCGAGGTCGGTCGAATCATCAATGGCGTGCGACCAGGTGTAGGAGGCCAAGAACTCGTAATGGCTGCTGAAGCGCTTGCGCAGGTTGGTGGTGAAGGCATGGTAAACAGAACTGCCGTTAGAGTAGTTCGCATCCATGTCGCCGAAGGGAACGCAATTCGCCAAAGTGGTCGGATCACAGTTCCGATTGAAGCCTTGTCCTGCCAAACCCTCGAGAATCTTTTGCGCTAAGCTGACACACGGACCGCCACCTTGCGAAAGATAAGCGCCAGCGATGGAGGGATTCAAGCCTGAGGGCCGGAAGAAGTTCATCAATGAGGCATCGACGAAAGGAATCCCGCCTGGGCCGAAGCCACAACCACTGACCGTGAAGGGACTGGTAGGTGCCGGCAACCGGTTGGCCGCGGCGTACGAACTGGCGACGGCAAAGTTCTCGAGCATCAGGTCGCCGCGGATAGGATTCGCGTTAATCGGCCGATTCAGGTGCCGGCCGCCATTGAAGTTATAAGCAAGGCTCAACGCGTAGCCGTTGCCGAGGTCACGTTCGACCGTTAGATTCGCTTGCTGCGAGTAGGCGTAGACGAAGTTCCGGGCTTGCGGATACCCAAACGGCTGAAATGCCAGGGGCATGAAGCTTGAGGGATTCAAGTAATTCTGGTTAAGGAAAATTGACTGCGGGAAATTCAACGCTTGGAACTGCTGCTGGTTCGGCTGATATCCAAGCGCGCTGGCGACTGCCGGATTAATTGACGCTGCACACGGATTTAACGTGCTCGGCAGATTGATGGGCAAACCCTGGAACGCCGAAACCGCGTTGAGGTTTCCAGGCTGTCCCGGCCCACTGCAGGTTCCCGGTCCAAACGCTAATTGTCCGCTGGTCGATCCGTCCGATGCATCCCCGAGGAAGTACAGGCCCAGCAAGGGATGGTCGTAGAACATCCCGTATGAGGCACGCACCACGGTCTTGCCGTCACCCTCAGGGTCCCAGGCTACACCCAATCGCGGCTGAATGTTGTTGGTGTCGGTTTGGATTCCCTTCTGCAATCCCAGGAAGTTGTATCCCGCCTGGGCTAGCGCGGTAGGTGGCTTGAACTGAGGGGGGAATTCAACGTCATAGCGCACGCCGTAATTGAAGGTCACTTTCGAGCTGACGTGCCAGGAATCCTGCCAGAAAAGGCCCTGAGGTTTATTGCGGAACGAATCGCTCGGACTTCCAAGGCCCTGCACAAACGAGCCCGGCAGACCGGCGCCGTACGCTTCGACCGCGTTCAGGCTGGGGAAGGAAAGCCCCGGGATCGCGAACCCGAGATCGGCTGCATTGAAAGATCCGAAATCGTACACCCCGCCGTAGTTGACCGTGAAAATAGCCTTCGTTGGCAGATAGTTGAAGTCGACCCCGAACTTAGAGTCGTGGCGGCCAATGGTCCAGGAGAAATTGTCAGTGAACTGATAGCGCTGCTCGGTACGTTGGATGTAGGAGTAAGGCTCGCGTCCGAAGTAAGCAAATCCCGTGATGTTGACTGCCGGGTCGGCGCCTCCCGGAATGGCCGTGTTGTAGAAGTAGGAAAGCCCACGGCGGGCATACTGAAACCGAAATTCATTGACCTTGTTGCTGCCGATTGTCCAGCTGTCCTCGGCGGTGCCAGCCACGTCGCGATATGTCTGCTGCGAGGTACGTGAGTACGCGTTCTGCCCGAATGGCTGATCTTGCCCGTTCACCTCGATCCCGGTCACCGTACTGGGACTGACATTGGCACGCAGCATCAAGTGGTTGCTGGTACTGATATTCTGATCAAGACGCATCGAATACAGACTCGTGCCTTCAAATACCGGGAAATTGCCTGCCTGGGAAGCGAGCGTCTGAAATGAGGAGGGCACGAAGCACGGTGGCGCCTTACAAGTCGTCGGGAACCCGGCGATGCCGGAAATTCCTCCCGTCAAGCTGGTCGGCCAAGCTCCATTAATAGCCATCCCGGAGGACGCACCCGCCAGCGCTGCATATCTACCAACCGTTTGGGCGACCGTACCGGTTGGATCTCCTCGCTCAGCTCGAAGCGTCGCTGGGTTAGTGAGAAACCCAACTTGGTCGGGCGTGAGTTCGATGGTGCCAAGCGGCATTCCGACCAGCGCCGTATTGAATGGCACTAGCCCGAAGTTGCCCTGTCCGATGCTGGAGAAGCCTGTCTCGTGCCGCCGCGTCACTTCATAAGAAAAGTAGTAGTACGTCTTATCTTTTTTGATCGGCCCACCAAAGGCAGCGCCCGCCTGCACGCGCGTGTACGCGGGATTGGAGACCGTGCTGAACGGGTTGACCGCCTGAAAGTTGCGATTGCGCGCGTAACCGAAGACGTCTCCATGAAACTGATTTGAGCCGGAGCGCGTGATGATGTTGACCACCCCTCCCGAGGCTCGCCCATATTCAGCCGCATAGCTGTTCGTGATGATCTGGAACTCCTGCACGGCCTCCTGGGAAACGGTGGACCGAACGCCATTGACCGCATTGTCGGTAGCGTCAGCCCCATCCACATTCACCAGATTGGAGCGGGCACGCTGCCCGCTCATGTTGAGTCCCGAAGTAGGCGCAGCTCCGGTATTTGGGGCGTTGTCGCGCACCACCTCGGAATCGGTCAGTGCGAAATTGATGTAATTCCGCCCATTGATCGGAAGGTTGTCGATACGGCGCTGCTCGATAGTGTCGGTGCTAGAGGTCCGTGCCGTCTCTACCAGGGCTGCTTCTGCGTTCACGTTGACAACTGTCTCACCACCGCTCACCTCGAGGGTCACAGGAAGGTCGGCTACCTGACCTACCGTGATGGTCTGGTCCTGGTACACCGCCTTGGAAAACCCGCCTGCGGTGACAGTGACCGTATATCGGCCGGGAGCGAGCGCCACTATACGGTATTCACCACCTGAGTTCAGCGTCGTCGAACGTGCCACCCCCTTGGCCTGATCGAGCACGATCACCGTCGCACTGGTGATCATGTTACCGGCGGCATCTTTGACCGAGACCTGCAAGCCACCGGTCGCCGAACCTTGCCCGAAAACCAGTACGGCCAATGCGAGCATCGCATACGCCAGCGACACCACTTTCATCCACTTCATAAATTCTCCCTTGTGACAAAGTTGACCGTACCCATACAAGACAGCAGCGCCAAGGCGCGCCGCTCCTGGGCTCCCGGACGGCAGTCGAGACCAATTACTAATGTAGGCAGGCTGTTTTGGCTGGTTTTACATCAGGTGAGCCACGAACGCAAGCGAAATAGATGCCGGCAGACAGCTCGAATGAGCGGTTCCTTCCAGTTCTGGGGCCTCTCAAGCGCAGTCGGTGAACCCGTTCTTCTCGATCCCGGATCCTTCTCGTCCAACCTGGCGGGCTGCCCACGCCATGCGCGGTGTGTTATGCGCAATGCCGAACCGCCCTTCCTGATCGAGGAGGATAACACCGCCGTGACCTTTGACCCGTTCTTCCAGATGCGATATGGCCTCTTTGGCCGCCCATTCGGGAAGGCTGCCGGAGGCCAGGCGATCGGTAGCCCACTTGGCCAGCACCAGCTTCATGATGGGTTCACCCCACCCGGTGGTCGAGGCGGCACCGCTCTGGTTGTCCGCGTAACAACCGCACCCGATCAACGATGAGTCACCCAGTCGCCCGGGAGCCTTGTTGAGTGTGCCGCCGGTTGAAGTGGCGGCCGCCAGATCACCATTGCGATCGAGCGCGACGGCCCCGACGGTATCAACCGAGCTTTCCGCGGCAAACAAGTCGGGTTTCTCTCCCCCGCCCTGCGCCTGAAACAGGCGCAAGCGCTCGACCTCACGCGGAATGATCAAGTCTTCATTGTGACAAAGTGGAATTCCGTGCTCTAGCGCAAACTGTTCGGCGCCCCCCGCAACAAAGTAGACGTGTGGACTCTCGCTGAGGATCTTGCGCGCGGCGCGGATGGGATTGGCGATGCGCTCGACGCAGCCAACGCCTCCCGCGCGCAGAGTTGAACCCTCCATGATCAGGGCATCCATTTGCACTTTGCCGTCGCGATTTAGGAAGCTGCCCCGACCGGCGTCAAAAGTCTCGTCGTCTTCCATAACAACGACGGCTTCTTCTACCGCATCAACAGCCGAGCCGCCGCGGTCCAGCACGCGCCATCCCTGGGCAACGGCCTTGCGCACCCCGTTCAGATGCGGCGCGACCATCTCATCGGGAATAGCCCAAGCGCCACCGTGAACCACCAGCACAGGATTTGTTGGCAAAGATGATCCTCGTCGTGACGTGGAGACCGGTTAGTGTACGAGCCGGCTGCTGGCGAATGCTTTTTTTAGCATCACCGGTTGCTGGCGAATGCTTTTTTTAGCATCACCATCTGTCCGGCATGGTAGAGCTCGTGCTGCACGATTCCACTGAACATGTAAAAAAACGTGTAATAGGGCTGGCTCTTGCCCTGAACCTGCTGCCCGAGCCGCGAATCGGGAAACTCTGAGACAACCTTGACGAGCTCGTCATGAGTCGCCTTCAGGCGTTCGAGCGCATTTTGCCATGCCGCCTCGCTCGTATCTCGTACCGGGGGGAAATTCTCGCTATCGGAAAGATTGACCACTGCCCCCGCCGCCCTGCGGCAGACCGCGTCGTCCCAGGCGGTGACGTGCAGGACCAGCTCCCAGATTGTATGCGCGTTCTGGATGGGACGACCCGCTGCCGTCGCGGCCCTAACGTCCGCCAAGATCTCGATAATCGAGTCGCCATGCCAGGCCTCGCCCTCAAAGGCCCGGCGAATCTGATCGGCAAGTCGGCTGGATTCAGACATGAGCTTTCTCATCTTAACCTTTCAGGATTTCAGAGTTTCAGGGTTTAACAATTCAACTTTCAGATTCCGCTCTGCTAACTGCTGATAATGGAAATTTTCGCATCGTCAGCTCGAATGATCACGCCGTCACCGTCCAATAAAAGACACTTGCCGGCATCGATTGCGAGGCACGTGGCACCGGCGCTGCGCATCATCTCGATGGTTTTGATTCCGATGACCGGGACATCGAAGCGCATATCTTGATTCGGCTTTGCAATCTTCACAACGGTCAGCGCCCGGCTAAGTGTCGAAGCGTCGCCTGCGAGTGAATTCATAATGCGCCCAGCCCGCTCGATGGTAGCGTCGGTCCCCTCCATTGCTTCCAGCGCAACGCAGGCCGACTCGGCGACGACGACCGTCTGGCCGATGTCATATAGCGCGATATGACGCGCCACCGCGCGGCCATACTCGATATCCTTGTTCTCCTCGTTCGATGGCGCTCGCTTCGTGAGCACGCCCGGTTTAGCTAGGAGTGGTTCGAGCAGGGTGGTTGAATTCTCCAGGACGATGCCCTCGTCGGCCAACACCTTGGCCACGGCTCCCAGCAAAGCGTCGGTATTGCGGGACCTCAGGGAAAGCAGCAGTTTGGCCAACCTCCAATCTGGACGGATGCTTGAAAAAATCTGTTTGTGCTTGACTTGCCCGGCCATGACCGCACGCCGAACGCCTTCGCGCTTGAAGGTTTCGATAAGCCGCGACAGTTCGCCGAGAGACATCCAATGAATCGCCCCTACCCCGCATGACTCAATCTCCGGAAAGGTCTCCTCCTCAATAGCAGCGACGACAACGTCAAAGCCTTGAGCCCGCGCCGCATCTAAAACAAGAAAGGGAAAGCGGCCGTTGCCAGCGATTATTCCCAGCCGTTCCCCCATTTTCCTCCGTCAAATGGAACCTTGAGCACCGAACGTTCCAGTACTCAGGCAAAACCACCCTTAGCTGAGGGCTACTTCACGACCCCGCGATCAGAACCCTCAATAAAGCGAATCAGCATGTCGACGTCTTCTCCCCGATCCGCCTCCGCCTTAAGCTTCTCGACCGCTTGCGACGTGTTGAGTTTGGAGGCGAGCAGGGTCTTGTAGGCATGGTGAATCTTGCGAATTCGCTCGGGACTTAAGCCGCGCCGCCGCAGCCCAACGCTGTTCAATCCGTAGGCATGCGTATTCCGCGCGGCGGCTGTTTTCGAGAACGGCAAAACATCCTTGGTGACAGTCGTTCCTCCGCCGATATAGGAGTGCGCTCCTATGCGTACGAACTGGTGCACTGGACAAAGAGCGCCCACCACCGCCCACTCTTCGACTGTCACGTGTCCTGCCAGCGTTGCCCCGTTGATTAACATGGCGTGATCGCCGATCACTGAGTCGTGTCCCACATGCGAATACGCCATGATGAGCGTGTGGTTGCCGACCCTGGTTGTGCCGCCTCCCTTAGCTGTCCCTCGGTTGATCGTGGCATACTCCCGCACCACGTTGTGGTCGCCCATCACCAGCCAGGCGCGTTCGCCAACGTAGCTGATGTCCTGAGGTTCTGTGCCGATTGCGCTGAAGGGGAAGAATCGGTTATCTCGACCAATCTTGGACGGTCCGTGAATAGTTACGTGCGAAATCAGCTCGCAGCCCTCGCCTAGCTCGACCTCCGGCCCAAGAACACAATAAGGACCAATCTTCGACGATCTTCCGATGGTGGCTTGTGGGTCAACGACTGCAGTGGGATGAACGAAAGCGACGGTCTCGGGAAGCGAGTTCTGAAAATGAGTCAGGGTCATTCTAAGTTCTAAGCGGGGCGGCCTCGCTGCCGTCGGCTGCTTCCGATGGGCGGGTCCGGGAGCGGTCTACGAGCTGGCAGGTGACGGTCGCTTCCGCTACTCGCTTATCTCCGACATAGGCTTTTCCGCTCATACGGACAGCCGTCATGCGCCAAGCCTTAACCTCCACCTCGATGCGCAACTGATCACCCGGCACCACTGGCCGGCGGAAGCGAGCGCGCTCAATGCCGGTAAACACCATCAATTTCCCGTGACGATCGTCGACTTCGGTCAGTAACAACGCCCCGCCAGCCTGGGCCATGGCCTCCACGATGAGCACTCCCGGCATGATCGGCATGTTCGGAAAGTGTCCCTGGAAAAAGGGCTCGTTCATGGTAACGTTCTTGATGGCGACGATGCGTTCTCTGCGCGTGAGCTCGATTACGCGATCGATCAGGAGAAAGGGATAGCGGTGCGGAAGAATACGCAGGAGATCATGGATATCGAGCGTGCTCTTGGAAGCCGATTCGGTTTCGATTGTGATTTCACGTCCCATTCTAGGTCTGCGTAAAATCAAGATTATACTGTACTCGGTTCGCGGATCTCTGATCAGCATTCATGACGACGAAGAGAAAGTGGAAGCCGAAGTCCCGCCCCATAGTTAAGTCTCCAGTGAAAAATCGGATCATTGAGACACCCGTCCGCCTGCCTTGGTTTCGCGAAAGGCAGGGCGCGATGGTAGAGGCCATCCGACAGATGGTCGAGATCGAATCTCCCAGTGACAACAAACTGGCAGTGGATAGGCTTGGCCGCTGGCTCGCCGGAAAATTCGAAGCTCTTGGCGGCCACAGCAAATTCCATCGCACCGCTGATTTCGGCGATCACCTGCAGGTAGATTTCCCCGGCCGCGATCGTCGCCAACCGGCGCTTCTGCTAGGCCACTTCGATACGGTCTACCCGATGGGAACCTTGGCCACCATGCCGTGTCGTGAAGCGGGAGGACGGCTTCACGGTCCCGGCACGCTCGATATGAAGTCGGGCATCGCCATGATGCTTTACGCGATCGACGCTATGCGCGATCAAGGTGGCACCCTGCCGCGAGCGCTAACCGTGCTGCTGGTTTCCGACGAGGAGGTGGGCAGCTCTTCGTCCCGACGGATAACCGAGGAACTGGCGAAAAGATCGGCTGTCGTGTTCGTCTTGGAACCGTCCTACGGCCTGAAGGGTGCAGTGAAGACGGCTCGCAAAGGTGTGGGGGAGTACCTGCTGAAGGTAAGCGGGAAAGCTGCCCACGCGGGACTGGATTTTGATAAAGGTCATAGTGCTATTCGGGAGCTCGCGCGGCAGATCGAACGTGTCTCCAAATTCACCGACCGCAAACGTGGACTGACGGTGAACGTTGGTGTCATCGAGGGCGGGACCAGGGTAAACGTAGTGCCCTCCGAGGCCAAAGCTTCTATCGATGTTCGAGTAGTTCGAGCTGCTGACGCCGCCGGGATTGGACGCAAGCTGCGCGCCCTGAAACCGGTTGACAAGCAGTGCAAACTGTCAGTCCAAGGCGGGTTGGACCGTCCCCCGCTGGAGCGGACCGCGGGCGTTGCCGATCTTTTTCGTCACGCCTCCGAGCTGGCGAAACGCGTGGGCTGGAAACTGGAAGAAGCCGCCGTCGGCGGCGGCTCGGATGGAAACCTTACCGCCGCCCTCGGGATTCCGACCCTCGATGGTTTAGGTGGCGTCGGAGAGGGGGCGCATGCCCCAAGCGAGTCGATCATAATCTCGGAACTGCCAAAGCGCACCGACCTGCTGGCGGCGCTGATCGAGTCAAGCTAGCGTGGCGATTCCGCCTAGCGAGCTAGTGATGAACCTGTTTAAGCG
>Ga0126370_10001164_pt1 | contig 11859 bp, 10 predicted proteins | sample PanSoiMetaPlot_3_FD_92586 | JGI IMG/M metagenome (GOLD analysis project Ga0126370, IMG submission 92586) | Tropical forest soil microbial communities from Panama - MetaG Plot_3 | ecosystem: Environmental > Terrestrial > Soil > Tropical forest > Bulk soil | place: Panama | collected 2016-02-17 | reverse complement strand
GTATGGTCACTTTTGGGGGCGATGTCAATATAGTTCCATAATAGAACTAAACTGACAATTAGTTCCGCCGAGCTCCAGATGCTGCGAAGCAACCTGCGGTTGCTATCCGGTAACCGACGGTAACAAAAGACAGCAACTAATTCGGTTGCTGTGTGGCAACTTTGGTACTGGCGACAATGGCCGTTGCAAAAGAGTGGGACACCGAAAAGAGTTGTTGTATTGTCACGTGAAAGCAAGGGCAAAAGTCAGAGCCTCCCCATTTTTCTGCCGCGAGGTTATGGAGCACGGGAGCCACGTCAAGGGTCTTCGCTTCACTCCGATGAAACGCGCAGAAAGCCGCGCGCCCTTGACTCGGCTCCGTTACCGCTCCTGTTCTGCGACCAGTAGGAAACGATAGCGTTGAAAAATCAGGCGGCAGGAGACGACGGTTGCATGAAGCCCTACGACAAAAGTCCTTGTGTCCCGCGGCCCACGGTAAGGACTTCCACGGTTCCGTGCTGCAGAGCCTTGAATCGTGGCTACGCCGCGGGCTTCTCTCGTTGGTGTGGAAGCAATGGAAACACCGGCGAAAGCGCTTCCGCCGCTTCGCAAACGGGGCGTGGGTAAGGACCTCGCAGCGCAAACCGCTGGTAGTCCTCACAGCCCGTAGCGGATCGCGAATTCACCTGCTCTTACCATTGCACTGTCTAACGCTACTTGCTGCGCTTGGGCTTCCCTGTGGTGGTGCGGTCTTCTCCCGCTTAACGCGCCGAACCGCCGTATGCGGAACCCGCACGTAGGTGATGAGGCAGGGCAGAGGGATGATGCTCTCCCCTATGCCGATTCATGCGGTTTCGCAGCATCGCCAATTGCTTTTATTGTTGGACCCCACGGTGTCGGTAATTGAATCTTCCGTGCTACCGCGAATCCGTACTCGGCTGAGTCCAGGGTTCTTGTTTGTTTTGTGAGCAACGGCTGGGGCGACACCAGCACTGAGTTGCAATAATTCTCGACGCCTGGGCACTGGACAGCGTACTTGATGCGATCGTCGGTGCAGCCTTGTTGAGGTACACGATACCGAATGGGCGATGGCTAAGAGCTTCGGTGTTTACACCCCGTTCCCGTAGTCTAGGCTGCCAGTCGTCAAGGCGTCAGGAATGGGGTGAATAAGGTCCTGCGATTGCTACTGAAAGCGCATCTAACCCTCGAGGCCTATGCAGAATTTCACTCGTCGAGAACTCCTTAAACTCGGAGCCGCCACTGCGGTTGCAGAGTTAGCGTCTTTGGGTTTGCAAGGTTGCGGCGGTGCTATCAATGTCCCATCGCTGCCTTCCGCTTGCGGCAAATTAACTGACATCCAACATGTGGTGATCCTCACTCAAGAAAACCGGTCTTTCAATCACTACTTTGGAAGTTACCGCGGTGTCCGAGGATTCTCCGATCGCAGTACGGCATTCGAGCAGCCAGATCCGTCGAACCTAACGAGTTCTCCCGTAGGGGTAATCTTGCCATTCCATCTGGATACCTCCAAAGCGAATGCAACCTGCACGCACGACATCACCCATGACTGGGTACCGCAGCATCAGAGCTGGAATAATGGTGCAATGGACGGTTTCGTGAGTTCGCGCCTTGCGATTAACTCCAATGACGCCGTGCTAAGCATGGGCTACTACACTCGCGCGGATCTGCCCTACTATTACGCCCTTGCCGATGCTTTCACGATCTGCGACAACTACTTCTGCTCGGTGATGGGTCCGACCGACCCGAATCGCCTCTATACGATGGCGGCTTCCCTCGACCCGGATGGAAAAAGCGGCGGCCCCATTCTCCAGACCATCGTCAGCAACCGCACTGCCATCTACGGCCGTCTGACCTATACGACGATGCCTGAGCAGCTTCAAGCTCGGGGAATTTCCTGGAAGGTCTACTCTTCGCCGGATGAAACGGTTCTCGGCGGGATTCTCTCAGATAATGTCCTCTCTTACTTTAGAAATTTTCAGGATCCTGCATCGGTGCTGCATCAAAATGCATTCGGGCCGCAGTTCCCAACCGACTTCCTGGCCGATGTCGCGTTCGAGCGTCTGCCCCAAGTCTCCTGGGTAGTGGGGTCGATCCTAACGTCAGAGCATCCGCCCGCTCCTTCGCTCTTTGGAGAGAATATTCTTTCTCTCATCGTCGGCGCTCTAACAGCGAACCCAGTACTGTGGGCAAAGACGGTTTTGCTGGTTACCTACGATGAAAATGGCGGATTTTTTGATCACGTTGCGCCGACAACGGCGCCTCCCGGCACGCCAGGCGAATATGTGACCGCGCCCCCGATACCGGACCCGACCGTAATCGGCAATCCAGCGATTACCGGCCCGATTGGGTTGGGTTTTCGCGTCCCCATGCTGATTATCTCGCCCTTCAGTCGAGGCGGGTTGGTGTCATCGGACCTCTTCGATCACACTTCAGTCTTGCGATTCCTTGAGACCCTGTTTGGCGCTGAAGTGCCCAACTTGAGCACCTGGCGCCGGGCAACGGTCGGAGACTTGACCAGCGCGTTTAATTTCAAGACTACTGATCAGTCGAATCCGAATCTACCCTCGACAATTCCTGGCACTCAGCAAGCGATTCAGCAATGCGTCGCGAACCTGGCTGGAACGACACCCTTCCCAGTGCCGAACCCGCAGACCATGCCGACTCAGGAACCCGGAACTGCGACTCGTCCCAGCGGACTGTGCTAGCTCAGGACCACAGCGTTGGGACTAGCATGCAAGCGGCGGAGCTGATCACGGCTGCACTGGGCACGCGTAGATTGCTAAGGCTTGGCTGAGCTCGGATGAAGCAAGCAAGCGAGCGTCGACTCAAAGCCTCTTGGCGAAAAATCAATTTCGCGCACGCCGGAGCGTACAATTTTTCAGTGCAGTGAAGCCGGTGGTTTGCTTCTAAGAATGAGTGGCGCTTCCGAACCCAGTGACTTCCATTGTGTGCTATTGCTTCTCATAAACCTCGTTACTGCTCACCCGGTGGCCCTTCTCGTCGGTTCCGCTCATTGTAACCGTGCGACTCTTGCCGTCCACAGACACGACAATACGACCGCTGGCGATAACTTTGCGGTTTTTCATGATGTTGAACCCCAATATACGGTCATCGACTTTGGTATATGACCGCGCATCCGATAGCGGGTCGCCAGTGACCGGGTACTCTTTGTCATCGAATTTTCCTATCCATTCGTAATGTGTTGGCTTGCCATCGCTGCTGACACTGTCCACCGTGACTTTCACTTTGTCGCCCTCGGCCTCGTAGACGACAGTCGTGTTCTTCGGTGCGCTGGGCGAGAATTCCGACTTCGCCTCCTTCAATTTCCACGTGCCCATGAATGCGTCTTGAGCGAGACAGACGCCTGCCCCAAAAAAGCAGAACGTGAACGCGATTATGATGTTTCTTGTTCTCATCATCCGCTGAGGAATTAGAAGCCGTCAGAATGGCGGAAACGGAAACAAACACCGCCATCCCCAAGAGCTGAATGGCGCATTCCCTATGCTATTCAACTGCTCTGTTAATGCCAGCCTCGCTCGCAGCGTTTCACTACAGCGTTTCATTTTTTTTCTCTTACAGTGTAACCCTGTACTTCAACCTAAAAGGCCGCATTAAAAAAAATCCAGCTTCCGCCACCAGAGGGGGAGATTTCGGGTTTTCGAAAACTCAGCCCGAGATCCCTTTACTTCATCTCTTTCATCTCCTTCTTATCAGGCGCTGGCGTGGCAGCCCTGGCATGGGCTGGACCCCTCCGACCGGAATCATGGCATGAGCGTAAGGAGTGCCTGGCCACATCAAATAGGAGTGGGTGGGAATACGCCATTCTGTTCTATCAGGCGCTTTACGACAGTGGCGACTTCTTCAACCGAAACAGAATCGGAAACAAGCATTGGATGCCAAGATGGTGTCCACGACGGACCCGGACGCGGTTTGGGCAAAGAAGGTAGGACCAGCCAAAATGGCCTACTTCGACAACTACCTGATTGATACCCGGAGTCGCGTCATCGTTGGAGTAGAAGCCACTCCCGCACTCTTCCACCAAGAAACGGTAGCTGCTCGCAGAATGGTAGATGCAGTTCACCAGTTCGGGCTTTCCACAAAAGCGCTAGCGGCCGACACGGCCTACGGGAGCGGAGAATTCTTAACGTGGTTGTTGGCTCGCGGTGTGCAACCTCACATCCCAGTAATTGATCACCGTTTTTGCCCCCAGTGTTACCAAGTTGCCGGCGACACCTGAACCGGGCTAGCCTCTTGAACACGAGGAAAGCAATGTTGGACCGAATAATAAAGGAGCAATAGAGATGAGCAGGTTCGGCATGTTACTCATCGTTGTGGTTGTGCTCGGTGCCGTTACAGGAACTGCGGCACAAGAGAGACAAATCACCGCCCGCGAGGTGGTGGCGGATATACAGAAGCGGGTCGGCGTGGAGTGGGACAAGAACACAGTGGATACGTTCAAAGCTGGCAACCCGGACGCGACGGTCACGGGAATTGCTGTAACCATGATGGCGACGATGGATGTTCTGCAACGTGCATCGGCCCAAGGATTGAATTTCGTCATCACCCATGAGCCGACGTTCTATGCGCACCTAGATACACCAGAAGGAATGCCGGAAAACGATCCGGTTTGGGCTGAAAAACGAGAATTTATTGAAAAACATGGGATGGTGGTATGGCGTTTTCACGATCATTGGCACAAGCGAAAACCAGACGGAATTGAGGCCGGCATGGTGCGTGCCCTGGGATGGGAGAACTACCAGCGGCCGGATAACGAGCATTTGTTCGTAATGCCAGACACTACGGTGAAGGACTTGGCAGAGCAAGTGGCGAGGAAACTGGGGTCGCTGGTGGTCCGGTATGTAGGTAATCCGGAAATGAGACTAAAAAAAGTAGCGCTAAGCCCGGGATCCGAAGGATTTGAATCGGAGACACACACCCTGGAGAGGGACGATGTTGAAGTGTTGTTAGTCGGGGAAACGGTCGAATGGGAGACGGTCGAGTATGTGGATGATGCTGCGGCGCAAGGCAGACGAAAAGCATTGATTGTGATCGGGCACATTCCCAGCGAGCAAGCCGGTATGGAAGAATGCACGCGCTGGCTAAAAGAATTTGTGAAAGGTGTGCCGATAAAGTTTGTGCCCACGAAGCAGCCGTTTTCGACCGTCGCCTCAAGATAGGAGCAGAAGACTACAGCCGGTCTCATAAATAGTGGTTGAACATTGGTAGCTATTTTGTGCGCCTCGGGCAGCGAGCAGAAGTAGGGCGTGCGAGGCCGATGGGAACTCAGCGATATCCAGTGGAGGTTGATCGAACCGATTCTGCGTCCCAAGCGGTGTGCCGACAGTCGTGGTCGGCCGTGGCAGGACACGCGGGCTGTACTCAATGGAATTCTGTGGGTCTTGGGATAGGGCTCAGTGGCGCGAACGGCCCAAGAAATATCCGCTATACCAGACCTGCCACCGCCGCTTCCGGCAGTGGGTGCGAGAAGACGAGCTGGAACGCATCTTGCGGGTCCAAGCCAGGGAGTTGCAAGCCCGAGGGAAACTTCAACTGGAGGAGGCTTTTATCCACTCTCCTTTACGGGAGCAAAAAAGGGGGCCTCGCAGTCGGGCCCACCAAGCGCGGCAAAGGAGCGAAAATCATCGCTCTCGCCGCGTTTCAGACAGTACTCAGGACGCGAAGGTAGACATTCGCGACAATCACACTCCGTACGTTTGACCCTCATGGTTCCCGCTCAGCACGTGGCCATGGTGTTAATTGGCCAAAAAGAAAGGGAGGATCATTCGCCAAGTGTGGATCCTGCGTTAGGCAGAGCCGGTATTAAAGCGATTTCGGGAGAGGGCCCAAATTTCAGTACTTGAGTTTCTTGATCAAGGGAAAAACGTTATTCTAAATCGTTTTTTAGGGTGTGATGCTATTTGATTGTTCCCATGCACTTGAAGCTCTGATATAAGAACAATATTGCAATATGCGTAAAAACGAGAAGCCACTTCGTAAAAGGTCCAATGTTGTTACCTTGAAAATGGTCGCGCAATACCTGGGGCTAACCCCGGGCACCGTTTCAGCGGTGTTGAACGCAGCACCCTCCTCCCGATCCATTCCGCAACGCACCAAGAGTCGGATCCATGCCGCTGCGAAGAAACTCGACTATCGCCCGAATTTTTTCGCGCGCTCCCTGCGGCAGCAGCGAACCTATACGGTTGGAGTCATCGCCGAGGAGATCGGCGACCCTTATGGCGCGATGGTGATCAGCGGAATCGAGGAGTATCTGCGCAAGAAGGACTATTTCTTCCTTACCGTCGTACACCGGCACGACTCAGAACTGCTCCACCGGTACTCGCATCTGCTGGAACAGCGCCGAGTGGAGGGTTTAATCACTGTCGATACCAGTCTGGAGGAACCGCCGGCTCTGGCGACGGTGGCGGTTGCCGGGCATAAGAAGATCAGGGGTGTGACCAATGTTGTGCTTGACCATCGGCAGGCAGCGCTGCTAGCCCTGAACTATCTCGCCAAACTTGGCCACGAGCGGATTGCGTTTATGAAAGGCAATCCGCTGAGCGCAGATTCCAAGGCTCGCTGGCAGTCCATCTGTGAGGTTGCCCAGGAACTGGGGATCGAAATCGATCCCGATTTGACGACCCAAATTGATATTGAAGACCCATCGCCGCATCTGGGATACCCCTTTGCCAAACAACTCCTGGCCCGCCGAAAGCCATTCACCGCATTATTTGCTTACAACGATCATTCGGCGCTGGGCTCGATTCGTGCTCTGCAGGAACAGGGCTTGCGGGTTCCCGAAGACGTCTCGGTTGTCGGATTCGACGACATTCCTGGCGCTGCTTATCACATGCCCAGTCTGACCACGGTAAGACAGCCTCTGCGAAGAATGGGGCAAGTTGCGGCCGAAATCTTGGTGCGCAGGATTGAGGGCTGGAGTGACTACCCTCAGGAAACCGCGATTGAGCCCGAACTGGTGGTCAGAGAGTCCAGCGGCCCACCACCAAAATTACAGAAAAACTAACGAGGCTTGCTTCCCACCCACGAGTCATGTTTCGGTTGATTGAAGGGTGGCAGCAAACCGAAATAGTAACAAGATAAAGTGCGTCGACATGGACGGCATGTATCCCGCACGGCTCTCCGCTGGGTCGCCTTTTAGGCCAACGGACGTCTTCTTGAAGTCGAAAGTCTCAGTCACGACTGTGCCGCAGGAGAACAAATTAACTTTAGGGAGAGTGGAACCTTGCCTATCCCGGTATGCACTTTCGACGATGCTAGTGGGAACTGCCAAACTCTGGAAATACCCACTGCGAACAGCTATCCGCTCGCGGCCGCCCTGACGTTCGATAATGTTGAGCAATTCGGTTCAAAGGGCGGTGAGGGCGCCTGTCGTTTTCCGCGAGAATCTGCGAGGTTCATACTGACCTCCGGCTGGTGGGTCGATTTTTTCAAAAGATCACCAGAGTTGACCATGGTTTGTAGGTGATACGTTGATGCTCCAGCAATTTTCGATCCGGTTGAAACGATAAAGATGCGCAGCCAGGAACTGCCCTCGAAGGCGACCCCGCTATTGGTCATTACCATTCTTTACGAAACCGAATAGAAAGTACTCTTACGGTTGACAGCCAGTGTAGAATGCTTCACCTAGCCTCTTCGTCCTCTCGTGGTGTTCTCAATGGTTGCAGTTCGAGCCCATCTCGCCTTCGTACCATATCTCAATGCTGGAGGTTTAGACCATGTCTGCCGTAGTCGCTCGCGTGTTCCGCTCTGTGTCGAAGGGAGCGTGGCTCATTTCGAAGACTCTCAACGCGATCGTACCAGATGGAGAATTGCCACGACCGACCTGGGCACCGGGCCAGCTGCTCAAGAGTTGGGAAAGGATGCCTATGACGACTGGCGTCCCCCGGAAGGTTCCCTCGTTATGCCCGGAGTGCAACAGAGAAGCTGCAGAGGCAGTGATCAGCGGAGAAAAGAGCATTGTAGATTTCAGAGATAGGCCAGGAATTATCGACGCAGAGATCATCGAAGAAGCTGGCCGCATTCTCATGCGGAAGGCATGCGAGAGGCATGGTCCATTCGAAGATGTGCTTTCTAACCATCCGCCATTCTTCCGAAGGATGGAAAGCCTTGGGTTCGGCAGGGACTTTGAATGCGCCGGTGATGGAGAGATACACAACCACGGCGTGAACAGCATCAGACGAGGCCGGGGTACGTATCTCATTGTTGACTTAACGAACCGCTGCAACATGGTCTGTTCACCATGCTATATGGACGCGAATGCCACCAGCTTCGTTCACGAGCTCGACATGGGGGACGTCCGGACCATTTTCGAAAGAGCTTTGTCGTTCAAGCCTCAGCGCGAAATTAATGTTCTGTTTTCTGGAGGGGAAGCAACTCTCTCGCCAATCTTTCTTGACGCAGTCGCCCATGCGAACAGCATGGGTTTTCACAGAATTCATGTCGCTACGAACGGAATCCGTTTTGCTCAAGACAGTGACTTGGTCGTTCGCGCGAAGGCGGCTGGGCTCCACAGTGTGTATCTCCAATTCGATGGGACAACGGAGGAAAAGAACAAACATCGCGGGATTGGAAATTATATGGAGGTGAAACATCGTGCCCTTGAAAACATCGCGGCAGCCGGCATGAAAACGACGCTCCAAGTGTGCGTCGTCAATGGGGTCAACGACGATGGGGTCGGTGACATCATTCGATTTGTGAGCGAAAACGTAGAGAAGATCCACGGCATCATTTTTCAGCCGATAATGTTCTGCGGCAGGGATGAGGACGTACCGAGCAATGAGCGCTACATGCATCGTTATCCCGTTTCTCAAATCGCATATGATTTACAAGCCCAAACTTCGTTTGGGTGGCAGCCGCTGCGCGATTGGTTTCCGGTTTCGGCATATGGAGCGTTTGCTCACTTGTGCGACGTCCTCAGCCCGAGTGCCGAATTGGGAAGCCTCTTTAACGACATTCATCCCAATCACGGAATTTTCAGCCCAGTACTTGTCAATGCGAGTACTGGTCGGATGATTCCCGTTGGCTCATTCTTTAACGTGGACCAATTCATACGTGACATCGTGCAGATAACAGATTCAGGGAGGGGGCCGGTAATTACGAATTCGCTACTGTTGTTGTGTGTCCTCCGCAATTTCGACCGCGACAAATCTCCGTCTGGCTTTGGGCTTCGCCAGATTCGCGAACTGCTACAGGACTGCTTTTATCGGGTCGCGGGTAGCAGCAACGAGTGGTCCCACCGGGCTTATTCATACAACGGTCCCTGGAAACTGGTGATGGTCAGCGCGATGATATTCCAGGACCTCTACAATTACGACCTCTCAACCATGTCTGATTCGACCACTCCGGTGGCAACACAAGAAGGCGAAATCAGCTTTTGTGCTTACAACGGGGGGCGCTGGCGCAAAATCGTGGAACACTTGCATCAAACAGCGAGCTTGGTCTCATGGCATCGGACGCATCCTCGACATCACATCTACTCCAAGGGAAAGCAAGTTGATTTTGATCAGCCGTCCAGTCCTGCCAGACAACTAGTTCAGATCCGATCCTAAGGTGCAACAGTTCAGGCTTAGGGGGCACTTGTGACAAGCATGATTGATCGTGACGGAAGGATTTCTCCAAGATGTGCTGGCCGACCGACGATTTCCCCGCCACCACTTCGAGTGTGAGCATATGGTGAAGACTCCTATCAAGACGAAGTCGATTGGCATGAAAGTGACAGAGGGGCAGTACGCCGACCTGGATCGGGAGGCGCTAGCGTGCGGCAAGACCGTGGGCGAATGGTGTCGCGAGGTAATATTGGCGAATGTCAACGGGTATGGACCTAAGAGCCAGCATGCCGGCGCCCCGGAGGCACAGGCGATCATGGCCGAGCTTGTGGCGTTGCGGACCATTTTGCTCAACGTCCTTTTTAAGCACGCCAATGGGGAGAGCCTGACGGCGGAAGAAATGCAACGTCTCATTGAACGAGCGGATACAGACAAGTTGAAGAAAGCCGCGGAACGCATCCGACAGAACGGCAGGTTCAACTAGTAAAGGCAAAGCAGTCGACGGGAATTGTCTTCTTAGTTTTTGCTCACTTGAGTATTCCTTAGATCAACGGGGACCGTCTCTCCGAACTGTACCATGAGCGACCTTTGGGGTCTTCGAGAACGTCCACTCTGGCTGCTTTCGAACTTTTGCGCTCTGATGGCAGCGGCATGCGTTGGCCTGGGCATCTGGACGTACTTAAACTTCGCAGTGTGGACTCCATTGCAGTGCTACTACTGGAATCAATACCTGAATACGGAGATGTTCCAGGGGCCACGTGGCGACTATTTAATCCTTGAAACAGTCGATCGCCGCGGTCAACATCGGATCGCCACCGAGTCTGACGTTGTGCTCACGGGGAGACATGGCCCTCCGCCCATTCCTTTTGCCTTGTCAGGCCAGGCGCGGCAAGCGGGAGCAATCGATCTAGTTGTGGATGCGGTTCATTACGGAAGCACCCAGATGCATCAGATCCTCGCGCAAAGGATTTACAACGGACAGTCAGTAGCGGAATTCTCCCGGCCAGCCTGGGCTGGCGGATTCTCTGTCTTCATTCTCGGTACAGCTTGGTCATTCCGCCGCAAACTTATGCACTACGATTTGCTGGAAGATGGCCGGAGGCTCAAGGGCCCGCAGATCATCACGGTGAAGGAGTTCAATCGATGGAGCGGAGCAAACGGTGTTGGCTTCCTGACTGTAAACAAAGGTGAAAGGGTTTGCATCCCGCGCTCGTATGAGAGCAGCCACCTGATGATAATGGGCGACTCAGGTACCGGAAAGAGCGTTCTTCAACGCCAACTACTCACGCAGGTCATGGAGCGCGGCGAGACCGCCATCGTTTATGATCCCGCTCTTGAGTACACGCCCCACTTTTACCGTCCTGAACGTGGAGACTTCATACTCAATCCACTCGATGTGCGCTGCCCCTACTGGTCACCGAGCGACGAAGTAGTTCATGACGCAGAGGCACTGACGCTGGCGACTTCATTGTTTCCAGACAGGCCGAGAGAGAACACTTTTTTCGTTAATGGGCCAAGGAAAATTTTCGCATACCTACTCACGCTCAAACCGACGCCCGACGAACTCGTTTGGTGGATAAGCCATGAAGATGAACTGGATCGGCGACTAAAAGGCACCGAACTTGCAACATTCATCTATCGCGGTGCAGGCCCGCAGCGTGGAGGGGTCTTGGGGGCGCTGAACATGGTTGCTGATAGCTTGAGAATGTTGCCCAAGGAGAATGACACCAAGCAGCGTTGGACAACTGTGGAATGGTCGCGCCAGCATTCTGGCTGGCTCTTTATTACCTCGATTCCGCGGTTCCGCGAGAAACTACTTCCGATCACCAGTCTATTGCTGGACACTCTTGTGCTACGTCTGATGAACCAGGGCGAGCCAAACACGCGACGGGCCTGGTTCGTTCTTGACGAGCTCGCAAGTCTGCAGCGATTACCGCAGTTGCACACCGCCCTGACCGAGAACCGCAAGTCCAACAACCCGGTAGTGATCGGCTTCCAGGGCCGTAGCCAGCTTGAAGTGCGATACGAGCACGAGGCAGAAGCCATGCTTTCGCAACCCGCGACGAAAGTCTTTTTGCACACGAGTGAACCGCGTGCCGCGAAGTGGATCTCGGATACGATTGGCGAAGTGCAGGTGGAGCGTCTGAAAGAAGCAGTCAACAGGGAGCAGTTCCCATATCTCAGGCGATCGAAGAACTACCACTCTGAAACCCGCACGGAGCCGCTTATCCTCCCTTCGGAAATCGGCGGCCTACCACGAATGCACGCCATAATGAAGGTGGACAATCTGGTTGTG
>Ga0126370_10001163_pt1 | contig 11868 bp, 13 predicted proteins | sample PanSoiMetaPlot_3_FD_92586 | JGI IMG/M metagenome (GOLD analysis project Ga0126370, IMG submission 92586) | Tropical forest soil microbial communities from Panama - MetaG Plot_3 | ecosystem: Environmental > Terrestrial > Soil > Tropical forest > Bulk soil | place: Panama | collected 2016-02-17 | reverse complement strand
TTTGATTTCGCGAGCCACCGCTATGCCATTCATCCCCGACATCCAGTAGTCAAGCACCACCGCATCGACCGGCTCAGATTGAAAAGCTTTGATCCCCTCCGCCCCTGAGCGTGCGCAGACGACGTGGTATCCGGCTGATTCCAGTAGCAGGCGCCGGACTTGCAGACCGGGTTCCTCGTCGTCAATGCACAAAATCGTGGCTCGCTTGGGACGCATTGTGGCTTACTCTCCCCGAACCATGTGGACAATCTCAAGGAAAGAGTTCGATGTTGGTCAGTCTGATGAAGTAGTTCGGCACCGAGTTGTTTCTGCGAGCCATTCTAGCTGAAAACTGTGGAGGTAACGCAAGCCCCTGCCAAAGGCTAGTTCGCGGTTGAGCCCTGAATTCTGCCTTTCCATACCCCGCCCCGACCTTGCCAGTACAAGATCGCCGAGTGGATCGTTGCGGCCAGGTAGAACAGCGCGACCAGTGGCAGTGTCGGCGCGCGCAGCACCGAAACCCTATACAAGCGGACCGACGGCCAGAAGCAGATCGACATGAGCAGCCAGGAACAGAGTCCCATCGCAAGAGCCAGCCGGCCCCCAAATAGCAAAAGCGGCGGAGCAACGAAAACAACGATCAGCGCAAGCAGAGTGCCGATCAGCAGAGTAGTAGAGTGGCCCAGTTGCGTAAAAGCATTGCGAGAGATCATCTGTTCGACATCCGACCAGCTGCGATACTCGCGCAGACTACGACTGCGCGTCGTGACACCCAGAAAAATACGGCCGTTCGTTTTCTTTATTTGTTTCGCCAAAGCACAATCGTCGATCAGTTCGCCGCGAATGGCGCTGATTCCGCCAGTCCGCGCTAGCGCGCTCGGGCGAATCAGAATGCACCCACCGGCAGCAGCCGCGGTTTTGTGCTTCCCCTGGGCGACCCATGCAGGCGGATACAGCATGAAAAAGAAAAACAGAAACGCAGGGATGAGCGTGCGCTCGGCCAGCGACTCACAGCGCAATTGGACCATGAGGGAAACGAGATCGAAATTTCCGGATTCGGCATGGCCGACCAACGCACTCACATTATCCGGAGAGTGCCTGATATCGGCATCTGTGAGTAGGAAGTAGTCGGCTTCGCATCCGTCGAGCTGCCGAAGTCCTTCGGACAGTGCCCATAGTTTGCCTGTCCATTCATGCGGTGGGGGGGTGGCGGAGAACACTTGAAAACGGTCGGCTGCCTGAACCGAATACGCGGCCTGCAGAGCTACTTCGCTAGTCCCGTCAGAACTACCATCGTCGACTACCAGGACAGCAACTTCGCCGGGATAGTTTTGGCTGAGAAGTGAGGCCACCGCTTTGTCGATAACTGCGGCTTCGTCGCGGGCAGGTATCAGGGCTATGATTTTCTGGCTGGCGCCTTGCGCAGGAGGGAACGCGGCCTCATGAATTCGCCAAAATCCTGCGCGAAACAAAGTGAGATATGTCCAGGCAGCCAGCGAGGCAGCTCCCACAAATTCCGCTAGTCTGTGAAATAAATGTGCCAACGCCGTTAGTAGGACGGATTGGTTGCGCCGCCCTATGAATATAACGCGTCTGAAGCAAGCAAGCTATGCCCGTGCAGGAAAAAACAGGTTTCCTATTTATTTAAGCGGCGGCGTGGGTTCGAGTGCCCATCAGCAGGCAGCTTGCAAGCGCTTGCAGGGCATACAATGCATCCTCGAGGTCTTCGGTTTCCTCGACGTGATTCCCCTCGCAGTTAAAGAGTTCTCTTCCGCGCATCACAACTGCGTTCCGGGCCTCGGAGATCCTCTGGGGTAGTTTCGCACGGTCAACTTCGAAAAGGGCGGCTTTGTACAGATCACGCCAGCTTGGGTAGGCAGGACGAGTCGTGGCGGCGTTCATTACGCAAAACCTCACTACCACTTTTATCGTATGAAAAACAGTGAACAACAAGTGATTTCTGATTTCATACAGGAAAATTTCTAGCTACCTACGGCTTTTACCTGAGACCATTTTAAAAAGCATTTTGGCTAGGGAATCCAATGCGGAGCAGAGTTGCTCATCATCACCGCGAATAGAATGGGCAGGTATAGCACCGTCGCTTGTAGCAATTGTCGGGCCCGCATCTTGGAGACGGCGTGCGTCAGTGGAGCATTAAGCGTGGTCAGACGAATCCCAAAATACAGCAAACCAAGGCTGAGCAGCAAAGCGCTCACCAGGTACAGCCTTCCGGCCATGCCCAAAAAAGTTGGCAAGAGACTTACCGGAATCAGCAATAGAGTGTAAATCAGGATCCGGATCGCCGTGGAGCGACCGTTTCCATCAACTACGGGCAGCATACGGATTTGGCCGCGCGCATAGTCCTCCTGGTACAACCAGGCTATCGAAAAGAAATGCGGGAATTGCCAGAAAAACAGAATGCCGAATAATACCAGCGTCCCCCAATCGAACCGGTCGCGCGCTGCGGTCCAACCAAGCACGCCGGGCATAGCACCTGGAAAGGCGCCCACAAAGGTGCAAATCGGAGAAATGCGTTTGAGAGGAGTGTACGCTACCAGGTAGACGACCGAGGTGAGGAATGCCAATATCCCGGTAAGCGGATTGCAGAAAAAGTAGAGATAGAGCGAGCCTCCGACGCTCAACAATTCCCCTGCTATGAAACCGTGCAGTAAGCTCATGCGGCCAGCAGGTATGGGCCGTTGCGAGGTACGGCGCATGTGCTGGTCGACGTCGTGTTCCATCACTTCGTTAAGAGCCGCGGTTCCGCTTGAGACCAGAGCGATTCCGAGCAGGCTATGAAATAGACCCCAGGAAAACGACGCGAACCCTGATTTATGGGCTGCAAAGTAATAGCCGCACCAGGCTGTCATCACGATCAGGGAGGTGACGCGGAGCTTCGTCAGTTGGGCATAGTCGCGCAATAGCGTAACGACGCGAACGCGGCTGAATGCAAATGGCTGTCGGGCGGTGCTCATTTCTTCTCCTTGGGGGATTGAGACCAGCAGCTGAGTCTATCGTATTCGCGACTCCGCTGTCTTGAATGCGGCGATCGAGCAGGCGGCGCGCGTCCAGAAGGCCCATCCGGCAAATGACTGGCATGCCCATTGCTGGAGAGCGGCCTTCAGGGCAGGGCCATCCCGCCATCCTCCAAGTAAAGAATTACCACCACCCCACCACCCCGCCGGCTGCAGGAGTGGTGCCTGTACTATCTAGCCGCACGACTATAACGTCTTGCCGACCGCGTCCAAGTTCACCGGAGTCTACAGCCTTCATGAGCCCAGCTTGTAGGCCGGATCTAGGGTAGCCCAACTGTGCGTCCTTTTGTGCTTTCGCAAAAGCTGAGCCGCGCTGAAAGTGCGCGAATTAGACGTTTTTTCCTATGCTCGAGCCAGCTTCAAAGAATGAGATCAGGAAGGAGGGTAGTCGGAAACATTGGCCCCACATCTCTGCCCAAGCGCAACCGGCGGGGCCGCGCAATCTGGGGCTTGCTAAGGAGTGTTGCACCTAACCATTGAAGAAGGAATGCACTTGGCTTGGCCTGACGATGATCACTTCCATGACCACGCGTTGTGAAAGTTCGAGACGTTTCAGATGCTTTAAGCTTCCGTCAGGCATGTCAAATGCGATGTTCCGCAACGATAGCTTTCTACGGGGGTCGCGGTCTGCCTAAGAATCTTCTGCTTGAAAGCCGCAACAGGAAGCTAATATTTCTTTCTAGAATTTCAGCCGAGAAGTAAACGGAGTGGCTTACCAAAGCCACTCCGGATTTTTCTTACGCGGCCAATGCGCAGCTATCGTGATTGCAGCCGCATTCCGAACTGCTCTTGCCCTGCCGTACAGAATCGGCACAGGCTGTACTGCAGTACTGTTGTCCAGGCTCGACCTGGCAGGTACACGCCGGATGCGCGCACTTTTTCATGGTGGTCGGATTAGCTGTGGTACTCTTTCAAACTCGGCTGGAGGGGCTATTTACGCGGGTTTCAGCAGATTTTACTGCACAGTTACTGCACAGTGGTCGTAAGCCTGTTCCAAGAGGTGCATAGCATCAGATTTTGTGCCGGTGTGTTCCAACCGGATGTAATGCCGCCGCACAACTTCAGGAGTGTTGCGAAGGATTAGAGCCGCTTCCTCTGGGCGGACTCCCAGTTTGTACAGGTTGGTTGCCATTCCACGGCGGAAAGCATACCACCCCTTCCATTTCAAGTTGGTTCCTTTGATTCGCCTCTTGATGACTTTCGCCGCACTATCTAGACAGATAGGCCCCCAGACCGGATTCTCAGCCAGGATGCGCCGTAGTGGCCCGATTACAGGCAGCAGTTCATCGTTCCCCGTTTTGGTATGCTTGTAGATGCGCACGTGGTGGCCGTCAAAATCATCCGGTGTCAGTGCTCGTACTTCCGGTTCCCGCAAGGCTAGAAAAGCATTCAGGGCGATAGATACAGCCAAGGGGCCGGTAGGAATCACAGTCAGAAACAGCTTAATTTCTTCCAGGCTGTATGCTTCATTTGGCCGGTGGTTATTGTGACCGTAATTTCGTACGCTGGTACCATCTTCTGGGTTTGGGCCGGGATGGTGGCCGAGACGCAGTGCTTCAGAAAAGATTGCGCTACAGGTGACCTTGCAGTGCTTGTACTTGCCGTGGGAGATGGTATCGCCGCGTTGCCTGTAGATGGCGTCCAAGGCCGATTGCACGTCTGCCACGCGGACATCTCTTAAGCGGAAACCTCCGAGATGCGGTTGCAAGTTATCCCAGGCTTGCCGATACAGCCGGGTAGTGTGCCTAGATAGCGTGGATTTCACCTTTGGGAAGAACGAACCCACAACAAATTCCTTAACCGAGGAACCAGCTTCAATAGTTGTGGCCTTGCCTACAGTGTTGGTCATGTAGTCAGAGGCTAGTGCTTTGGCTTCACTCTTGGGGAATCGTGAACTGCAAAGTTTGTGCGAGGGCTGTGTTCGCTTGCCGTTATGCCATTCAGACCAGCGAACGAACCATGAACCACCACTGCGAAAAACCGAATAGCCGTCACTCATTTTTACTTGTCTCCTTTCTTTGCTCTCGCCTTGGCCACGCGTGCCAAGGCAGCTTTACGGGCCCGTTCTGTACGCTCCTCAGGCGTCATATTCTGTGCCGCTTTTTCCCCGCCTTTCTTGCCAAACTGAGCGAACGGTTCAGACAGGCACACACCGCGCCACAATGCATTGAGTTGTCCATCAACGCTGCCAATATCCAGGCTTGTCAGACCCGCCTCCGCTGCCTTTTCCCCCCATTCCTTCCTTAGATCGCGCCCAAGTTTCTTCTCGTCAGGCGTAAGCTGCCTCCGCAACCTCGTGGACATGAGTTTCTGCTGTTTGCCGATTATGACAAGCAGTCGCCGAAAGATCGCATCGCGTGTTTTCATTCAAAATGTGTCCTTTCTACCCGCCTTAGCGGGTAAGCGGATTATCCGCTTAGGGGGTAAGCGCGTCAAGAGCTAATTTACCGGCGATTCAGCCAGTCTGTGAATTTCTTGGAACCCCAGGCATAGCGGTTGTGCTTGCCGAAGTGCGTGACCGGAATCGGGTCAGAGGTACGTGAAGGTTTGCTCTGTTCCCGTACCCATGATTCGGGTACTTTCAGCTTGGAGGCCAGTTCGGCAGCAGTAAGGAATTCGATTTGGGTCTTTAGCTCCACGTTTAAAATCCACAGCACCTTTGGCACATGAATCCGCCAGGGGAGTGCTGTCCACAGCTAGGACACGAATTGCCGTAGGAACGCCGCTCTGGCTGCCTTGGCAACTCGCCCCGCTCCTGTTTATTCAGTTTCTCTGCGTGCTTACTGTCCCGATACAACTGTGGCACCAATCTCGCATCATTGTCCTCTGGCACGCTGTTGACATAATTCGTGACGGCTAGAGCCATGGGCCGCCGATCCCAGCGTTTTCGGCGTTTAGGGCTGGGCTTATTCAGATAGATTCCGCGTTGTTCCTGTTCCTCGCGGATTGCCTCTCTTAGTAGCCAGGAGCGGCAAAGGATTTGGGTGAAATTCCTGGCTGTCCATCGCGAAAATCCCGCTTCCGTCAGCGCCCGATATGCACTCTTGCCCTCGCATAGTAGGCGTGCGGCTTTACGATGCCGTTCGGTTATCCGCTTGTGACGCATCAATCAGTTCCTTGCTGGCTTAACCAGCGTGATACAGCCGTTTTGCTCACGCCCAGACGTTCAGCAATGTCACGCACAGACATCCCTCCTGCATTTAGCTGTTTCGCCTGAAGCATCTTCTGGTCTTTGTCGGGTGCAGCCCGTCTTCCAGGTTTCTGTCTGTCCGGCAGGTGATCCGCTAATTGTCCGGCATAACCCGGAGGTTCGGTAAGTTCGAAGTATCCTGTTTCGTCTATCGACGGACGCCCTTGGATGATGAAAGGGTCCAAGGGTTCAAAGTCTCTGGCTTTAACGTTCTGCATCCAGATTCTGTTTTGCTTGAAATCAATTTGCCGTATCGCCCAGCAAGTCGAAATCATCGCGCCAATATCCCCAGTTCCCCGGAGCACATTTTCTAGGGTTATGTAAGTCGCCTGCTCGAATCCCTTGGGTGCGTGGTGCAGCCCCGTGATTGTCCTGGCTCCTGCACGCTGCAGATTAAATAAGCTCTCGGCAAACTCCGCATTTTCCTGAGCGTCAAGCTCGCTAGTCCCTGGTTTCTTAAATCGAATTGCTGTATCGAGAAAGAGGTTCGCTTGTTTGACATGTTGCATAAGGAGAGGGTCATTCAGGGCAATGGGTCCTTTGTCCAGAGTCCTGACCAGCAGGTGACCGCTCTTGACATGATCGAGGAGACGAAACGTGCGCAGTCGTTTGGCAAAGGCTTTTTGCCCTGCCTCTGGTATTAAGTAGATGACCTTGTCTGATTTTCTAGCTTGAAAGCGATGGAATAGCTTCCCACCTTCAAGCAATGCCCGTGTCATGGCAAGCGCTATGAGCGTTTTGCCGTGTCCGGATAACCCGCCAATTAGAGTAATTTCGTCTTCCTGCAGGAAATCGTTGATGGCGAAACCGATTTCAGGAGCATTGGCAAGCTCTTCGTATGTGTGTCCCAACGTATTCGTGGATGGCAGCCATACAGTTCTGTTTGCCGTCAGGAGTGACCAGACCGTCTCCGGGTGTTCCCCGTCGCACAGCTTCGACTTGGCACCTTCCAGTGCGTTAAGCAATTCCCTCTGGACTGCCGTCTTTTTAATGATGCTGGCATATCCATTGACTGATTCGGGAACTGCACTATCTAGTAAGCTGGCAATATAGGCTTCCCCTCCGATAGTCGTCAGCTCCTTACGTCGTCTGAGCAGGTCACAGAGCACGATAGCGTCAATGGGCTGACCTTCTGCATCAAGCGTAGCCATTGCTCGATAAATTACTCTGTGTGAGGACAATACAAAGTCGTCTACCGAAAGGCTATCTACCTGCCGGAATAGCGCCGGCGAGAGAAGAAATGAGCCCAGCAAGGCCTTCTCTGCGTCGGTATTTCCCGGAAGACGAGCTAAGTCGGACATCCGATTATGCCTCTTCCCCACGGTTCTCCTGACATTGGTGAAAGCCGCGCCGGTCTGCTTCAACCTTTCCATCCAGGGTGCGACGGGTAATGCAGAGATACCACTTACCGCTTTTGCCCTTCTGCCAAGCCAGATTACGGCAACCACATCGCTTGCACGTGGCTGTAGCTTCAACGGTGACCCAATTGCTGTTATTGCCGATCATTGGTTTTCCTCGTTAGTTCGGAATTGTTGAATGCGTTTTACAAAAGGTTGCAGCTTGGTGGTAATAGCTTCGAACTTGCTCCGGTCAATCGAGCGCAATAGTCGAATAGCTTCGGCCACGTGGGCAGCCGCTAAAGTTATCTTCAACGGGGTGTGTCTCATGTCTCTATGGAAACACATGAACACTTGACGAGGCACAATTTGAGGGATTGCGAATTACGCAGAGATGCGAAATCGCTAGTGTTTATGCAGGGATGACACACTAGCACGAACTAGCTTATTGCTAGTTACGGCTAGTGCGCGTGTATTTCGATTTCTCATTAGAGATACGCTGACGCCATTTGGGGTGATTCCACCCTTCGCTATATGTGGCTGGACAACCCTGTCTTCGCCATTCGAGTGGGGTATCTAGTCCAACACGTGTGAGTTCGGCACAGTATTTTTGCCCTATAAACCCCTTGGCGCTGACCCCTTGAATGATCTTCCGCCGGGTTTCAATATAGTTGCTCTTCGGTCGTCCAGTCCCGCCAGTGCGTGAAACTGCGTGCTCGATTAGCTTTTGCGCGAATAATGGAGTGAGCACGTCAATTTGCGGCGAAGATATGCCCTGCACGCTTATGAACCATTGCCGGACAATTGACTCTGCCTCGTCTCTGGACAACCCTGCTTTTGGACAATCTTCTAACGCCAAGTGAAAATAGTGTCTTACCAGGTGGGGCGCTAGACGAATCACGTGCCAATACCGCTCAGCATGACGGTTAAATACTTCCTGGATAACTTGCATTAGTCACCTCCCGTGACCCCTTATCCCGCTTTATAGCTTCGGAAGGCGGGAAGCGGGAGGCAACCCGCCTTTCACTGCCGGTGATCTGCCAGCAGCTATCCGAGTCACTTACATTTTATCACTGTCCACTAATGTCCCGTAATATTAAAGGACAGTAGTGATTAGTAGTGAATGAGTGTGTAAAAATTACTGTCCCCTGTCCCAAAACCCTAGGTAATAATTATGGGACACTACTGTCCCAAAAACACCCTCCGGTAGGAGGGTCTTTAGGACCCATCCGTACCGTTCGGGTTTGGTCTTCGATAGGGGACTGTCCCATCTGGGACAATTATGGGACACTTGCTCTACCTCTCTACCTACGAATTGAGTAAGTGTGCAGCAGCTGTGCAGTAAACGCCCTCCAAGTTATTGAGCACACGCTGTTCGCTGGAGTACTGCCCATACTTAAACCGACCCTGCCCTCATTCCGACCCAGCCCGCATAGGCATTGCATCCATCGCATCGCATGCATCGCCAGCGCTACATGTGTGTTCTGAAAATAACAATCCTTTTTCCTGGAAGAGCTTGACGGCGGGCAGGAACCCCCTGGCCCTCCCGACAGACCGGCGGGTGGCAAGAATATCCGCCACAAAAATTTTGAAAATTTCTAAAACAAACTTAATGAAGCACTTATGCAATACTAGTAAAACTATTATCGTTTGATAATAATTATCTTGTTGTAGCTATGTTCGATAAGCTATGCTGGGGGCAAATGGAAAGCGAAAGTCACGATCAGCGATTAGCGTACGGAATGAGGCGCACCTGCTGGATGTTGGATATTAGCAGGCCGACCTTGGACAAGCTGATAGCGGAAGGACGGCTGGCGACAATCCGCGTAGAGAGGAAGCTGTTGATACCAGCCTGGGCGCTACAGGAGTTTCTGCAAGGCCGGAGGGCGGATGCCAGCTAAGAAGCATAAGTCTGATCCTAAGCCGGTACTGTCGCCTGACCAGGAGAAGGCTCATGCAGTATTGAGCTTTTGGGGAAGCTCCGCCGATTTGATCTATTCACTAGGCCCGAACCAAATGTGCAAACCCATCAATTCGATGAAAAGACTGTTCGACTCCTGCTAGCCCTCCCGGACATCTGTCCAAAATGCGGTCATGACCTTTCACCAGAGCAAGCCAACCTAGATACCGGGCAGCGCCGGCTGGACAAGCACTTGAAGGATGCGAACCTTGGGCCCGAACGTAGGCCCGTGGATGTCAATGATTGCACGATGTATGAGGGGAAAGATGCCTGAGAAACTTATCGACTTGATACAAGACAGCCCTGAAATTGAGATTGCGCTTACTACGCAATTATCGGAAGAACTGTTGGCGCAAGCCGAAGAGCTGATCGAGGACTCGAAGGCGCTGTACCAGCAGCACAGGGACATTAAGCGCAGGTGGTATGAGCTAGGACAGGCAATATTTCGTTCCTCGAATGACGGGAGTTATATCAACTAAGGCAATTCTATGTCAGATGATTCACTTCCTCCGGATTTTATAGGTGCAGGTGGTGCAGGGCCAGCCCCAGATGTAAGTGCAGGCTCAGGCGCAAATCCTCCTGTCTTAGCCGGCTCTCCCGGTTCCAGTCAAGCTAGTGGTCCGCCCCAAATTGGCAAGCCACTGCTCTACAGTCTGATTCAGGGCATGGTCAGCCCCCCGCAGCGGGCTAGTGCGCCGGGACAGTTAGCGCGTCCCGTATCGCGGTTGGATGTGTTCGAGAACTTCCTGGGCAACTTCATTGGTGCGCTTGGTTCCGGGCTATCTGCCGCACATGGGCCAGGGGCATTCGGCAAGGGATTCGGGGCAGCGGTAACCGAACCACTTCAGAGAGCACAACAGCAATACGGGATGCAGCAGCAGGCACAGGCGCAGCAAAGTTCCATAGCAGCACAACAGGCTCAAACGGAAAACTTGCAGGCACGGACTGCCCAAATGGGACAGATGGTTACATTGCCCGACGGAACGGAACTTCCGCATTCGTTGGCAGTGAAGGCGTATCCTGCCTTGATTTCCGGTCAGGCCCGTGAAACGGCTGCAGACATTACGGCTAAGGGGCGTATAACGGCAACCCAGATTCAGCAGGGCGTGATGGCAGACGTGCCTCAAGAGATACAAGACAAGTTCGGTGTACCGGACAGGCTGCCAATCAAGACGCTTAATACCCTGGAATCAGCGGCGGGTAAGCCACTGACAGTCGTGCGAGGAGAGAACGACGCATATCTGTTTAACAAGCAAACGGGCCAGAAAACACCTATCGGGGTAGGTAATCCGGCATTAGGCAGACCGGTCCAAGTCGGCGATCCCAATACTCCCGGCGGGGTTACATATACGACTGGCGGCAGCGCTGTTCGTGGTGGAGCGCAGGCTCCCAGTTCAGCCACTGTGACAACGCCTAAGAAGGTAATTCAGGATTTCACGTCTGGCGCGTCAGCCAAGACGTTGAATGCTTTCAATACCGCGACAGAACACCTGCAAACCCTTTCGCAATTAGGACAGGCGCTACAGAACGGTTCTACGCCACTAATTAACAAGTTTGCTAATGCCTATGCCACAGCGACGGGTGAAGCCGCTCCCACAAGTTTCAACATGGCAAAAACTGCCGTGGCTGGTGAAGTTGCCAAGACGTTTAAAGGGAATGCGACAGAGGGAGAGATTGCGAGCATAAACAAGGTAATTAGTGATGCCCAATCCCCTGCCCAGCTCAAGGGTGCCATCGATACAGCACTTACTCTGATGGGTTCAAAAAAGCAGGCACTGATGCAGCAATATCAGCAAGGGTTGAAAGGTAACCCAGCATTTAACGGTGCGGCTCAAACAGGAGCCGTTAACCGGATACAGGTACAGATTCCAGGCCAGGGTCCAGGCTGGATTGATGCGAGTCAGCTTAAGGCATTCCATGCGAAATATCCGGCAGCGAGGGTAATCCAGTAAATGCCGCAGAGTGATCCATACGCCGAATTTGGTGGGCAAATGATACAGGCAACTCCTGTAGCTAATGATCCATATGCGGAGTTTGGTGGGCAAACTATCAGTGCTCAACCCAGTGAATCGGCATTCGTAACCAATCGTCCTCAACTACCAACGCCGGCCGAAGTGATTGCTCCGATTGCCCAAAGCATGCAGCCATTTGGCGCAAGTGGGCCAGCCGCAGGCAAGCTGACAGGTTTACCGGGTGTAAACCCTCACTCGCCTACTGGGGCAGAAGTAGCCGGGGATGTTGCTCTGGCTTCGTCGCATGAAATCGCTGGTCCCGCAAGTCGAGTTGTTGGTCAAACTGTTAAGGGAGCAGTAAAAGCCGCTCCCTACTTAGCTCTCAGCGAAGGGATTAACTATGCCCGGAAGAACC
>Ga0126370_10001162_pt1 | contig 11872 bp, 11 predicted proteins | sample PanSoiMetaPlot_3_FD_92586 | JGI IMG/M metagenome (GOLD analysis project Ga0126370, IMG submission 92586) | Tropical forest soil microbial communities from Panama - MetaG Plot_3 | ecosystem: Environmental > Terrestrial > Soil > Tropical forest > Bulk soil | place: Panama | collected 2016-02-17 | reverse complement strand
TATATTAGTACTACTAAAGTTTAGATCGATTACAACAACATGAATCTTTTTTAATATTCTCGATTTGTATATTTTCTATTTTTTTATCTTTGTTTTTGGTAAGAACGAACTTTTTTCTTTAGATTATTCATAATAAACACAAGTTACGTTATCTGCTCCATTATCCACTCTTTAAACTTTGTAATCGCAAATTCTTCCGCTTGTTTTATAAAAGTTGAGTCTTTAATTTTCCATTGATCTTGAGGAATTGAATCAAAAAACTCTTGCATACACAAAGTAAATCTAAAGCGTAAATTCCTTGGATTCTCAATCATTCCATATCGACTCAATATATTAGCAATCTTTGCAAATGCAACGTCATAATCTCTTTTATAGGAGGGCATTTCAAAGACCTTGTACAATATGGATATTATCTCATTCAAGTCGCCACGTATGTCAATCATATGTTATATGTTCTCGTATCCAAACCAGTATTAACATAATAGCTCAATGAGCCAGATATCTACATTACGATAGAGCTTATTTACTGATACATTGCTATATATAATGAGGCATAATAATATGGGAGCAGTATTTAGACCTAAGGATTTACCTTCGAGTTGGAGAAAAATTGCTCGAGAGTCTATAAAGGATCTTTCTCCTGATACTCAAGACAATGTCTTAAAAATAATAGAGTCTTGGGAGGGCAACGAATCAGAAGCAAAACTTGAAAAATTGTTAGGTCATGATAGAGCAGAAGACTTGATGAAGAAGATTGCTCGAGAGACAACAAAAAGCAAAGACACACTAACTCCTGACCAAAGAAATCAAGTAATGGACATGTTCAGAGATTCTCTGACATTTGACTAAGCATTAGATCCAAACATGAAAAGCAGTAGACTAGTGTGTTTCAATTTTTCACGGATATATAACAGAAGCCTTCCAATTTACACAGATCAATGAAAATGCTAACGCGAATAGTAATTATAGTTCGAGATTTGGAAAACTTGATGAATTTCAATTGTATAGAAAAGACCAAACTATGTCGAAATACTAGAAATAGAGTTTCATTCTATTTCAGATAGTTAATTCTCCTTTTATATTCTACCATAACCAATACCTTAGTTAGCAACATACCAGCAATGAAACCACCAATATGTGCAGTAAATGCAATTTGTAGTGCAGTAAATGATCCTATTATAGCAAATACAATTTGAATTAGTAGCCAGTAATAAGCCCGATTGTTTCCAGCTGCAGCTGCTATTCCCAATACACCAGATTGCTCCTGATGCACCTATTAGTAGAGTATGACTATTTCCCAAAACGAAAGTTGATATTGCACCATAAAATATTGCCCCAACGACTCCTGCGGCCAAATAAATAAAGAGATATCTGATAGATCCAACTGATCTTTCTGCATAACCACCAAGATATGCCAATGCAAATATGTTAAAGACAAGATGTCCAATATTTGCATGTATAAACATCGAAGAGAACAATCGTATTAGAACATCGGCAAATGACGTCGACGTTGAAGTTGGCGATAACACTAAATACAGACGATCAGGGACGAAGCCATAATCGCGTATGATTTGTTCTTGTGAATGTGAGATCAACCCAAAAATAAGGATAGTTACATTTAGGATCACAAGTGCGATTGTAACTACCGGTAAGCTTGATTTGTTTATACTGATGAATGAAGTTTGTAGATATAAATTGATGTCTAATTCACAAACGATATCGTAATATTTTTTCTACTAGCCATCAGACCTTAGTTTCATTTGTCACATCATTCTGCATAACAACTTTCATATGCTTACGCTACATTATACTGAAGTCAGCTGAATGCCATTGGGTAGGCCTATGTGACACTGACAAATAAACCCCAGCTTGTGTCTGAATCATGTTTCATCCAAGAGATCAAAGAAGAGAATATTATTTAATTGCAGAATAAATAGAATGGCCCGTCATAGTAATCCATTCATGTATTGTAATACTTTAAATAAGAATTTGCTTATTTAGATTTAGTTATTACTAATTAAAAGTAAAGTAATGTATTAAAGAGGCACATGCCTATAACTGAAAAGTAACCAAACTTAACGAATTTATAGTTCCTGAATTAATCAATCGAAACAGGTATTGAATAATGAATAAAGATGATAATGTAGATAGCAATAATGATAATAATGATAAAAGATCTTTAGGAAAAATTAGATTAGATCACGTAATTTCATTCGGTGATGCCATTTTTGCTTTTTCGATTACATTTATGGCAATTTCGATAGAAATTCCGAAACTTTCTACAGATAACTTGACTGTGCAACAATTAATTGCTACTCTTTCCGATTTGCAACCACAGCTTGAGATATATGCAATAAGTTTCATGATCGTGGGGGTATACTGGATTTCATATCATCGCGTGTTTAATCATATAAGATCTTCTCATACAGTTTTAGTTTGGCTAAACCTTATGTTCCTATTTTTTGTTACGCTCATTTCATTTGCTACGAGTATTGACTTGAAATACGGAAACTTTCAATTTATATTTCTTATTTATGCTGGAATTCTTACTATAACTGGTGCTTCGTTGGCGATAATTTGGTTGCATGCATCGAAAGCAAATTTGCTAGATAAATCCGTTACCAAGCTTCAAAGCAGAATGATGTTCTACGATCTACTAATTCCAGTTGGCATTTTCCTTATCTCAATTGGTATTTCATTTATTGATATTCAGATTGCTCAATATTTTTGGATATTAATAATTGTTGCAAAAATAGTAGCACGGAAAATGTATCCAAAATCGCTTGAATATAGATAAAATAATCTAAAAGTTGTATGAAATATCTTCAAATTATTTCAGTTATCAAGTAATATTTTAAAACTTTAGAGTCTTTCAATAATTTGAATCATAAATCAGCAATTAGTGGAAAAGGAAAATAAATTCTAAAGCCAGTTGGATGGTAAACATCTAATCTTTAGACATAGCCAACGTCATAACAAATGTTCAATGTTCTTATTGACAATCTTAGCGGTATGGCAGCGATTCAATTATTGGTTTGATACTAGTAATGGCTTTATCTATGGGCACATGTGTCGAATAAATGATAAGCGTGTTCGGGCCGCTTATATCCTTCTGAGAGGTCTTGCTTACAAAGTCGTTACTTGAACTAACTTGGAATCCGGCAGATGTGAAATCTGATTTGTATTTGGCTAAAGAATTGGTAGGAACAAAAATACCTCCCACGGTGAGATCACCCGTGGCTTGTACATTCCCGTCAACATTTATTGATCCCTTCATTGGAGCATATTTATCATCAGAGACACTGTAGGATCCAGGAGCGAGTACCTTAGTGTCTGAGCCACCAGGATGTTTAATAGGTGTAGTTTGCCATACCACTTGATTGGTTTTATTATCTTTTACTAATTCAATATGAATATGACCAGGATCTCCATGAACAAATGCAATACCAGTTCCCTTGGGTATAATAAGATGGGTTGGAATGTAGTTCGCATTTTTTAGGCTAATGGTCTTATCATCTGATAGAGGGTGATGTGCTTCATCAGGTATATAAATCAAGAATCCTTTAACAGAAGACGGTAATGACAGGGTACCTGTATCGAATACAGATTTAGCCGTTGGCATCTCGTTACCAGCAGCAGTACCATTAGACATGCTCAATGCAAATGCATTAGGAAGAAAAGCATCAAAGGTAGAAGTAGGTGCTAAAGACAATATTACAACCACGGATGCAATGAATGCAGTCAACATTATAACATATTCTGATTTGTTAAAAAGTGACATAAAAAATTAGCTAGCACATCGGGTATTTAAATCATAGAGATTATTTTGACTGAATAACAATCACTTTTGCATTTAGAATAAAAATTATAAAAATGATTCGATATATTCGACGAATGTATCGTAGATACATTTTGGTAATATAAATAACAAAAGAGACGCATTCACAACAAGTTTAATAGTTTCTGCTCTTAGTTCCACTATGGATAAATAGTATCTACGATGAGTCACATTGATGGTCAATTTACATTATGGAAAACACAAAGATCATCAAGTAGGTATTGTTCATGGAAGGGAGTTTCCACTTAGCGCAATAAAAGTCAATGATTTAAGAAAAAAGTATGGTCGGATAAATTCATTGGATGGTATTTCATTTGAAGTATTTCCTAACGAAATATTTGGATTCCTCGGCCCAAATGGCGCTGGCAAAACAACTACTATAAAGTGCATCACAACACTTACAAAACCAACCGGGGGAAGTATCCAAGTATTCGGAATAGATGCGATTTCAGATCCAGACAGAGTTCGACAAAATATTGGTTACGTTCCTCAGAGCTTGTCACTTGTCGGTGAGCTGAGTGGTTATGAAAACCTACTCATGTATTCGAAGTTATATGGTGTTCCAAAGGAACAGCGACATGGGAATATTTACCGTATACTCGAACTTCTCGACATTAGCGAAAAAGCAGACTATCAGGTTCGAAATTATTCTGGAGGAATGATGCGGCGACTTGAGATTGGTACTGCCCTTGTTCATAATCCTCCTTTAATTATTTTAGACGAGCCAACTATAGGACTTGATCCTCAAGGCAGGCGTATGGTTTGGGAAATCCTACGAAGATTGGTATGTAAATTAGGTACAACAATTTTTATGACGACGCATGATATGCTAGAAGCAGACCAACTTTGTGATAGACTAGCAATAATAAATAATGGTAAGATAGCTGTGATAGACACACCAACCAATTTAAAACGTAATGTAGTAGTAGGAGTATCTAGCAATGGACGAGGAACTGTGGGAGGTGATATTATTACACTAAGGATTCCGTCAGACTCGCGTTCTTATGTCATATCAATAATTGACAGAGAGATGGGGATTAAGGCTGAAATTGTTGATGATGTGTCGCTACGTATTATACTAAAAGATGCGGACAGTTTATTTTCAAAGTTGTTAAACACATTGGTAAATGCCGGAATTAGACTTGATTCAATTGACATGCAAACACCCACATTAGATGATGTTTTTCTACAATATGCCGGTACAAGGATCCAAGAAGCTGAATCACAAGCAATGGAGAGCTGGAAGAGTATAAGAAATGTCAGAAGAACGTTTAGACAAATGGGATAGAGAACTAAATAGGAGTAGCAGCAGTATCAGTACCACTCACAATAATACTCCTATTTCAGCTCTGATTAGGACATTAGACAAGACATACAACGTCTGTGAGCTAGAACTCAGAAAGATAAGGCGTGATTATACTGATCTGTTAATTCGGGCAATACAACCCATACTATGGTTAACAATCTTTGGAACTGCCTTCAGTCATATTTCGCAGAACTCCATACCATCGCTCGCTATTACGATAAACGGCGGCTTAAATGGTATATCGTATCTCGAGTACATAGCCCCCGGCATTCTAGCTCAATCTGTTTTATTCATATCTATTTTTACGGGGATTTCTATGATATGGGAAAGAGATTTAGGTCAACTTGACCGTTTGCTCTGTTCTCCAGTTCCTAGAACTGCAATAGTGTTAGGCAAATCATTCACCGGAGGTTTAAGAGGATTAATTCAAGCAGCTATCATTTTTATTGTTGCTGTTATGATGCAGATAAGCATTAATTTCAATCCATTAAATCTGATTGGAGTAGCAGCAATTGTCTTTACTTTTGGAATTGGCTTTTCTAGCCTTTCAATAGCAATATCCACAATGATAAAAAGTAGAGAAAGAATATTCGGATTAGTGCAGTTACTAACTATGCCATTATTCTTTGCAAGCAACGCATTATATCCAACACAGTTAATGCCAGAATGGTTGCAGATCATTTCCTTCATAAATCCAATGAGTTATGCTGTAGATGCTTTGAGAATACTAATGATTACTGGAAATTTTGGACGATTACTAACTGATGTAGGTGCGTTAGCAATTTCAACAACAATATTCATATTTTTTGCTACTATGGCTTTCAGGAGGATGGAAAGATAAATAATATCGGTTCAATTAGTTTGATTTGAACTAATATGTAATTAGCCTGGAACAAGAAATAACATAATAATAATCTGCTGCATACGTGATACGCACAGTGAGTCGACTTAAAATGCGGAAACTAAGCACTGCAATTTCTTGATATAGATATCTGAAAGTTCTACAGATCGCGGCTAAGATGGGAAAGAATATTCTAGAGTAGGTTATAATGTATGAAGATGGGACGTCTAAGGCTACGCTTTATACAAATTAAAGTCTGAGATGCTAGTCTAAAGTGATAACGCTCACATAGTTTTACTCCTTTCCATATTTAATATTTAATATTTAATATTTACCTGCTTGGACACCCACAGTTAGCCAATTTTGGCTTGATGCCACAGGAACGCATATCTTTAGATCCCCTTTGAGGATTTATTTGCTAAACCAGAACTGTGATGCCTTACTGATCGCTGCTAGTGATCAATATCCTTAGCAGAATTGTCATTTATTATTGTATTAGAATATATTTTGTTATTCTTCTCAGCTTCCTTTTCAACAGTTATCGCATCAGATGAATCTTGCGCTTGTAAATGATTCGTATGTGCTACTATTATAGTATTATTAGATATTGTGTTATTAGTTGACTCTTTATCAATATCTATTCCGCCTTCGCTGTTTGAAATCCTATTATTGTAAATCCCATTGTTATGTGATTCCGAAATGGTTATTGCATGTTCTTCCTTGCCAATGAAATTGTTCCTTGCTATGGAATCAGACATATTTCTGCTAAACATTATGCCTCTTTTGGCGTTATCATAGATCTTGTTCTTTTCTATAACTATATGATGGCAATCCAGTGAACAAATAAAGCCCATTCCACCGTTATCGTGAACGGTATTATTGCGAAAGATCATGTCGTGAGTTCCAGTATGAGGGTCAAAACCATAATGACTGTTATGATGTATCTGATTGTTTTCGATTACCATTCCACCTACACCATTCGAATAGAATCCAAAGTAGAGATTGTGTATATTATTGCCTCTTAAAATACTGCCACTTCCCCCGTCATATCTCAGGCCAGTTTTTCCTCCCCCTACTCCTGACTCATATCCTAAATAAGATATCTCTGAATTTGTAATATTGGTTGTACCTGTAGCTTCATCTTCTATTCTTATATATGGTCTAGGGTCACCACTTTCTATCTTATTATCATGAAGATCTCGTGTTCCATTACTTGATGCATAATCGTTTTTATTGGGATTCCAAGAAGTTAGTGTTACAGAATCAATTCTTAAACCGCCCAACACATCAATAGCATAGGCTGTTGTTCCATCGGCCGCAATTCTTAACCATTTTACATCTTTTGAATCAATATTGAGCACTGCTCCTTTATCAACTAAAATACCCGCATTTAGTAGCCAGGTACCATTACTACTTTGCTTGGTTAAAATGCTATCATCATTGATTTGATTATCTATATCAGTCACACTTGCGAATTTGCATCTTATAGTAATTATCCTGGCAGAAGAGTCATAACTGATGCAATTCTCATTAGAGGTAGAATGAACTGCAGCAGGAGGAGAAATAGCATAAGCACTATCTAGTGTTGAGGCTGCTGCGCTAGTAGGCACATTATTTATCTCTGGAACGATGACATCTGAAGGTAATAGTAACAATATCAAGAATAGCGATGAAGGAGCAACTATAACTAGTAATAATCTTGAGAAACATTTCTTTTCTTTATTGTTAGGACTATCATCATAATGCAGCAATTCAGCAAGATAATGTAATTTAGTAAGTAATTTAATATTTGATATTATTTATTATATGATATTATTTCTAAAAATCTGAATGAATCAAATCAATGGAACAAAGAAATAGTGTATAAAAATGGTGTATGAAATGTTATAGCCTTCAGATGAATCTTGACTCCAAATTATCATAATACAGTCTAATTTGTAGCACTCAAATTTTCGAGAGAATTTGAATTCACATGCGAGTCACTTTCAATTTACTACACAACCACACATGATCTGAAAGATATTTAACTTTCTTGTGACAATGGAATCTCTCATTACTAGTGCCATAGTTGTGGGATATTGATGAATGATGAATGTTAAGAGAATTATCATAGATGGACGGGAATCTTTAACCTTGCAACTCATGAACAACTTGATATATTTCCGGGTGTTGATGGTATTTATTACCATTTAATACCAATGTTTATATATGGATTTGCACTAGATGTAGTTATGTCATCATCTGAAGGTAAAACATCAAAAGATAGAGTAACAAAAGATACAACAGCAGCTGCAGTTAGTACAACTCTTTTCGACGTTGCTAACGAAAACTTCACAAAATTGATTAACGAATCTGCAAAGGTTCAGCCGGAGTATGCACAAGCAATTTCCAATTTGCAACAAGAATATATTGAAGCATCTCGGAACGCAATTCAGACAACAACTTCAGTTCAAAAACAGTTTGCGAACAACCACGGCAATTTCAATAACCTGATCGTCTCTGACACAGCAACCCCTTACATTCAAGGATTAATAAAGCAATCAAATGATTCCACAAACAACATCATAAGAATGGCCGATATTAATCATCAGCTTACACTAAATGTTCTAAATGCATTGAGAGAGAACGTGAAGAACTATAGCAGAACAATAGAAGCTAGTGCTGAATTTAACTCGAATCTAGCCAAAGCTTGGGCATCATCCTATTCATCAATCCAGCACCAATTCACAAAAGGACAATAGCCAGTAACCGTATATAAATTAGGGTCAAGACGTCTTAGATCAATACGTTTCTCTTCTCTTTTTTTCAACATAGTTATCAAAATATATTACGAAGAGTTAAAAAGACTTTACAGTAAAAGTATATAGTTAAAAATTAAATATAGTTATCTTTATCTAGTAACCAGTTATTCCAGCTAACCAGTACAAATGAGTAATACTAATCGATGCAGACATAATTATTGGCGTGCTGCCGATTCGCTCTCTATCCTTTGAATTAAGAATATAATCATCATTTTCAGTGTCACAAAAATAAGAGCAATTCGAAAAACAATTTGAGACAATGAGTTCTATCCCATCATACGTATAATCAGGATAATCATAACGTTTTGTCATAATAATAGCTGTTTAAATTCACAAGTCGCTCATTAAGGGATATATCATGGTATTGACTAATTGTGATTGTTGTCTACGTACAGATGTCCGAATTGCAATTCTTCGAATTCTCTTGATAGTAGCAAGATTTACAACGGCGGATTAATTTTTATCTGTAGTAAATGCACTATCTGTGGTGTTGTTAAATCAATTGAGGACTACGATGAAGCATACTTAGAATTCCTGGATATGTATGACAACGGACAAATCTCTAACTTACGTGACCTAGAATCTTTACCAAGTATAGAAAAGTTCTTACGCCCTGCATCTGAAATCGACTCTTTATTGTCAGATAATAACTTGAATGAAAATGACTTACTCAAGACAATACTCCATTCTAAAAAAGATTATGTTGTTGATTTCAGAGTTTTTAAAGAGTCTGCACCGGAAGAAGGAGACTATATCGAACAGCTCCCGTTGGACGAAGGAATTATAGACTCATTGAAGGTAAAAAACATCAATAGACTTTACAAATTTCAAGAAGAGTCAATTAAACAAATTTTGAATGGAAAAGATGTTGTAATTGTCGCGCCCACTGCTTCTGGTAAGACTGAAGCATTTTGTATTCCGATAATACAAAAAATAACTGAGGAGAACATCACCTTTTCTGCTTTGAATTCCAAAATCTTTAAACAGAACCGAAACGTGTTAGCTATCTTTGTATATCCGACTAAAGCGTTAGCGCGAGATCAACTCTCTAAGATAACACAAATAGCAGCAAGTGTGGGAATTAGAGTCGATATATTTGATGGCGACACTTCGGTTGTCGACAGAGAGTTAATAGTTAAGACGTCAATTCCAGAAATCATAATCACGAATTTTGATGTGATTCACTATCATCTACTAAATAGAACAAAATTTGCACAGATGATCAAAACTGCAAAATTCTTGGTGGTCGACGAAGTTCATGTTTATACTGGGGTATTTGGAGCAAATATTCATCATGTAATAAAAAGACTTCATCGACTGACGAAATCAACAAAAAACACGGAGAAATTGCAGATTATTGCTGCTTCGGCTACTCTATCAAATGCCAACGAATTCTGTAAACAGTTGTTTGACAGACAAATGGAAATAGTACATGGAATAGGTAGAAAAGGTAGGATAAACTTCTCAATTATGTTCCCATCATTGCACTCACAAAGATCACTAATAATCGAAATACTCAAGCAGACCACCAAGAGGAAGCATAAAACTATTGCATTTAGTAAATCACATTTATCTTCAGAACTCTTGGCATTCTATTCATCAAAGCAAGGTATACCAATAAAAGTACATAGAGCTGGGTTGCTTTCGTCTGTGAGAAAATCAATAGAGGCCTCCTTTAGAAGTGGTAAACTAAATGCCATCTCTGCAACCCCAACATTGGAACTAGGTATAGATATAGGAGATATAGACGTCGTTATCTCAGATATTGTCCCTGTTAATAGGTTGATTCAAAGACTGGGAAGAGCAGCAAGGAGTGGTCAAGATGGGTATGCATTTCTTGCTTTAGGTAACGATCCAATAAGTCAATATTACAAACTACATCCAAACGATTATTTACAGGATCAAGAGTCTGCATATACTGATCCCAGTAACCCATTTGTAGTAGAATTTCAAGTTTTAGCAATGGCTTGCGATAGGCCGATATCTATATCGGAATCACCTTCAATAATTTCTGTAATTCATCATCTTATTTCAAAGGATCTCATCAAGTTGTCAAACGGCAAGTTCGTGCCCAATTATAAAAAAGCTACGGAGTTTTTTAAGGAATACAGTATTAGGGGCATTGGATCCAAGGTAGGGATAACCTACAGCGGAAAATTAATCGGTGAAAGGCAGATGCCGCAAGCAATTGAAGAATTGCATGATAATGCCATATATTTCTTGAGTGGGAGAAGATATCTAGTTCAAAAGTTACATTTTAGCAATAGTAAACAAGACAGTAATATTCGGGTTATGGAAAGGCTACCTGTGCCTTTCGCAGAGCTGAAATCTATTCCTCATGACTATCCCTACTATACTAGAGCAATTGTTAATGAGTTTCCCACTATTCTAGAAATTCATGATCAAAAAAAGATCTTTGGTCTTCAAGTCTTATATTGTACACTAAAAATCCTAAAGAAAGTGGCAGGTTATTCGAACATAGAAGTTGGTAGAGAAGCATTTCAAGGCACAAAAATTATGCTTGAAGATCCTGTAGAATTTGAATTTATTACAAAAGGCCTTGTTTTCAGGGCCCCTTTGCCAGAGACTATTGTAAAATCTGCAGAGGATGAACAATATGTAGAGATGAGTGGATACCATGCATCAGAACATGTCATAATCGAAGGAAGCTCAATGATAACGGGAGGTGCATCTCAAGATTTAGGTGGAATATCTCTTGGCTCAACAGGTCTAATATTCATCTACGATGGTAGTGTGGGCGGTAACGGGGCCAGTAAATCCTTATATGACAAGTTTGATAAGGCGATTGTACGGGCCTCAAGTATTTTGTCAGGATGCCCATGTATAAATGAAAGTGGTTGTCCCAGGTGCACTTTCTCTTATAGATGTGGAAACAATAACGAATATTTGCAGAAAGCGTCAGCTAAAGAAATATTAAATAGAATAGTCTGTGGACAAGAAATGCAAATAGGAGATACAGCAATAATAGACAAGCCCCTTGTATAACTGATTCCAACTTCAAATATCAATTACTAGAAGTGCATTGCGAAATCAATAATATGTCTAAATATTTTCGAAACTCAAAT
>Ga0126370_10001161_pt1 | contig 11875 bp, 7 predicted proteins | sample PanSoiMetaPlot_3_FD_92586 | JGI IMG/M metagenome (GOLD analysis project Ga0126370, IMG submission 92586) | Tropical forest soil microbial communities from Panama - MetaG Plot_3 | ecosystem: Environmental > Terrestrial > Soil > Tropical forest > Bulk soil | place: Panama | collected 2016-02-17 | reverse complement strand
TTACCAGAGTCGCGATGCCGCGCTCCACGTTGCCGGTGATGCGCTGCTCCATCTCCTGCGGCTGCAAGCCGGTGAAAGTCCACACCAGGCTGATCACGGGGATGTTGATTTCCGGGAAGATGTCGGTAGGCGTGCGCAGCAAGACCAGCGGCGTTAAAAGCACGATCACCAGCGCCATCACGATAAACGTATAGGGACGTTGCAGCGCTAGACGGACGATCCACATACTGGTATTCGTTTTCCTTCAGTCGGGAAAGAACGCGGGTCCCGGACCTGCCGATGGCGGCTTGGATGAAGTCTTTTAATTAGACCGTCGGAATCCGATTTTGGTTACGCGGCGGCGCTCTAGCGGCCGGCTGCCTCGACCGGCCGCCCCGACCGGCCGCCTCGATACGATACATCTCCGCCGTGTTTCTTGGAATAAGCGCGTCTTTCCCGCAATCCGAGCGGATGGCTCGCGCCGGCGCGCCACGCCAATTTGGACTGAAGATCGCGTTAGCGCTAACGCTCTTTCCGGGCTATTTGTGGGTCATGGTGAACACGCCGTCCCAATGCGCCGGCGGCTCGTCGAACAGGTACTCCTGGCACCGCTTCCAGTAGGCGCGGGCCGGCCCGTCTTCCGTCCAGCGGTCGATAATGGATTGAAACGCGGCCTGCGCTTCCGTCCAGCGCCGTTCCCGATAGAGGCTCCGCGCTTTTGCAAAAACATCGAGCAACATCTCGATCTCCGGCGTAACGGTCTCCTCTTCGCCAACCAGTTCGTAAATCACTACCGGCTCGTTTTTGCCTTTCACGCGAATCAGATCCAGTTCGCGAAACACAAACCCCGCGTCTTTGGCGGCTGCATAGGTCGTCTCATTCGCGAGAATGTGCGTGCCGTAGTCCTTGTTCAGTCCCTCCAGCCGGGAGGAAAGATTCACTGAATCCCCGAGCGCCGTGTATCCCTTGTGCTGCGCCGAGCCCATGTTTCCGACGCTGGCGACGCCGGTATTCAGGCCGATTCCGATATCCATCTCCGGCTTCCCTGCCGCTTTCCACTCCGTTTGCAGCTCCCGCACCCGCGTCATCATGGCCAGAGCCGCCCGGCATGCCTCAATGGCGTTGTCCGGATCTTCGATCGGCGCTCCCCAAAAGGCCATCACCGCGTCGCCGATGTATTTATCGAGCGTGCCTCGCCGCTCGAACACGATCCTGGTCATGTCCGAAAGATACTGGTTCAGGAAAACCGCCAGGTCCTGCGCGTCGAGCTTTTCGGAAATGGTGGTGAATCCGCGGATGTCGCTGAACATCACGGTAATGTTGGTCTTGCGGGGCTCGACCAGCTGAGGATTGATGAGCAGCCGTCGCACCACTTCCGGACTCACGAATTGACTGAAGGCCGCGCGCACCCGCCGTTTCTCCTTTTCCTCCACCAGCGCGCGGTAGAGCGAAATCAGAATGACGTTGGATGTCAGGGTCAGCGCCGGGATGGTAAAGTTCAGCCACTGCCCCTGCAAAAACGCGAAATAGTCGATGGCCACGAGCAAAGCCAGCAAGCCAAATCCGAACCACATCCAGCGCGGCGAAACGAGCGCCAGCCAAATTCCGAAAGGAATGCCAAAGAACAGGATCAGCAGGAAATCCCACAGCGACTCTTTGGCCCCGCGCTTGAGAAAATTGTGGTTCAGAATGTCATCGATTACGTTGGCGTGAATTTCGACACCGGGATAATCAAGGTTCCCGAAAGGCGTGGTCCGCAAATCGCCGATTCCCGTCGCGGTCGCACCAATCAGCACGATCTTGCCCGCGAAGGCCTGGGGCTTAACCTGCCCTTCGATGACATCGACCATCGAATAGTGCGGATAGGTATAGCTTGGACCGTGATAGTTGACGTACACGCGCCCGAGCTCGTCGGTATGAACGCTGGCCGTGTCGCCAAACAGAATCCGCACCGCGCCAACTTGCCCAAACTCCAGGATCACCTGCTCGTTTGGCAAGCCCAAAAACGCCCGAATGGTAGCCACCTCGAGCGACGGGTAGATGTCCCACTCTGCAAGATCTTTCGACCGCCCGTAAGGAATAATCAGATTGGAGCGGCGGATGACGCCGTCATCGTCCGCATACACGTTGAAAAAGCCGGTTGAAGATGTCTCGGCGGACAACGCGCTCGTCAGCTTCGCGAGATTTGCTTCCGTACCCCGCGGCAGCAGCCGGTCCGGCCGGAACTTCTCCACGAGCGTAATTCGATCGGCTTTTCCTGTCGCCGGATTGAGCGGCCGCACGCTCGGAAAAGAAAAGAAAGCGATCTGGTTTGCGTATTCATCGAGCGTTTTGTCGTCCATCCCGTGCATGTCGGCTTCGGTATAGAGGAAGAAATTCCCCAGAACCACCGAGCCGAATTCTTGAATGGACTTCGCGAACTGTCGGTCCGCGTCGTACTCGCCGATCCTCCGTTGCAGCTCCTTGCTGAGCTTTTCGTCAACCGGCCGGCCCTGTTTCTCCTGTCTTTCCATGTCGGCCAGCAAGGCTCGCAGTGGCGCCGCGGTTTGATCCGGTTTGCTGAAGGTAACGTCGAACGCCGCGACTTTGGCATTGCCAGCGCGCAGCGCATCGAGCAGATGCGCGAACTGCACCCTCGAAAAGGGCCACTTGCCCAGGACTTCCTGGGTGTGCTGATCGATATCTACGATGACGATGCGGGGATCAACCGGCGTTACGCTCGTCGGCCGGTAGGCAAATCGCATGTCCAGCGAGGCATTCTCAAGGCGCTGCAGGAAACCCAGGATCGGCCTGGTGCTTTCTCCGAAAAAGGAAATGAAGTACACAACCAGCGCCAGGCAGGTGATCCCCAGGCTGACCAGAAACGATACGCGGTGCTGCCACCAGTTCTGCAGCAGCTCATAAACGCCAAACCCGCGCCCTCGGAACCACTTCAGCGTCGCTTCAGCCATTTCGACCCGGCACTTCGCAGGAGTGGAAGGCTCCGCAAGGCGGGGCTTCCCTCGATTTTATCCGTATGCCTTCTTCCTACTCCGTCGCAGCCTTCAGACGGGTGTGGCGCCGGACGCCTACTCGCGGACGATGAAGTTCACGCGGATCCCCGCCACTTCAATCAGATCGCCATCGTTCAGTTTCGTCGGCCCGCCAATCGCGACTCCGTTCACCGCGGGAATCTTTGCGCCCGACCCCACGTAGTACCCGTCGTCGCGTTGGTTGATCTGCGCGGCCATCGCCGGCTTGAACCAGCCCTTCAGCTTGATCGTTGCCATCGGGGATTTGCCGATGGTTGTTAGCCGATTGGTCAGAATGTATTCCTTGGCGTCGGTCTTTCCGGAAAGCACCACAATCGTCGGCACCTTGATGCGATCGGAGGCAAACTGCGTTCTTTCACCCATGGCGGCGGCCTGTTGCAGCATCTCGCGGCGCACCTTGGTGTCCAGCACCATGGTCTCGTTGATCATCGGCGCTGAAGCCTTTTTCGGCGACTGATAGGGCAGCGGCGCATCGGCAATGGCATCCACCTTGATGTGGTGCTTGCCGATCCAGATCGCGTCCCCGTCGTGCAGCGTGGCCCGCTCCACGCGCAGGTCGTTCACAAACGTGCCGTTCAGGCTGCCGCGGTCTTCGACGACCAGCCGTCCGGATTCGAAGTACACGCGGGCGTGATCGTTCGACACGGCCAGGTTATCGACGACCAGGTCGTTGTCGGGCGAACGCCCGATGCGCACCGGCTTGGCGCCGATCGGCACCTCTTTTACCAGCTTGTCCTCAAACATCAGCGACAGTTTCGCCATATCATTGCCCTCCGGCGGTGCCGTTCCCGCCCACGGATTTGTTCGTCCCGCGGCGCAACCAGGAAAACCAGCCCTTGGCTTCGGGTTTCACGGAAACCACAATGGTGGTCACGTTGTCCGCGCCGCCGCCTTCGTTGGCCAGCTTGATCAGCTTTTCCGCGGCCTTTTGCGGATCGGGCTCGGACTGCAGCGCTCCGGCGATTTCAGGTTCGGTGACCATGCGCGTCAGGCCGTCCGAGCACAGCAGCAGCACATCGTTTGGAAAAAGACCCACCTGCTCGATATCCACTTCCACTTCGGGCTGCGTACCCAAGGCGCGCAGCAGCACGTTCTGCATGGTGCTGGACTCGGCTTCGCTGGCGGTCAAAATTCCGCGCCGCACCTGCTCCGCCACCAGCGAGTGGTCGCTTGTCAGCTGCTGCAGGACCCCGGTGCGCAGCAGATAGAGGCGGCTGTCTCCCACGTGCGCGATGCTCAAATTCATGCCGTCAATCCAGGCCGCGGTCATTGTGGCACCCATGCCGCGTTGCTCGGCGTTCTGCGCTGCCGAGGCGAACACTTTCTCGTTCGCCAGGTGCACCGCGCTGGCCAAGCGCCGGCTCTTGTCCGATAGCCCTGGATTCGTTTCTCCCCGCAGCGGGGCGCTGGGGTTTTCTTGGCCTTCCAGGCAATGCTTTACCACCGTCTCCACGGCCAGAGAACTGGCCACCTCGCCATGTGCCTGGCCGCCCATGCCATCAGCCAGCACGAACAGGTTCAGGGCAGCCATGACTTGATAGCTGTCTTCGTTGTTGGTGCGCACCATCCCCACGTCCGTGGCGCCGCCGCTGACGATCTGCAAGGCCTCTCCCCGGTATGCGAGCAGAGACAACCACACTCGCACCCCTACGGGCTGTCAATATGTCACGCTAACAGTTCGCCCGCACACGCGAAAGCGGCTGCGACCTACTGATTACTCACTACTTGGCCACAAGCGGGCGCCGTGGCCGGGGAGGGGTGCGAGACTGAAGGCAGCGGACCTTGGGCGCTCGCAGACTGCCGTCCGGGCGGCCTTGCCTATGTGGAAACTGGTAACGGGAATGGTGCTTTCGCTGCTGCCGCGCCGCTGGCGCACGAGCATTCCCGAGCAGGCCATCCCTTGGGTATCCGCCGCCGTCTTGAGTGGCATACTCGAAACGATTCTGGCCGTCGCCGGGCTCACCTATTGGTACTCGCACTCCGTCACAACCTGGGCGGCCGATGCGCTCGATTCCGCTCTGCGCAATGGACCCGGCGCGGAATACGACCCGCATCTGCTTGGGCTTTCCGCGTTCGTGCTCTGGTCGATTCACCCGCTCACCTGGCTGCTGGCCAGCTTCTTGGTCGAAGGCCTGGTGCGAATCGTCGCGGCGATTTCCATCGAACAGATCCTGCCCCTGTGGATTCTGGCTTCGGTCGATTGGTTCTACGGCAAGGTTACCCGTCGGCCGCGGGAGCGCGGTATGGCGGACCAGCCCGGAGGGAGGGAACATCTGCGTTCCTTTCTCGGGACCGCGAAACTTGCTGCAAAAACGGTCCGCCTCAGGGAGCTTGCCGATGAGCTGGGAGAATCGGAGGATAGCGGCGAATCCGTCCTCGAAATTCGGTCCTCGCGCCAAAAGGCCGAGTGGATACCGCCGCGTGTCGTTCGCGTCGATGACCTCTACTATCGCCTGGGATCGGTGTGTGAAGGCCGGCGCCCACGGCCGTTTGTCTATCGCCTGCGGCGTCTCGCCGGGGGCGTTCCTGGCCGAAACGTGATTCTCTACCATTCGCCTCTGGTCGGACGGGACGCCCATGGGCAAGAGCGGCCTGAATCATCCTGAACAATCGAGCGCGCTGGCTCGATCGTCGGTTCTCCCCTACAATGCCGCGGTACTATAGAAACGAAGATGGCTTTGCTCCGCCCCAGCCTCGATCGGTTCGCTCTGCTGCTCAGCTTAGCGGCGCTTCTGGGGCATTTTGCTTATTCGCAACAGCCGCCGCCTGCAAAAAACGCGCGAATTCTTCTGCTGCCGCGGACCATGGTCTCAGGGGACCGTACCACGCTCGCGGTTCTCGATTTTGCCGGGCGCCTTACGCCGAATGCCACCGTGGCTTTTTCAAACGGCGACCACGTCACCACCAATGCCACCGGCCGCGCTACGTTTGTGGCGCCGCTGACGCAAGGAGTCCTCTACGCCACGATCCAAGGCCGCCCCGGCCGTGCGCAAACCCTGGTGATCGCCGCCTCGTCCAACAAGAACCCGACGCTAATCGAGCGCGCGCCGCACTTCGCCTCTTTGAGCGATCGTTTTGAACTGCAAGGCCACGGTTTCTGCGGCGATGCGGACAAGAACGTAGTGCAGCTGAACGGGCATGCCGCGCTGGTGCTGGCTTCTTCGTCCGAATCTCTCGCCGTTCTTCCTCCCGGCGAACTCGACGCCGGGCCTGCCGACGTCAGCGTCTCATGCAACAAGGGCGAGGCCAGCTGGGCAAGAGTCGTATTTCTCGAACTAGGGCTTGAAGCCGACGCCTCAACGCTCAAACCGGGAGAAAAGCGCACGCTCACCGTGCGCGTCAGCGGCACTACGGAGCGCGTAGGCCTTGAAGCGCGCAACCTCGCCCCCGGGGTTGCCGAACTGGCCGGCGGAAATCCCGCCCGCGCCACTTCTTCCGGCGGCGCCCGAAACACCGCCGCCTTCCCGCTTACCGGACGGCAGCGCGGCAAAATTCTGGTTTCGATCCGCTTGCTACCCGGATTGATCCGCGGTCAGCCGTAGCATCCTCTGCGGCTCGTCGCGCGTTTCGGTTGCTCCGGCGCTTGCAGGCGTGCCGGTGTTGTTTGCAGCGAGACCAGGAAGTGGCAGCTCGGCTTGCGCTCCCGCGGAAGCGTCGCCGCTCGTCAACATTCCTTCTAGCGCCAGTTCCGTGCGGTCAAGCCGCTTGCCCGCTTCCTGATAGCTGTTCTGGGCGTTCTTCAGATGGGTTCCGACTTTTTCAAAGGCATCCACAAAATTCCCAAGCTGCTTTTGCAGGCCGGCGAGACCGTTCGAAAGGCGGCGCGCATTTTCCTCGATCTGCATGCCGCGCAGACCCATCGCGATCACGCAAAGGTGGGCGTAGAGCGTATTGGGGGAGACCGCGACGATCCTTCTTTCGCGGCAGTATTCATCGAGCGGCTGGCCCTTGCTGTCGGAGGTCTGCAGCAGTTCGTAGTACACGCTCTCCGACGGCACGAACATCAGCGCCAGGTCCAGCGTGTTTTCTTCCGGTCGTATGTATTTTTTGGCGATGGAATCGGCGTGGCTTTTCACGGCGGCGGCGAAGGCCCGCCGCGCCTCGTCGCCGTCCTTTTCGATTCTGCGAAAGGACTCGAGCGGAAACTTGGAGTCCACGGCCAGCAGTTTCCGGTCGCGCAGAAAGACCACCGCGTCCGCCGCTTCGCCACCGGCAAAACGGTATTGCGTGCTGTATTGCGAAGAGGGCAGGGAATCCTCGAGCAGGCGATCGAGGGTGACCTCACCCAGAATTCCTCTGGTTTTCGCGCCTCCTAGAACCGATTCGAGCGACTGCTGCGCGGTGCTGAGTCCGCGGCTGACTTCCTGAAATTCCCCGAGTTGTTTATAGATTTGCTGCATCAGGGTTTGCGTGCTTTTCAGCTCTTCACGCATCGCGGACTGGCTCTGCGCGGAAATGTCGGCCGATTTGGCTACGCCATCGGTTAACGAACGGTTCACGGCGTCAAGCCGCGTGGTCACGCTCGAGGTGAGCGTCGAAATTTGTCCCGACGCCTGCGCCTGCGCCGTCGCCACACCCTGCAGGTCGCGGCGCAGCTCGTTCACCTGCGATTCAACACCCGCGCTCTTTTTCTGCGCGGCTAGGCTCTGCAGCGCCACCCATACCACCAGCGCCAGAGCGACAAGGACTGCGACAATCAGGATCCCAGACATAGCTTCTCCCCGGTAAGCACGGGAAACGGTAACTCTACTCTACCGGGTTGCGCGGCTCCGGCAAACCGCCTGACGAAAAAAGGCCCCGCAGCCGAAAGCCGCGGGGCCCTGTCTTTTGGTTAGGTTTCGATCTCGAACTACCAGTGCAGTTTTAGTGCGAACTGGAACTGTCGCGCGTCATAGGCTGCTGTCGGCTGACCGGCAAGACAGGTGGCGCCGGCGGTTGGATCGCACAGCTGGTTCACGGCCGCAATGTTGGTACGGTTCAGCATGTTGAAGCCGTCGGCGATCAAGTCCAAAGCGAGCCGCTCGCCGAGCGGGATGCGCTTCGACAAGCGCAGATCAATCTGGAAAAAGTTCGGTCCGACGAAGGCGTTGCGCCCGAGATTGCCGGTACAGCCCGCGGGCGGCGAGAAGAAGGGAACGGTAAACGGCGTTCCCGCGTTCGTGAGACAGACATCGGCGGGACCGAACTGAACGCCCGAAATGAAGGGGGAAACCGTACCGCTGCTCGTGACCACCGACGGTCGCGCCTGGGAGGCGCCCAGATCGAGCCGGGTGTCGGTTCCGGTAATCACGTTGAAAGGCCGGCCGGAGGAAACTTCGATGAGTGGAGCGAACGTGAAACCGCTGAGGAAGCGCCGCCAAGCGCTGTCACCGCTCTTGCCTGTGCCGGTGGTGAAGACCGCGCTCGTAACCCAGCGATGACGCTGGTCGTTCACCGAATTGGATTTTTCCAGGTTGGCGAAGCGGCTGTCCTGCGGTTCGAGTGTGGACTGCAGGTCGGTTCCGTTGTCGATGGAGTGCGACCAGGTGTAGCTGGAAAGCAGTTCGAAGCCTTGGGAAAAGCGCTTCTGCAGGTTGAACGTCAGAGCGTGATACCAGGAGCTGGCGTCAGAAAGCTGCGCGTCGACGCTGTTGAACGGCACCGGCACGCCGAATCCGGTTGGGTAGCCGGCGGCCTGTGCGAGCGCAACCTGGGTGGTGTAGCCGCCCGGAACCGCCGCGGCGAACGAAGGGTTCGGCCCGGACGGCCGGAAGAAGTTAAAAAACGCCGGCGTTCCGACAAAACCTACGGCGGCAGCCGGGTTACAGTTGGGCGCGGCAAAGCCTTGTCCGAGTGCGCCCGGAGCGATCAGGAAGATGCTTCCGCTACCCTGATTCACGCAGGAATTCGGAGCTCCCGAGGGTACGACGACCGTCACCGGATTGCTGACGTCGAGACCCGAAAGCGCGGCGTTCAGCGCATTTTGTGAAAGCAGCTGCGGATCGGTCGAGTTGACGTCAACCGGACGATTCAAATGAATCCCGCGCGAGTACTGATAGCCGAGGCTGACCTTCCAGGAACTGGAAAGCGCGCGTTCGATGGTCAAGTTCGCTTGTTGCGCGTAGCCGTATTTGAAATCGGCCGAAACCGGCAAAGTGAATGGCAAGATCGGCAGCGGAAAGCCCGCGGCCAGGTAATTTTGGTTGGCGAACAGGGAATTGGCGGCCAGCGGGTCGAAGCGCTGCTGGTCGGGCAGATAGGCCAGCGACAACGGCGAGAATACCGCGTCGGCCGACGCTGCGTTCAGCACACCTTGAAAAATCGAAGAGCCGTTTAAATTGGCCGGGGTATCGAGCGCCCCGCAAACCGCGGGGGCCGGAGCGTTCAGCAATCCGCAGGCCGACGCCGTGCCGCCCGCGGACAGCAATTGCACGGACCGTCCGCCGTCGGCGGTCACCGAGTCGAAGGCGATGGCCAGCAGCGGGTGGTCATAGAAGAGTCCGTAGCCTGCGCGGATCGAAGTCTTTCCGCTGCCGGTCGGATCCCAGGCCAAGCCGAAGCGCGGCGCAAAATTGTTGTAGTCGCGCGGAATTCCCTCGACCACGCCGAGCGCCTTCTCCGCGGCAGCATTGACGGCCGTCGCCGGGCCAAACAGCGGAGAGACTTCCACATCGTAGCGCACGCCGTAGTTGAGCGTGAGCTTGCTATTGACCCTCCAAGAATCCTGCGCAAACAGTCCCACGGGAATGTTGTCAAACGGCTGATTGGAATTTCCGATGCCCTGGATGTAAGTGGTCGGAATTCCGAGGCCGTAGGCCTGCAAGCCGGTGGTGCCCGGCAAACCATCGAAGGCGCTGCTGAAGCTGGAGGCGGCAATGCCGCCAAAGTTGGCGACGCCGCCGAAATCCAGCTCGAAGATCTGCGCTTTGGCCGAGCGTAGCTGGATCAGATTGACATCGGCTCCGAATTTGAGCGTGTGCCGCCCGAAGGTCTTGGCGATCGTGTCGGTGAATTCATAGCGCCGTTCGATGCGATCCACGGTCGAATACGGTTCGCGGCCGAAGTAGGCAACGCCCGGAATATTCACTCCGAGATCGCTGCCCCCGGGCAGTTGCGAAAAGCCGAAATGCAGCCCGCGTCTTGCGAACTGAAAGCGGAACTGGTTCACCGCGTTATCAGGAGTGATGGTGTCATGCTGGAAGGTAACGTTCAGGTCGCGCGACTGATTGTAGCCCGCGCGCGAACCGGAATTCTGGCCGAACACCTGGTTTTGCGAAGTCGAAGGCAACCCGGTCACCAGAGAAGGCGAAACGCCGACGCGAAGGAACGAATGGTTGTTGGCGTTCCAGTTCTGGTCGAGCTTTGCCGACCACAGGCTGGTCTTTTCCTCGACCGGATAGTTGCCGCGGATCGAGTTCAATCCCACGTAAGAGGCCGGCAGCGGCACCGCTCCCGCCGGTACGGCTGCGCCGCCCGGTCCGACCGCGGCGAAGCTGCCGAGGTTGCAATTGAGAGAATTCACAGTCGTTCCGGACGGGCAAGAAACCGGAAACGGGAACTCCTGAAAAAAGACGCCAGCCGGCGTCACGACCGGGTTGACCGGCGTTATGGTGCCGCCAGAAAGCGTCGTGACAATCGCTCCCGGATCAAGCTTATTGAGCGCGACGCTCGAGGCCGATCCCATAAGAACGGCATATTGCGCGGCAACCGCCTGTCCGACAGGGCCCTGGCCCAACAGCTGCAGCGTGGCGGCGGACTGATCGGGCGTCAGCAGCAATCCGTTCAGCGGACAACCCGGCCCGCAAGCAAACGGCGCCATTCCGAAATTGTCGATGCCGATGCTTGAAAATCCCGTCTCTTCCCGCTGCGTGTATTCATAGGAGCCAAAAAAGAACGTCTTGTCCCGCTTGAGGGCGCCGCCCATGGTCAACCCGGTCTGAATCCGGGTATAGGGCTGCTTCACCGGAACCAGCTCGCCCGTGGCCGGGTCGATCTGGCCGGAAAAAGGATTGCGGGCCTGGAACGATTTGTTGCGGCCGAAGACGAACGCGTCACCGTGAAATTCGTTGCCGCCGCTCTTGGTCACGATGTTGATGACGCCCCCGGTGGCGCGCCCGTATTCCGCGTTGTAGTTGCTGAGCACCATCTGGAATTCCTGCACGGCTTCCTGAGAAACGGTGGCGCGGATTCCGTTTACCGAGTTGTCCACCGCGTCTGCGCCGTCGACGCTGACCATGTTGGAGCGCGCGCGTGCGCCGCCGATGTTGAGGCCGCTGTTTGGCGCCGGGCCGATGGTCGGCGAAACGTCGCGCGTGGTGCGCGAATCGGTCAGGGTAAAGTTCTTGTAGTCGCGCCCGTTGATGGGAAGGTTGTCGATGCGCCGCTGATCGACGGTGTTGGACACTTCGGTCTTGTTCTCTTCGATCAGTGTGGTTTCCGCGGTGACCGTGGTGGTGGTGGCCACACCGCGCACCGTCAACAACGGATCAAATTCCGCTTCTTGCCCCACCGTGACCGTCAGGCCGTCCTGTTCGAACACGCTGAAGCTCGCGCCGCCGTCGGCGGAGATCTTGTAGGTGCCCGGCGCCAGGGCTACGAAGGTGTAGCGTCCTTCGTCATTCGATACCGATGTTCGACTGGCGCCCGTGTTTTTGCTGGTGAGCGTGACCTTGGCGCCCCGGATGCTGCCGCCCTGTTGATCCTTTACTACGCCGGACAGCGTCGCCGTGTTTTGCGCGGCAGCTCCGCTCACGCACAGAGCCAGCACAAAGAAAATCAACAACGCGGACCACGTTTGATTGCGTTTCATCACTTCCTCCGGACCTCTCAATCGCTACCGGCGGGCGCACCAGCAGCCCATAGCGGCAGTATTCGACGCCAGTCAG
>Ga0126370_10001158_pt1 | contig 11886 bp, 11 predicted proteins | sample PanSoiMetaPlot_3_FD_92586 | JGI IMG/M metagenome (GOLD analysis project Ga0126370, IMG submission 92586) | Tropical forest soil microbial communities from Panama - MetaG Plot_3 | ecosystem: Environmental > Terrestrial > Soil > Tropical forest > Bulk soil | place: Panama | collected 2016-02-17 | reverse complement strand
TGGCGAGAGCGCTGAACCTGTACTACAGGCCTATGGAAAGCTGCCGCGCGCTTTGATCGCGGTATTCATGTCAATGTTTCCGTTCCACGACACCGGCGCTGGCGCGTTTCCCGTCGCCTTGGTGATGATGGTGACTGTCTTGTTGTTCCCGCTCGCGAAATCGAGAAGATTTGCTCCGACACCGTTGATCACCAACGTTCGAGTGGCCGGCCCGTCGCGCGTGGAATCGTAGCTCGCCACGCTCTTGCAGTTCGGGGAGATCTGACTGCAATTGTCGTTGTTGAGAGCCGCCCGGAGATCGACCGACCTGATTCCGCTGAAGTCGCCCGTTTCTGGCGTCTTCACCGTGATGGTCACCTTGTTGAGTATCAAGCTGCCATTGAAAGTAATCGGTCCCTGCTTTGACTCGCTGCTGGTAAGCACGCCTGAGTCGCCGAGGTTGACGTTCACTGGCGGAATAAAAACGCTGCTTAGGCTCAGCGGCATGCCGTTCCCGGTGCACACAGAGGGGGTGCCGCAGACATTGGTCTGGCTATACGAGACACTGCTGTCCTCAATTTCCGCGTAGCAGCCCGCGAGCGCAGTGGAGGCTAGGAGGATCCACGCTTTTTGGACGATCGCATTCTTCGTCATCATTGGTCCTCTCTAGAAGATGAAGTAGGTAAACCCGAGGCTGAAACACGGCAGCAGCGCGGAGAAGTGCGCATCGGCCGCCGTCACTGTCCCAGACGTGGTGCCCTTGGAATTCATGTATGCACTGACTTCCGTGCCCGGCAGCGTGGCGCTGAGGTGCGCAATCCCGCCCTTCACATAGAAGGCGAACCCCTCCTGGGAGCCGAACTCCAAGCCAATCTGGGCGCTCCAGAAGTCGTACGCGGTGTCCTGCAGCAAGGCCCGCTCGGCGTCGTTGGATGGCGTCACGAACTTGGTGAAGTCGCCGTTGAAGTAGTGGCCCAAGTCAAAGTTGAGAGACGGAGTTACCACCCAGCGAACGGGTATCGCCGTCAGCCCGCCTCGAATTCCAACGCCCATGATGTTGTAGGCAAGGCCCGCGTTCACCCGTAGCCACCAATAGGGCCGAAAGAGTGCGGTGAGCCCACCGCCATCGGGACCACCAAGGTCAAGTTGGACCCCGAATTTTCTGCCCTTGTGGAGAGAGTACCAAGGTTCTTGCTCGATCGTGGGAACCTGTGCGGGCTCGATGGCTGCAGCGGCGGCGGGAGCTGGCGGCGGCGCTGTCTCCACCGGCGGCGTCGTTTGGGACGGCGTGGCGGCGTCGGTCGGAGAGGACACAAGAGGAGACTGGGCCACTGCTTCAGTTGCCAGCAGCGGTACCAACAAACATAGCAGGCGCATTTAAACCCCGGGCGGTGAGCGAAGGAGTCGCCGGGTCGAATGAAAGCAGAGAGCACTCAAAAAGTCACGACTTCCGAAATTTCGGCCGGACGTGAACGAGTCGGCCACAGCGCAGTTTGCGCCCGCCCGAGTTCGGTGTGGAGCAATTGACGCCTCGGCAAAGACATCCAAATACAAACGTTCATTTAAAACACAGACTACTTTCGACTCTGCCGATGCCGATCGCCGCCTCCTAACCTCTCAGAGGTGGGCCGAAGGCCCATCACTCCTCTTGGTCTGTTTTGACGTGTGGCACGGTCCCACCTGCAGACGAGATAGCATTCCCATCCGTGCCGACCGTCCTTTTGATGCTGTTCCTGTTGCAATCCGACGAGGAGCTGCTCAAGGACCTCCAGGCGTTCACGCAGGTCGCTTCGGCGGATGAGCGGACGCTGCGAGCGGCGGTAGACCAGACGCTTCCGCGCGTCGCCAAGGTGATGCATTCGAGCGTGCCGCGAAGATTTTCGACGAAGATCGTCTCTCGAGGCGAAGCAGCTCGCAGGCTCAAGGCGATGCTCGAGCGGGAGTATCCAGGCGATCGCTTGGCTCGCCTCGGCGCCGCGCTCAAAGCCGTCCATCTCGTCGAGCCTGGAGTGGATCTGGAAAAGGAGGCGCTTGCGCTCTACGCGGCAAATGTGGGCGGCTTTTATGACCCGCACGACCGGACGCTGTACTTGCTCGCGGATCAACCCGCGGTGGTGCAGCAATTGGTGATCGCGCACGAGCTGGCTCATGCGGTCCAGGATGAGCAGCTGGGGCTCGAGCGCGCTACTCGCGAGGCGATGCGCTCGGAGGACGCGCAGCTGGCGCTGATGGCGGCAATCGAGGGAAATGCTCAGGCGGTCGCCGCGGCGGTGATCAGCGCGGATTCGGCAGATGAGGACGGAATGATGGCGGCACTGGTCGCCGAGAGCACCGCCGTGTCCGCCTCGCTGGCGGCCGACTCCAGCGGGGCCAGCCCGTGGTTGGCTCTCCAGCTCAGTTTCCCCTATGCCGCCGGCGGGGAATTGGTGCACTCGCTGGCGACGAAGGATGATCCGGCCGCCTGCCGCCTTCTGTCGCGCCTGCCCAGCAGCACCGCACAAGTCCTCGATCCGGCGGCGTACCGGCGGAACGAGACTCCCCTGCGAGGGTCCATCGGGTTGTCAGCGCTGCTCGGCGGCGCGGAGAGGATCTACGAAACGACGCTCGGGCGCGCGAACATCGACTTGCTGGCCCGCATTCACGGCGCCGACTCCGTCAGCGACGGCTGGCGAGGCGATGTTCTAGAAGTTGTGCGGCGAGGCGCGACGCAGAGCGCCGCCTGGGCGGTGGCGTTCAAGGAAGCTCGCCAAGCAGAGGCGTTCGCCGCCTTCTATGCCAAGCTGGTCGGCGGTAAGCGGCGATCGGACGCGCTCGCGATCGAGGAGAAGGACGGACTCGTTTCGGCGGTGATTCTTCGCGGCAACACCACCATTGTCTTCGACCGCGTTCCCCTCGAACGTTGGAACGCGACTGCCGACGCCGCTGGCCGAGCACTGCGCTAAAGCGAAAGCTTCAAGCGATTTCTTCTAAACCCTGCGCCCAGATCATCTCCGTGCAGGCCGAGGCCTGCCGCAAGAGCTTTGCTTCGCCCCCTATGCGAAGACTGATTCGGACAGGCGCGCCAGCATGGGAACGCCTCGGATCTCGGTCTCAAACAGCGGCACGATCGATCGCACGGTGCCATTGAACTTCTGCCAGATCGTCTCCATGTGCTCCTGTTGCATCGCAATGCGGTTTTTGACAAATTCGGCCGGATTGGCGCCCGCCTGAGCCTGGTCAATCAGCATGTTCACCAGGACCCCGCCCACCGGGATGCCGAAATCATGGAACCACTGAATGAAGCGGGTGACGACGGCGATGGGGAGCGCCTCGGGCAGGGTGACGAAAAAGAACGAGGTCAAGTTCGGGTCGGTGAGGAGCACACGCGCGTGCTCCATTCGATCGCGAAATGAAAGCAGGTAGGTCATCAGCGGATCGTCCTCCTTCTTTTTCGTGAAGGAGAGCATCTCGCGCAGAGTCCTTGCTTCCTCGCGGCTCTTCAGCATCTTGTTGACCCACAGCGAGTAGACCTTGGACATCCCCAACAGTCGGCGCGCGTTGGCGGTAGGGGCAGTGTCGAACACGTAGACGTCGTACTCGTTCTTGAACATGAGATCGATCATGTTCTCGAACATCGCCGATTCTTCGAACGCCGGGTTCATCGTGGCCGATTCAACGAAGTCTTCCGCCTTGGTGGAGATGTCGGCGAACTTGAGGAACCATTTGATCTTGTCCCGGATCTCCACTTTGCTGCGCTCGATCGTATCTTTGGTGTCGATCTCGTAGGCCCACAGGTTCGAGACGTCCGCCACCGGGGTGTGCTTGCCGAGAACGTCCTGCGCGAGCAGGCTCGAGAGGCTGTGGACCGGATTGGTCGAAGCGAGCATGGTGCGGCGACCCTGTCGCGCGAACCAGAGCGCGGTGGCTCCGGCAAAGACCGTCTTGCCGACGCCGCCCTTGCCGCCGAAAAAGACGTACTTCATCCCGGAATGCTCTCCCACGTACTGCCGCATCGGTTTTACGATCTCTCCCATGGCCGTCCGGGCTCCTTCGCTGCTCGGTGATTCAGGATTCGTACATGATGCTGGCCAGCTTTTCGATCATCGGCAGGCCGGTCACGTCTCGCTCCAGCTCAGGCACCGACGCCAACACCCGGTCACCGAAGCTCTGCCGGATTGCGCCCAGATATTTTTCCTGCATCTGGATCCGGTTGCGCAGGTACTCGGGGATCTGCTGCTCGAGCAGCCGGCGAGGAATGACCCTGTTCACCACGTAGCCGCCGATCGGAACGTCAAACTGGGCGAAGAGCTTGGCCGCCTTCTCGGTGTCGGTGATGATCATCTGCTCCGGCACGACGACGAAAAAGAACGCCGTCTTCTCCTTGTCGGTCAGGATCGACGATGAGGCGTTGATCCGCCCCTTGATGTAGAGGAGCTCCTTGAGAATCTGATCCTGCTCGGTCTCCTTCTGCCGCTTGAGGCGACTCACCATCTCCTCGTACTCGCGCATCTCCTCTCGGAGCTTGGTGATCTTGTTGATCCACTCGTCGTAGACCTTGGCCATCGACAAGTAATAGAGCGCGTGGCCGAGCGGGACGAGGTCGTAGATATAGTAGTCGTAGTCCCCCTTCACCACCACGTCGACCACCGCGTCGAAGATCGCGCTCTCCTCCATCGCCGGCTCAGCGCTCGCGGCCTGGATGTACTGCTCGATTTCATCGGGGACGGCCGGCATCCCGTACATGTCGAGGATCTTTTTCCGGATCTCGTCCTGGTACGCCTTGATGTGGCTGTCGGCATCGATTTCCTGGGCCCAGAGGTTGTCCATGATCTTCACCGGGCCCTTCCCGAAAATGTCTCGCTCGAAGATGTCGGTGAGAGAGGCCTGCGGGTCGACGGAAAAGACGAGCACCTTCTTGCCCTGCTTGGCCAACCAGTAGGCAGTGGCGGCTGAAAACGTCGTCTTGCCGAGCCCGCCCTTGCCGCCGAACATGATGTAGCGGCGGTCCGGATTCTTCTCAAAAACCTCTTTCATGCCCATGCTTAAATCTCCGCTCCGCGCTGACTTTCTCTGCGCAGCTAGAACATCGCGTCCGCCGCGTCCTTCTCTCGCAGCATGCGACGCTTCCAAGTGGCGATCTGCGGCACCACGTGAGGAAGCAGCCGGAGGCTGTAATATGGAGGGAGGATCGGGACGCCCAGCAGGTCACCCATCGTAATCAGAATGAACAGGTGCTCCATCGAGGCGCGCGTCCGAAGCGCGGCGCGGCTCATGTCGTGAGCCGCCATTCCGTAGATGGTCTCCCGGATGCCGCGCCAAAAACTCTTTTTCTCGCCCGCCTTCTTCTCATCCTCCGCCATCGCTGTATCCTTTCGTTGAATGAAACAAACTTTGCGCGCGATCAGACTCCGTGCAAGTGATGCTCGTGATCATCACCCAGCGAGCGCTCGCGCAGCACCCTCCGCTTCCAGCTGGGCAAAAGCCCCGCCGCGTGCGGCAAAAGGCGCAGCGCATAATACGGCGGCATGATCGGCACCCCAACCATGTCGCCGAACGTGACCAGCATGAACATCGTCTCCATCGCGGAGCGCAGCTCGAGCGCCTGCTGGGCGGTCTCGTAGCCGAACATGCCGTAGAGAAACTCGCGCAGCTTGCTCGTGAATCCGGCTCCAAACTTCATCGCGCGATCTCCCTTTGCTGGCCAGCCGCCTTTCGCCGCGAGAGAATCCTACGCGCCGCCGCGACGGCAACGGAGGCTCCACGTGACGCCCATTTTGACGGTGATCGTGCTCGCTGTCGTCACCTGGTTTGCCGGCGGGATGATCTGGAACATCCGCAAGGGGAGCGCGGCGATGCGCTGGATGCAGGGCGGCCTTCCGCTTTTGGGCGAGCGCACCACGGTTCGGTGGCTCGGCACCAGCTCGGTCGAGCTTGCCATCCAGCAAGCGAAGCCACCCTTCGCCCAGGTGGTGTTGGTCGTGTTCCTCGAGCCGCGCGACGTCCCGTGGCTTTGGGCGGTTTCGCATAGCCGAGGCCGCCGCGATACGCTGATTGTCCGCGCGAGTCTGCGCCAAACACCCGAGCGCGAGCTCGAGGTGCTCGATCGCCGCAGCTGGTCGGGGCGCGAGGCGCTTCGGGGCGTCCAGGGCGATGGCTGGTCGGAGCTGAAAGGCGCGGGACCGCGCGGGGTTTCCCTCCTCGTAAAGCGGAAGGGTGGCGGAGCTCGGGGCGATTCGCTCCTCGAGCTCGCTCGAGGCGCTGGGATGAGAGTTCGACGGCTCTCGGTCGGGTGCAATGAGCCCCACCTTGAGCTCCACGTGGACCTGCCGCCACGCAGCGCCGACGCAGCAGGATTCTTCAGCGCACTCCGCGGGATTGGCGAGGGCGCAGGGCGATGAGCGGTGGCCGCTCGGCTCGAAGATCACGCGCGGCGGCCCATCACACCGCCGCTGGACGAGGCACGGCCGCGCTAGGCTTTGCCCCATACCGCTGAAATGCCTTGTACCCGTCCCATCCGATGAGGACCGCGGCGACGATCAGCAGCACGGCGACCACCAGCATTGCCCAGGCGCCCGCCACCGGAAGCCCGCTCACCTTCGGGTTCGTCGCAATGGTGACGTAGAGGTTGCGCATGGTCACCAGCGTCGCAAAAATCGTGGTGCCGTACATGAAGACCATCGGCCAGAGCGCGTAGCTCGGGTTGCGCTGCTCCGCTCGCAGCCACACGGTCACGACCAGCAGGCTCAAGGCGGCCATCAGTTGATTCGACGAGCCGAACAGCTGCCACAGGTAGACCCAGGTGCCAGTGAGGACGAGCGCCGCGGTCAAAAGCATCGAGATGATGCTCGCCACGTTCTGGTTTTGCACCGCCGGCACCGCCTCGCCGATCCACTCTTTGAGGGTGACCCGCATCACGCGGAAGACCAGTTGAGTCACCGTGAGCACGATCACCACGAATGCACCGAACCCCAGAGCGGTCCCGAAGACCTCAGGGATCAAGCCGAAGGTACCTGCGTAGACGAGCTTTCCCACGCCTGCAGCGAAGCGGCCGCCTCCACCGCCTGCGCCAGCGATCGACACCGCGATGAGCGACAAGAGGGCGAGTGTATTCTCGCCAAACATCGCGCCGCCGCCCACTGGTAGCCCGTCGGTCTCGTACTCCAGCTGGCGCGCAGTTCCCACCGAGCCGAACAGCGCGTGCCAGCCCGAAATGGCGCCGCACGCGATGGTGACGAATAGCATGGGCCAAAGCGGCTGCCATGCCTTTCCGGCCTCCGCCGCGAATCCCAAGCTCTTCACCGCGGGCAGAGCGAACGCGCCGATCGCAGCGCCGGTCGTATCCTTCGCCCCGCTAAGCGGTGCCACCAGCGCGCCAACCGCGCTGAGCAGGATGGTGATGAGCATCACCCAGAACCCGATGTAGTTTACCGGCTGGGCGAAACGCCAAATGGGGAGATTCGCTCCGAGGTACGAAAAGACGAAAAGGAAGACCATCCACAGGAGGTAGCTGGGAAGGGTCTTAACAAGCCCAGAGCTGGCGTCGTACGAAGGGGTGCTTGGGCGCTTGCCGTCCTTGCCCGGAAGTGGAATGCGCGGATCGGCGAACGTTGGGTCCGCGACGCTCATCAGCGGCTGATTGCCGGAGAGGCTGTCGACCGCGCCATTCAACGCCACCACTGCTCCACCGACCGGGCCTTGGACAAGTGCGCCCTTGTCGTCTTTGTGCTGGCCCATCGGGCCGAGCACCATTGCCGCCAGCGTCGCCAGCACCACGATCACGGTTACCGTAATGATGTCCATCTTCCAGCGATACATCATCTGTCCGGCGAGCAAGCCCATCAGCGCGAGCACGAAGATGGCGAAGGGCACGTCGGGGCGCGCGGCCAGGGTGGCGGAAAGAATTCCAATGAATGCCCCGGCAACCAACAGAAGGTAGAAGAAAATGAAGATGAAGAGAATGGTTCGCGTCCGCGGCGAGATGAGCTTGTGGGAAATGGCGCTCAGGCTGTTCCCGTCGTTGCGAACGGAGACCATAATTGCCGAGTAGTCGCTCGCCCATCCGATAAAGCTCACGCCGACGGCGAGCCAGAGCAGCGAAGGCAACCAGCCCCAGATGTTCGCCGCGGTGATCACCCCCACGATCGGACCTGCGGCGGCGATCGACTTGAAGTGGTACCCGTAAAGAACGTTCTTGCTGGTGGGCATAAAGTCGACGCCGTCCATGTACATCTTGGCAGGGGTCGACCGCTTCGGGTCAGAGCGGATGACATCTCGGTCGATCCGCCTCGCGTAAAAGTTGTACGCCAGATAAATGACGACTGCACCGATGACGACGATCCAAAGGGTATTCACCGGATGGCTCCTTTCGTCGGCCTCCGCAGGATCCGCCCCGTGCCGGCCGCGTTCGCACCGAACCTAGGGAGCGTTTAAGCCTCCTCGCGTCGAACGTCAATGCAACAATGTTTGTCGTGCACCAATGGCGCCTCCGCAGGCCTATGCTGAGACGCCCGACCCGGGAGTTTACGCAGCTTTCTGGGTTTCAATCGCGTCGAGCCATATTTGTCGGACCTCGGACACGAACCGGCCGGCCTGGCTGGCAGTGGAGCAGTAGGATGGGAGGAAGCAGCGGCGAATCCCTCCGTGAGCGATTGGACGGCGCTCGCGACGCACGCCGAGTGGATGGCTCACCGCCGAAGGTAGGATGACCTCGGAGATGGTATTTTTGAGGCCCGGCGGGCGACTGCACTAGAATTTCAGCATTGCATTGAGCGGCCTGGGCCCCTTTATCGTCGAGTTTGTCAAGGCGCTCCTGCGGACCAATTACTACTCCGCCGACCATCAGGAAGCGCGGCGAACTGTAGCCGGTTTGTTCGAGCGGTGGCGCGAGGCGGTGCAGGATGGCGATCTCCGCTTTTTCGCGCTGTGGCATCAGAATCAGGAGCCGTCGATCGTCGTATCCGCTCCCGGCTTGGACGATGTTCCTTTTTCGAGAGTGATCGGCCGGGCCGCGGCGGAGTTGTTCGCGCCCAAGCTGCTCGAGTTTATGAATCGCGCGGACATCGTGGCGTTCACCCTCGGGCGTTTTCTCGACGAAGCGCAGTTCCTCGCCTTCCTCGAGCTGATGGCTCGGCCCCATGACGCGCATGCTGAATCGGTCAAGCGCCTCGATTCGGAGCTGTTGGCGCGAAACATTCGACACGTGACCGTCCTCTTCCACAAGGACATCGTCGGAGGCGGACGCAAGCTGTCTTGGGCCGCCGCGCTGGCGCTTTCTCGCTTGAGCAAGGACTTGGCGCTTCTTCCTGTCTACAAAGATGTTTCAGCGGCAGACATCTTAGAAATTCGCGCGCAAATCCTCACAGACGTCCTGCGCCCGGCGAGCAATCCGGCGCTGTTCTCGGAGATTCTCTTGAATCTCGACCTGGTCGATGTGCAGGGAAGCCGTCCCCTGACGGTGCCCGAACTGCTGGCGCGCGTGTCGCCTGTGCTTCGGTTCTCTACCGCGCTGCGGGTCGAGCAGGAGCATGAGCGGTTTGCCGCGGCCGAGCAATCCAACGGGAACCTGCGCGATCTCTTGCAGGCTCTTTGCGCCACCCTCAGCGAGGAAAAGCCGGCCGCGACTTTGGTCGATTTCGCGGAGCGCGTGACGGCGCGAGGCACGGTCGAAGCGAGCCGATTCCCCGAGCCGCTCAGGCGCGCGTTGGAGTCGCGCCGAATGGCCGACGCCTGGCTCGCCGACCTCGATCGCAGACTGGCAAGCCTTCGCGACCCGAAGATGCAGCAGGAAGCCGGGCCGGTCCTCTCCGAGCTTCTGCGCCGCGAGCGCTACGGCGAAGCGGCCTCGATCGCGGCGGCGCTTGGAGCGGAAGGCTCGGAGGCGCGCGCGATTGTGGCGGCGGCTCTGGCCGAGCAGACATTCTCCGGGCTGACCAACGTCTATCGCTCCACGCCTTCTGAGAATCCGGCGCGGCGCGCGTCCATTCTTGCGCTGCTGGGCAGCGCCGGGGAAGCGGGAACGCTGGAGCTCGGAAGACTGTTGCAGGTCGAAGCCGTCGGCAATCAACAAGGGCTGCGGGCGGCGATGGCGGCGATGGGCAAGCGGGAGGTCACCGTCGTCTTCATCGCGGCGCTCGGTCGCGAGGACGTTGACCAAGCGGTTGCCGAAGCGCTGCTTCCCTCCGCGTCCCGGGGCGGTGCCGGGTGCTTGGCCGCGCTGCTGGAATTCACCGCGCATCGCTCGGCGGCGGTGCGGCGCCACGCGGTCGAGGCGTTGGCCAACTTCGGCAAGACCGTGGCAGAGGAGCGACTGGTCGGCGCGATGGCCGATCCGGATTCGGAGGTTTGCTCGAAAGCGATCGAGGGTTTGGCGCGCGTGGGATCGAGGCGCATGGATGTCCTCGACAAGTATCAGACCACCCTTCTCGATCGCAGCGCTGCGCCGAAGATGCGGGCGGCATGCGCGGCGGCACTGACGAAGGTCGCCGGCGCGCCGCTGCCCGGTGGGAAGCGGGCGGAAGGCGTGTTGATCGAGTGCCTCTCACAGCTTCCGACAGGGCTAAAGGCCCGCCTGCGGGGTCTGAGCGAAGCGGAGCAAGCCCTGTACGTGGCCGCCTGTGCTGCGCTCGGCAGCATCGGGACAAAAGCCTGCATCAACGCGCTCGAATCGGTGTCGGCGAGCAGAGATTCGGCGGTGAAGGAAAGCGCCCGCGCCGCGCTGGTCCTGGTGAAAGCGCGCCGCTGAGGGCGATGCAGGCCTGTTCACTTCGCAACGCCGGCGACCGCCGGGTGTCCAGGCAATAGAGACTCGGTCCTGAGAGACTCGGTCTGGCGCAGCCTCGGCACGACGAGGGAGGGTTTATGGCGCGAATGGGCATTTGCTTCCTCGCAACGTATGGCTTCACTGGATTTCTCAGCAGCCAGACGCTCAGCCAAACCAAGCTCATCCGGTTGGAGGTGGTTCCAACCGCGCAGATGAGCGGGTTGCTTGACGACTTACTGCCGCACTTCGAGGAGATTTCCGGTTACCGCGTCCAGGCGCATTCGAGCACCGCCGATTTATACGAGCGGGCTCGCCGCGGAGAAGCCGACCTGGTCATCTCACACTACGGCTTTGACGAGGTTGAGCGTTTCGTGCAGCAGGGTTTTGGATTGTGGCCGCGAATGCTGTTTGCGAATCAGTCTGTCATTTTGGGGCCGCCCAGCGACCCAGCGCAGATCCGCGGCTTGTCCGACGCCGTCGAGGCATTTCGCCGCATTGCCAAAGCGCGCGCGCCATTCATTGCCAACGATCTAGCGGTCTTGACCTACCTCGTCGACATCCTCTGGGAGGGCGCCGGACGTCCCGACCTCGACGGGTGGTTCTTCGATCTTGGCCTCTCGGATCAGGACGCCGTGGTGGCGGCATCTCAGAACGGCGCTTATACGATTTGGGGTGTGGATCCCTTCGTGCGGTTTGTCGCCACTCATCCGATCGAGGAAGAGATGCTGTGCATCGGCGATTCAATGTTACAGCGAATGATGGTCTCGGTAGTCGTCAACCCCGATCGAGTGAAGGGAGTCAACGTGGAGGGTGCTCGCGCCCTCGAGCAGTATCTGTTGGCGCCGGCGACACAGGCTCGAATTCGGGCGTTTAGGTATTCCGGTTACGATGCTGCTTTCTGGTGGCCGGCCGGTGTGCAGAACTGATCGGGCTGGTGGACCCGAGAGGAGAATTGTCTCGTTCCCGAAACGGCAAACAAAAAGCGCGTGAGCGATGAACGCCCACGCGCTTGGTTTGACAAGATTCGATGCTCGTCTACGGCATCGGGCACACTGGGTCAAAGGTGTATTGAGTATAAACGTAGGTTGGACAGTTGCTGAGTCCGCACCGCACGCCCACGCCGTCCCAGCCGAAGAAAACGTAAGAGATGTTGTCGTTGTGCGTGGCAT
>Ga0126370_10001156_pt1 | contig 11904 bp, 20 predicted proteins | sample PanSoiMetaPlot_3_FD_92586 | JGI IMG/M metagenome (GOLD analysis project Ga0126370, IMG submission 92586) | Tropical forest soil microbial communities from Panama - MetaG Plot_3 | ecosystem: Environmental > Terrestrial > Soil > Tropical forest > Bulk soil | place: Panama | collected 2016-02-17 | reverse complement strand
GCTTGGGCCGGTACACCGCCACCGGGCGTCCGCTCGCCACGCGCGCCGCCTGACCGGTCTTTTCACTGAAAGCGGACAGATCACTTGTCAAAATCGGCCGGACAGATCACTTGTCAGCGACAGGGGCCGGGCGCGTGTTCGGCCCGACGCGTGTTCAGACCACTGATGCCGCTCGTTCGACCGCGCGAGGCTTCATCGGGGCGCTCGATTAAGATGTGGAAGTTGGACTATGCTAACGCTGGGGTTTCTAGCGCTGTCGGTTGGGCTCGTGCCGCTGGCCATCCTCTTCGCGCTGGGGCGGGTATGGACCCTTGAGGTAGCTTTCAGGCGCCTCGCGTGGGTACCTGTCGTGGCGCTCGCTCTCCAGCTGTTACTGTGGCGCCCACTGTCGCAGGCTCTCAGTTATGGCTTCATCATCCCGCTACTGCTGACCTGTATCGTTAGCATCTTCTTCGGCATCGTCGGGGCCACGCTTCTTGCGGGGCGTTCGCGAGCCGACCGGCATTCGGGACTCCTCTGGTCCACGATAGTCGCCAGCGTGCCCGGAGCGATGCTCGTGACCTACGTTGCCGTCAACTTCGTTCGCTTCTTCCGATGATCTCGACTGGTAGATCCTTTGGGTCACAACTGTTCGCGGTCAGTTCGAGGTGCCGCCGTGAGGCGGTCCGACGGCACGAAACACGTTGAGTCGCACGATGGCCCAGCCGAGGGCCTTGAGGTGATTGTCAATCTCGAGCCGCAGGTGCCGATCACCTCGGCGCCGCTCAGGCGGGTTCGTCCGAGGGGTGGTCAGCGCTTCGGCGCTGCGACGGTCGAGGATGACCTCGACGGTGGAGTTGTCCGAGAATGCACGCTTGGCGTACCCGTAGAGGTTCTGCCGGTCCCTCGCAACGATCAGGAGCTGCTTGACCACCGGCCCGCTCGCGTCCTCGCCGTGCTTGGGCCGCTCCGCCCAGCTCTTGGGGAGCGCGTGGAGCTGGGACAACGTCGTGAGCGGCCCGTGATTGAGGAACTTGGCCAGGGGCATCCAGGTGTCTCCCCCACACGCGGGGCACGCCGAGCTCCCGATTTCAAAGCATGCCTCGCAATCGAGGCACAGTGCCAGACGGCGAAGGGACAGGTGCGGCGATGGCGTCGTCAAAACACCCTTCGAGGGTGGCAAGACTGGTGCCGCGTTGGACCGTGAGCGGAAACGGCGTGGTGGCCGTCGGTTGCGCCCCGGAAGCGTCGGGCGTGCCCTCGGCATGAGTGGAGCTTGCCGGGCACTTTTGCATCCGCGTGTCAACGTGCCGAAAACGGCGGCACGCGGCGCCCAGGGGTCCACCGGCGCTGCTGGGAGCTTTAGCCTAACCAAAATCGTTGGCGGCAACTATCTCCGGATCCTTGCCGCGTCTGTCGGGTAGCACAGTGGCTCCCACGCTCAGCTTACGTGCTTAACGAGTACGATTGAGACAGCCCGAAGTCTTCCGCCGCCCGATGTACGTTCGCATGCGCGCGCGCGTGCCCGGCGTCTTGTACCTGAATTTCCTCGCCGATCTGAGATATGCCGAGCGTCTTGCCCCCAATAGTTTTCGCCCCGCGCCGTTGGCGACCACGGCGGGAAAGACCTTGTTCACCGTCTTGTTGTTTCAGCTGCGAGGCAGCCACCCGGTGTGGGCGCCATCGATGTTAGGGCGATTCGCGCCGGACGTATGGCAGTCCAATTGGCGATTCTACGGAACGCTCACGAGTCTTCCCGAAGGAGCCCGGCCCGGCGTGCTCTTCTGGCGTACCGTGACGGATTCCCGGTGGTTAACGATGTTCGGCCTCCGGCTCGCTCGCTGTTTCCCGCTGCGGCGTGTGCAACGGATGGAAGTGCGCCGACGCGGTCAGGACATTCATGCATTCGTGGGCACTGGGAAGGAGCTTGAATTGTCTTTTCAAGGGCAGGCGACAGCGAGCGAAGAGGTCCCGACTCCGTTGCGGGCCTCATTCCCCCGATTTGTGGACTATGCGCGATGGATCACCGATCAGCATCTTTCGCTCACGGTCTGGGATCACGATGTAGTCGTCCAGGACATGCATCTGACTCTCGACACGGCGCGGTTCATCAACGTGAACGCGAATGCGGTCTCGATTCCTGCACTGCAGGACTTCGTCGAAGACCCGGGGAGGCCGCTCTCGTGTTTTTGGGCCGAGGACCTCGTGGTCTGGCTCGACTCGATCCGGGCCCTGCCACGACATGACCACGAGCTACATACATGATGGGACAAAGCCCCTCTACGCGGAAAGTGGTGCGCGGCTCTCGCCTGAGCCGTGGACTCGTTACTTGTCAAGGCCGGCCCGCTTCATCATTGCAGCAGAGACCCACCGCCGAACAGAAGCAAGCTGAGCCATAGCAGCGGCCGCCTCTGTCGACACGATCTCTCCGATACCGCCTACAGGTTCGTCGAGGCTTCGGGCCGTGCCGAGCGCTGGGCGTTGGTGAGCGCGCGGCGGCGAACCGCCCCCGGGTAGCAACGACTGCACACGACGGCCCCCACGAAGGCGGCGATCGAGACTACGACATCGAGCCAGATCGGGATGGCCGCCACGTATTCCGCCGCCGCGTCCGCTGCGACGTGGATCCCGAAGGTGACCGACCAGACCCCGTGATGATGCGGTTGGTCCGGAGGAAGATGAGCAGCCGTGACCTGCATCGGCAGTCGACAAGGCAAATTGCGTCACCGATTCTCGAATCTCGAGATTGCGCGAGAGCGGCGACTCGGTCTTCGAGACGTATTCAAAGTCGTTGGCCATGGCGGCTCTCCTCAGCGCAGCACGCGCAGCGCGGCCAGGGTGTCCTCGGGCTCGGGACGGGTGGTGTAATCGGGATCGCTTTCCGCGGAGCGGATGATTCCGGCGCGGTCGACCACGAAGCGCGCGGGCATGGGCAGCGTCCACGAGGCATCGCCGTTGTACTTGGCGAGGTCCAGCGGAAAGGTGGCGTAGAGGGCGCGCAGGTAGTCGGGCAGCGCGAACGTCAGCCCGAACCGCGAGGCGACAGCGTTGCCGCGGTCGGTGAGGATCGGGAAGCCGAGCGCGCGGCTCCGGACGAGTTCACGGTTGTGCTCGGGCAGTTGAGGCGAGATAGCTACGAGGCTCGCGCCGAGCGCGACGATCGCGGGCAGGACCTTCTGTAGAGCTACCAGCTCTATGTTGCAATAGGGTCACCAGCGGCCGCGATAGAAGGTCACGACCAGCGGCCCGTTCGCCAGCAGCGCCCCGCTGTCCACGATCTTCTCGTCGCCGTCGGGCAGGGCAAAGCGCGGCATCGCGTCGCCGACCTTGACGACCCGCCCCGCCGCGCCCGAGGCGCGTAGCTCGTCCACCGCACGATGCATCAGGGCCACGATCTCCGGCGGGCGATTGGCCTCGGCCTTCGCTCGCAGGGCGCTCAGCTCCTCTTTCAGTGCCATGGGCACCTCCTCGCTGAGGCTTTGGACACCGCGAGCCGCCAGTGAGATTCACGGATGATACACGTCGTGTTCTGTTCTCCAGAAGGCGGGCTGGACGGTCAGGAGTACGTGGCAGGCCGCGGCTGACGCTCAGGTGGTCAAGCACATTCAGGTTGCTACGGCAAGGCAAGGCCAGAAGAACGTTGTCGAGATGGCCGCTCATCCTCTCGGTCTGCAGTCCGGCATAGCAGAGGCGGACCTCGTTCTTTGGGTCCCACAACTCACACCCGTCGCACCCCATCTCCGCGTTGACGGTATCGTCCGCCCACTCGATCTTGGTGCCCTTAGCCATCAGTCGCCAGTAGCGGTACGAGTACCATCGGAAAGAATGGACCCGGGACCCAACGCCTCCCCAGCCGCATGCATCTCATCTTTTGGCCTTCGCGCCGCATAGGCAGCAGCGGTGGTCTACGTGCTCCGCGCAGTAATGGCCGCATGCAAGCCGATAGAAGTGGGCGCGGATCGCGCTCGACTCCGTCGTTAATTCCTCGCATCGGCATCCGCCAGCCGACGAGAGCTTGTCCCGGGATTTGAGGCCCGCTAAGAGCGGCGCCACAAGATCGTTTTCACGCCCTTCAGATTGTCTGCGACAGATCCAACACAGATCTTCCATCGGCGTCGTCCTGTGCCGTGATCAGGCGAATCTGTGAGGGAAGACCGATTAACAGGCGCAATCCTATCCCAACGGCGTACATCGCCGCAAAGCCTCGGCGAGCAGGACGAGAAAGAGACTCACCGCGAGCGCCACGCTATCTGGCATTCCAGAAGCTGATCAGCGGGTGATCGCAGAATCCGGATGTTGGTTGGGCCTTTGCCGCCTCTCGGCAACCCTGTCACGCCAATCGGTTGATTCCTGCGACTTCCGCCGTCGTCTTCCTGTGGCACGGGTACTGCTGTCCTGTTGTGGAGGCATTGGACATGGCGCTGCCTGTGCGGTTGGTGGCATTGACGCTGACGCTGCTCATTCTGCCAACCTTCACCCACGCTGGGGACCGCGACAACATGACCGGCCCCACCGGGGTCACGCTCTACGAGGTCAGTGAGCGAGTTACGTTCGATCCTGACCCCAGTGTCCCCGGAGTAATCCGCAGAAACGCCACCTCACCGCTCCAAGGATTTGCCGCGCTGGGTACGCCGCTCTGTCCCTCGCAGCTCCTCGTCTCGGTCTCGCCCATCGAGAGCTGCACGGTCATCGCCACAGGCACCGATAGCGTGTCCACCGTGACGGGTACCGGGCCGGTCAGTGGCACCTTCGACGTAGTCGTCAACGCGCCGGGCAACAGCTCGGTCCACGTCCCCGACTTGCCGGTGATTAGCGGGACCTTCACGGGCGCTGTGGATCTGTCGCCGGCCGTGCTCGGACGAGTGCCGGTTGGCTCGATCGCGGGCACCTTCACGATTGCAAGAGTGGCTGACCTCGCCACGGGGATGCTGATGGAACCGCCGCAGCCCGTCGTGCTGCCCTTCAAGGGCACCTTTCGCATGCCCTTCAAGCTCGATGCGCGAGGCCGATTCCAAAAGAGCGACCGCAACAACCCGGCAGTCTATCTGGATGACGATCTGCGTACGCTCTTGCCCGTCCGGGCATTTGAGCGCTCGACTGGGTTTCCGATTGTCCGCTTGGAAGTGAGCTTCGGCCCTTAACCTCGTCCGCGGCACGTGCCCCTTTAGTCTTCCGCACCCTAGTCGGCGGCAGCTTGTTCCCTCGCAAGACGGGCCCGCACGAGTCGCTCCAAGTCTGGAGAGGTTTCCGACATGTCTTTACCCCGGAGCATTGCCCGGAGATTGCGATAGACCTGCAGGGGGGTTATCAGCAGCCCCCAGGGGATACACCACCAGCCCAAAAGGAGGCAGGAACCCGCGCTCACGAGTTGTCGCTTCGTTGCGCATGGTCGGCAGGACAACTCTGACTCCTGACCCCAGCGCATAACGACCTCGGCGGACCAAACCCAGTACGAGATATGAATGTCGAGCGGTCCAGGGCCGCCACATTTCCGGCAAGGGCCTTGCTGTTCCGTTTGCACTTGGCGACGGACCGTACTCTCTGGAATCCGATCGCATCGGACCTGGAAGGCGTTCCGGCCTCGGCAGTCGTCACTACAGTATCGGTGTTGCCCTTCGCGTACCCCTCCGAAGAAGTAGGTTGAGCCGCAGTGGTGACAACGCGCCATCGCCATCTCCTTCCAGATAAGAGCCCGTAGGGGCCATCTTTTCGGGATTGATGGGCCGGGTCTTTCACCGCTCTCTTGTGGCAAGCCGCGTGCCGAGTGTCAGAGTTCATGATGCAGAGGACATACGAGACAATCGGCGGGCTCGACGCGTCGTCGCAAGCCATTTTGGAGACGCTGTTGACACCTTGACGCGTCATTGATTGCGTGACGAATTTCCCGAAGTAGCCGAAGAATTCGTCTCGTTGACTGTTACCCCGTGACGCGCGGCCGATCGAGATCGCACGGCAACTCCGAGACCGCACGGACGGACGATCGAAACCGAAACTGTATTGAGTCCGACTGCGCCGCGCGCTCCTCAAGAAGCGCCGTCCGCAAGAACAGTGGTAGCCTTAGAGAGACGCTTTCGCTCGCCCTCCATCCGATGTCCTCATGGTGGGCGCTACGCATTGGGCGTGGACGGGCACCGCCGTCGGAGACTCGGTGCCATGCCCGACGAGCTAAATCCTCGAGACAAAGCTCGCGAAGCTATCGAGAGCGGCCGACTGCCAACAGCTAAACCCAGCAGCATTTTTTGCGGACCGAGTTCAGGCGAGACGTGCGCGGTCTGCGGCGTTTCGGTCCCACCCGGCCACATGCAGTTCCTGCTCGAATTTCAGGATAGCCCTTCGCCCAGGGACAAGTGGCTCAGGAATATGCTGGGGCGACTGCGCGAGAATTCAAAGGTCAGCCGCTATCGTATGCACCATCATTGCTTCACAGCCTGGGAGTTCGAGCGCTTAACGGGCACTGCCCGTCGACCTTAGCTCGGCAGTCACTGCGCTGCTCCAGCCGGCAGCCTACCGCGAGCAACTCGATATCCTGTGCATGAGTCGAAGGGCTCTGACGCTCGGTCTGGTTTCAAAAACGATCGGCCTATGCGCCAGTGCTAATCCGCCGCTGCCAAGGAAATCTAGTCGAACTACTAAACGATTAACGGATGCCCCTTGCGAAGTCGCTCTCGCGGATAAAACGCCAGCCAGCTGCCAAAGCGGCGCCTTGATCGTCTGACTGGCCGCTGATGCCCAAAATGTTGCCGACCATGATGTGCTCTTCGGCCGGCACACAGGTCGATAGCTGCTTGAGGAAGTCCGCCTTGCTCATGAGCATTGGGCCGAGGAATGACAAGATCTCAAACCACGCGGGCCAGGAGTTAGTGACGACCGCCCAATTGCTGCATAGGCCGACGATGTGCCCATTCCGACGAAGCTCGATGACGTCGCTAAGCCGAACGGGGCCACCTGAAAGCTCCAGGGTGTCGTCCACGTCGAACGCGTAGAGCCTCATCCCGCCGTCCTATCTGTTTTTATCCTCAATCACTGCCCGTTGAGGAATAGCGGATGCCGCAATATCCCACTCGGCATAACGCCCCAGCAGACAAGCGAGGGTCGCAGGCCGACGCTGAGTTCGAAGGGCTGCTGGCGGCCGATGCGGACGGCCTGTCGGATCTCGATGAGCTTGCCGGTCCGCGGGTGCTTGTAGACCAACTCCAGCAACACCGCCTCACCCCAATCGCCCCACGCGATCCGCTCGCCTGAGCCACCCGTTATCTTCACATCAAGAGTGAGCTTGGGTTTGACCTTCAGCCACGCCGGCGAGCGTTCGCCAGGCCGGTAGGTCGATGCCGGGTCCTTTAGGACGATCCCCTCGCCGCCCATGCCAACCCACGTCTCGTAGAGCATTGGCGCATCGTCTGTAACGGGTACTAGCCCGATGCGCGGGAGCTGGCGGCCGTCAAGCAGATCGTCGAGCCGCTCGCGGCGGTCACGCCAGGGCTCGCGCATCACGCTCTTGCTACCCAGGTGGAGCAGATCGAACAGCACGAGCGCCATGTCACCGCCTGCGCGCTTGCGCTCCGCAAAACACGGCTTGGATGCCCTCATGGCCGTCTCCAGCACAAGCCTCACCGTCGAAGATTGCGGAGGCAACCGGCCAGGCGATGTCCCGCAACCAAGCCATACCCGGGTGCTCCAGGAGATCAAGGCCACGTCTACTGAAGCAGGCGACGGCCTTGCCCTCGTGGACGTGGAGCTGCGCCCGCTGGCCGTCTAGTTTGGGCTCGGCGATATACGCGCGGTCAGCCAGCCGGGAGATGTTGCTAAGGCGCTCGCAGAGCATCGGGGGAAATGAAGCTAGCCACAGCCATCAATCGTACCAAAGCGAACATGGATGACACGGTTACATGCCACTGCGGCATCTCTCCTCGGAATGTCTGCGGCATTGTTGAAGCACAAGCCTGGCCTTGTCGTTGCACAGGCGGGCACCAGGAGGCGCTTATGGCGAAACGAGGCTTGCGTACGATGGTGCTCGCAACGATGGCTATCACGAGTGTGCCGACGGCCGAAGCGATCGCCGGTGACGTAAACGTTGGAGTCCATATCGGTGTCCCCGTACCGCCACCCCCGCCAAAAATTGTGTTGCCGGCGCCTCCAACAGTAGTGGTCGTACCCAATACTCAGGTCTCTTACGCCCCCAGCGTGGACTTCAATCTCTTCGTCTATGGCGGCCGCTACTATACCTTCCACGACGGCTCGTGGTTCTACGCCACCCGCCACAGCGGACCCTGGACCTTCATGCCAACGGAGCGAGTGCCCAAGCCAGTCGTCGGGGTACCCATGAAGTACTACAAGGTTCCGCCTGGCCATGCGATGAAGGCGGCTGCGCCACCAGCAGCGTCTGGAGGAGCAACGTCTGGAGGAGGATTCTGTCCTCCGGGGCAAGCGAAGAAGGGGCGCTGCTAGTTCAGGGATGTGAGTCGAAGTAGTTAGCGGCCATAGCTTCAGGGAAAGTAAATGGGCGGCGGTGGCGTCGCGAGTGCCCTCGTACGGGCAAGAGGCATCCCAGTGACAACTCGGCTTTACTGCCTGTGGGTTCTCAGTGCGATGTTAGCGTTCATGCTTGAATTCCTTTCGTCGCGGGCCCTCACACTAATGATGCCGTACTGAGGCCTCTAGCATCTGGCTAACGACCGCCCCGCACGTACACGTCATCCAGACGCGCTCACCCTCCATCCCACCGTCTAGCTCGCCGCAGCGTTGGTGCTTCGGGTAGAAGGCGTAGAGGGCATCGGGGAGTGAATGTGGATCGAGTTGGACAGGCATGGCGAGCACATTGGCCCGTGGCTCGCGCGGAGTCAATGCCGCGAGTTGGATACAAGCACGACGCCGGTCAACCGCATGCGTGTTGCCGGGTATAGCAAGGCCTGGCTTGAGGGGGGACCACTGCGGCTCGGAGGGGTGGGTACTCCTCGCTGCGCATGTGTCACTGCGTTATCGCCTGGTGCCACTTCTGGTGCCACTAGCCGATCAGCAGCGAGCATTCTCGGTCGTCCTCAGTCACATCGAAGCGCTCGGCTCTTCTGGCGCGAACGCAGGAGTTGGTGCAGACTTACGGCGCCCGAGTGCTACCGAGCGCCACGGAGCTAAAATGTTCCCAGCAGTTTCAGGGTCTAGTGCCCGCAAGGGTGTCGGGGTTCGAGTCCCCGCTTCGGCACCACCCTTCATCAGTCGATGAACGTAACGCGCTGGTCACGGCGGGTCTTCGTCGCCAGTACTCTGCTCACGCTCACTGGTCTGTCGGCCTGCGGGCCGCTGCCGAACGGCGAGTACTGGAAGGGCTCGTTCCTTCACATCCACCCCCCACGCTACACGTTCGAGGTTCCCGAGGGTTGGCGCGAGGCGAAGGTCGAGGACTACCCATTGCTCGGCTTCAATCGCAGCGTCTACGCGCGGCTGAACGAGGCGGGGCGAAAGCAGCTCCTGCAGAACGCCGAGTTCGAGCTGCAGAGGCTCGACACTGGGCTCATCTCGTCAGAGGGCGCGTGGATCCAGGTGCGCTCCGTCGCCGGTTCCGGAGGGTTTGGCCCGCGAGGCCTGCCCCGGTTCGGGTTGAGCGAACGAGAACAGCAGGAGATCTGGGAGCGTTACGCGACCGGCCGGGTACAGAGAGCCCCGCCGGGAGACAAGCCGGTCTTGACTCTGGAGTCGATGGACATCCCGACGTATGGCCGTAACAGGCTCTTGCGTGTCCGCTTCAGATCCGACGAGCTCCGCGGCTCGATGCACTGGACGATCCTCGGCCTGTACACCGAGGCCGACTCGATCTTGCTCGCGCACCTGGGGACGCCCGAGAACCGAGAGGAAGGCATCGCGGGCCTCGAAGCGATCGCGACCTCGCTGCGACTCGACTGAGCGGCTCGACGTCCCGCGTCCCCTTCACGACAACGCGCTCCTCAGGATCAAGGAGATGGCGATGGCGATGCGCATCGTGGCCCGTCTTGGTGCATGGCTCGTCGCGTTGGCGCTCATGAGCCTTTTCCCGTCGCCGAGCGCCGCTCAATCGTTTTACACCGGGGGCGGCACCAACATGATGCGCGTGTTCGGCTGCGCCCCTCTGGCCACGCTCACGCTCAACGGCACGGGCGCGACGCAGCAGGGCGATTGCACCAACTTTCAGACCGGCGCCATCACGCCGGCCCTGCCCATCGAGACGTGGATCACGGCGCAGAACGACAAGCTGCAGCGTCAGGTCGACGAGCTGACCGCCCGCGTGCAAGCGCTCGAAGCCGCGCTGAATGAGAGACCGAGGAGCGGGGCGCCCGCCTCGACGCCCGGCTCCGCGACGAAGTAGCTCGCGCGTTACGCTCGCAGCCGCGGTATGAGCCAGATCGCGTTGTCGCGATCGATCGCCTGCAGGTCGCTCGCGCCGAAGCCGTAATCCGCCAGCCCCTTCACGTGGTCGATCGCGGTGCGATACGGGAAGTCCGTTCCGAACACGATCTGCGAGACCGGGATCAGTTTCGTCAGTGACGCGAGTGCATACGTGTGGGCCGCCTGCGCGGTGTCGTAGTAGAAGCGCTTGAGCTCGGCCTCGACGCCGTTCGGCACGCGCGCCGCCACGTTCTTGTTGATCAGCGGCAGCCGGATGAATCGCTCGGTCAGGAACGGCAAGGTCCCGCCGCCGTGCGAGAAGATCATCTGCACGTCGCGGAAGCGCGCCGCGGCGCCGCTGAAGACGAGGCTGGCGATCGTGCGCGTGGTATCCGTTCCCCACTCGATGATCGACTCCGGCACGTCGGGGATCAGGTTACCGCAGCAGTTGGCCGTGGTCGGATGCGTGTAGACGACGGCGCGCCGGCGATTGAGCTCCTCCAGCACCGGCGTGAAGGCCGGATCGCCGAGCCACTTGTCGCCGTAGCTCGTGAGCAGCGCGATGCCATCGGCCTTGAGCGAGTCGAGCGCGTAGCCGATCTCCTGCAGAGTGGCCTCGACGTACGGCATCGGCATGACCGCGAACATGCCGAAGCGCCCTTTCGAGTCGGCGACCAGCTTGGCCGAGTAGTCGTTGCACTCGCGCGCGAGCTTGCGCGCGCCCGCGTCGTCCACGAAGCGCAGCGCCGGCGTCGTGATCGACGTGATCGCCGTCGCCACCCCGGCCCTGTCCATGTCGGCGATCGACTTCTCGGGCGTCCAGTCACGTACCGGCCCGGTGACGTTCTTGGCCGTGATGGCGGCCAGGTAGGGCGGCGGCGTGTGGTGATGGTGGACGTCGATCCGGTGGGGCTTCACGATCGCCATCTGCGCCTCCGCTTTACGCCGGGCCACGAGCGTGCTCGCGGCGAGCGCCGCCGCTCCCGACAGAAACTCGCGTCGTGCGGTCATGTATCCCTCGTCGTCCCGCAACACCGGCATCTCACGGCGCGGTCTCACCGTGTCCGGCGATACTCGTAGTCTTCGCGCTCGCCGTTGCCGACGCGAAGCTCCGGCAGGAGCGGCGGGCGCGACGCGTTGAGCTTGGCGTGCGCGTCGAGCGCCGGCTGATCGACCCAACGCTCGAGCAGGGTCAGGCGGTCGGGATTCACCGCGCTCTGGAAGATCTCGAACTGCTCGCAGCCCGGCTCCTTCATCACCTGAGCGCAGCGGGTCTTGTACGCCTCCGCGAGTTGCGTGCCCTTGCCCGGTACGGCGGTGATCGTCACCACGAGTCGGATCGCCATCGCTCGATCTCCTTTGGCAGCCGGCCTTGTCCCGTCCGCCGCCCTCGCTGTTCGACAGGAGGCGACTGTGCGGCGGGCTCAGGCGTCTGTCAAGGAGGCGTGGGGATCGAGACGTCGGCGCCGAGCCGGGCCGCCCGCGCCGCGGCTTCGACCACCTCGAGAGCCCGGACGCCGGCCGCGACCGGAACGGGATTCGCCGCGCGGCCCGCGCACGCGTCGAGAAACG
>Ga0126370_10001155_pt1 | contig 11905 bp, 11 predicted proteins | sample PanSoiMetaPlot_3_FD_92586 | JGI IMG/M metagenome (GOLD analysis project Ga0126370, IMG submission 92586) | Tropical forest soil microbial communities from Panama - MetaG Plot_3 | ecosystem: Environmental > Terrestrial > Soil > Tropical forest > Bulk soil | place: Panama | collected 2016-02-17 | reverse complement strand
GACTATCGATGTGGTAAGAGATGTTGCGAGGCAAGCAACTGACTCTGCTCCAAATACAGTTGAGACCCTAAAGGAGGCTGCATCAAAAATTAAATCAAAGAGTCGACCATAGCCCAAGTTTAGGTCCGAGTTCTTGGATTCGAAACATTGTGAAATGCTTTCGGTTATCTTTTTTTAGCCTTTCCGATAGCAAACCGATCAAAAATTTTATTTCATCTACTTCAATTGGAGCCAGGATAATAACTGATCCAAAATGTTAATTCGAATATGATCCGCAATTCAAATCTAGTTGAGGGACGTTTTTTCGGCTTCTCTTTCCCAAGTATGTCTTGTCATTCCTTGTTCATGATTATTCCCTAACATCGACTAACAAACAATCAGTTTAGGGTCTCTTAACCAAATTTTATGTTATGAGTTTCATAAATACCTAAAAAAATCATAAATCGATTTTTGTTGCATTTCCTAATCACGATACAGTTTCAGATCGTTATTGTAGTATGGCCTTCTCAAATGCTCGTTAGTTGATTTTGATGTGTTGTTAACGGCAGGACTGGAATCCGACAGATCTGTTTTTTTATAACGATGTTGTATGCAAATAACCTGAGTAAATAGTCTGTCTTATTTAGTCAACGTGTATGTCGATCTTCCTAGGAATAAAATAAAAACCTGCTTTTCTCATTTAATTTTATTTAACTTGTCTACAATTAATGAAAGAACAATTTGTGGATCTGCCCTGCCTTTGGTCAGCTTCAGAACCTTTCCCAGTAGAAAATTTACAACGCTAGGATTGGTGCTAGCATCAATGACAGCAGCTCTTTCTGAATTGAACGTATCTTCTATGGCCTTTGAAAGAATCTTTTCATCAATTATCTTTGAGGAGTCTGACTGATTGACTAACTGAGATGGCATTTCGCCTGTCCTCATAATTCGATTCATGATCGATTTTGCGGTGTGCCTGCTAATCAAGCTCTCATCCACGAGTTTTGCCAAATCAGCAATATGCCTAGGTCCAATCTTAAGATCAGTTAGCGAGCTATCATCCGTCTTAGAAACCACTACGTAGCTCATAACATCGGTGACCAACCAGTTTGCGATTGCTTTCGGGGAAAAGTATATCTGAACTGCTGATTCAAAAAAGTCCGCCATCTCTTTGTTATTTATTAGAACCTGTGATACGTGGTCTGATAACTGATATTCTTCTACAAATCTAATCCTTCTCCTGTCAGGCAATTCAGGCATCGCATGTTGAATTGAATTTAGATAGCTTTTGTCAAGGAGAACTATGGGTATGTCTGGTTCAAGAAAATATTTATAATCTTGTTCTTCTTCTTTGGCCCGAGATTGTTTGGTTACCTTTCGTTCATTATCCCAATGTCGGGTTTCGGATTTTATCTCAATGTTGCGAGATGAAAGCGATTCTTGTCTTGTAATTTCGAAATTTAATGCCTTCTCTACTTCGCGGAATGATCCAACATTTTTAATTTCAACTCTCTTCCCGTTATCAATAGATATATTTGCGTCACATCGAACAGAGCCCTCAAGTTTTGTATTGCAGACTCCTAAATGTTCTAGAATCGATGTAAGCTTGTTAAGAAATGCCCTTACTGTAGCCGCATCTTTAAAATCGGGCTCGGTGACAATTTCTACTAGCGCAGTTCCGGCACGATTATAGTCAACAAGAGTATAGAAACTCGTTTCCATATCGCCGCTTTCGTAAACAAGTCGACCTGGATCTTCCTCCAACTGAATCCTACGAATTCGTGCATATTCTTTTCCAAATTCCAGCTGACCATTGGAGCCAACACTACTTATGCCACCAGAGTCATATTGAGTAATCTGATAGTTTTTAGGCAAATCCGGATAGAAATAATTCTTTCGGTAGAATCCCATTTCTGATGGTATATTACAATTTAAAGCAAGAGCGATCATACAGGAATAATCTATTGCCTTATTGTTTAATAGGGGCATTGTACCAGGCTGGCCTGTGCAAATCGGACAAACGTTTCTATTTGGGAGATCGTTTCTATAGTCTCCTCTACATTTGCAAAACAATTTAGATTTTAGTCCAGTTAGCTGACAATGTATTTCAATACCTATCTTTACATTTTCAGTCATATGAAATCAGGTCTCCTGTCTATACCAGCTAATTTTTCATAAGCTTTCGATACACCAAGAAGTAATTGGTCTTGCATTTCGTCGGCCATGAGTTGGATTCCAATAGGGAGTTTGTCACTAAATCCAGCTGGGATTGATATTGCAGGTGTTCCAACTAGATTAGCAATGACTGTATTTGCATCGATAAGATATCTCTTCATTGGGTCGTCTATGCCCTCGCCTACCTTAAATGGAAGCACTGGCATAGTTGGTGAAATCAAAACGTCAACATATTTGAATAGCCTCTTGACTTCTTGCCTGAGAATAGATCTGATTTTTTGTGCTTTAAGATAATATTTTGAGTAGTATCCTGAAAGTAACACATGGGATCCTACCATTATTCTTTTTTTTACCTCATCCCCAAAATTATTTCTAATTTTTGAAAAATAAGAGTTCCATTCGTAGCCTTCCGGTTGGCAATCGAATCCATATCTCAAGTTATCGTATCTTGCTAAGTTACTGCTCGCTTCAGCCATTGCAATCGTATAGTATGAAGCTAGGGAGTAATCAATCGACTTTAAGGAAATCTCTTCCCATTTGAAGCCAATAGAGGAGAGCAGGTCCATCGATGAATAGACAAGCCGAGAAATCACAGGGTCCGATCCTTCGATCAATTCTTTCACTAACCCAAATCGAACAGGATTTTCAAAGTCAGAAGCATAACTAAATTCGTACTTTTTTTGAAAACGAGTAGTATTGTCATTTTCATCATGTCCTGAAATTGCGTTCATCATCATTACTATATCGGAGACTGTTCTTGCAATCGGACCTATTTGTTCTAAACTATTAGAATATGATATTAAACCAAATCTGCTAACTGATCCATAAGTAGGTTTGAAACCTACCACGGAACAGAAACTTGCCGGACATCTAATGGAACCACCAGTATCTGACCCTAGAGAAGCCGTGCATTCTGATGCAGCAACACTAGCAGCGCTTCCTCCTGACGATCCTCCAACTACATAATCTGGATTCCAAGGATTATGGGTAGGCCCAAAGCTTCCAAATTCTGTCGTTGAGCCCATTGCAAACTCATCTAAATTTAGTTTTCCAATAATAATGGCGTCATGCTCTTTAAGACGTCTTATTACTGTCGCATCATAAGGGGGCATGTATTCGTGTAGCAGTTTTGAAGCACATGTTGTTCGAATATCTTTAGTGCATATGTTGTCCTTGACCCCTACGACAACACCTGCTAGAGGCCCTATAGTCTCCCGGCGTTTTATTTTCGTATCTATCTCTCTGGCAGTTTCTAAGGCTTCTTCATTTACTGTGATAAAAGCATTTATTTTCTTATCAATTGCATTTATTCGCTCTAGGAGTTGAAAAACATAGTCTTCGACCGTGAAATCTCCATTTCTAACCCCAGACGAAATTTGTACTGCACTAAGAGACCACAGTTTGTTCATATTACCTCATCTTAGGGGCTTTGACATATCCGTCCTTTACATACTTAGTTGTCTTCGATAAATCTGTTCCTGTTTCAAGTACTTCATCGTTTCTGAATTCTGAAACGCTCTTTTTATAATATCTCGGTTCAACATCTGATAAAGTTATACTATCTAGTCTGTCCAAATATTCAATTATTTTTTCAATCTCCTTATGATATTTCTCTAATTCGTCATTACTCAGATCTAGTCTAGAGAGCCATGCGAGATGTTTTACGTGTTCTCTCGATACCATATTCCATCTACGCTTATCTCAATATCAAGGAGCCAACCTGTCAATGTCTCGTGGATAGAAAGATGCATCTCTTATATTATCCACGCCAGTGATAGCCATTAGAAACCTCTCCAGGCCTACTCCGAATCCCGCGTGCGGGGGTACTCCATAGTCAAACACCTTTAAATGGTACTCAAATTTTTGAATATTTAAACCCTGCTTTCGCATTCTCTCAATCAATTCTGACTTTCTGTTTATTCTAGTACTTCCAGAGGATATTTCCAAGGTCTTATACATCAGGTCAAATGATTCAGATTTGACTTCAGATTTAGAATCAGGTTTGACATAAAACGGTTTAACAGATGCAGGCCAGTCAGTGATAAAATAGAAGCCGTCCAGATCGATATGTGAAGCACTTAATTTTAATGCCTGTGGCGATAGATCATCACCGTATCTGACATTCTCACCATTTTCGTGGAGGGTTTGAAGAATCTGATCATAAGAATATCTCGGGAGAGGATTATTAATATCAGGTAGCTGTATCTGTGAATAACTTAACTCATTCTTGTTTAAACTTCTGACTGAATCAAAAACATGAATAAGCAGATTTTCGAGTAATCGCATTGCATCATTATAATCAGCAAATGCCATCTCAGTATCTATTGAAATGGCCTCTGAGAGATGTCGATTCGTACGCGACGGCTCGGCTCTAAAAATTGGACCTATCTCGAAAACGTTCTCAAATGACATAGTGAGCTGCTCTTTGTACAACTGAGGACTTTGGGCAAGAAATGCTTCTCTATCATAGTAGAATATAGGAAAAAGAGCTGCTCCACCCTCAGTTGAAGTTGCTATCATCTTAGGGGTATTGACCTCCGTGAAACCTTCTTTACTAAGGAATTCCCTAGTGGAATTTAAAATAGTGTGTCGAATGTGAAAAATGGTCTGTAAAGTGTTGCGTCGAAGATCCAATGCTCTGAGATCCAATCGTGTATCCAAGCCTATTGAATTCCTCTTTCCCTGAATCAAAAACGGAGCTGCAATTTTTGCATGAGAAAAAACTGCTAGCTCAATAGGTACAATTTCAGCTCCAGATGGCGACTTTTGTTGAAGCTTGACTTTTCCTTTTATCGCTATAGAAGAATGCTCCTTAAGAGACTGTATTTGTTCTAAGACTGGATCAGGACATTCTCCTTTCTTAGCAACAACCTGAGTCGAGCCTTTTCTATCCTTAATTTGTATGAAACGCAAATTGCCATGATCACGTACACTTGATACCCATCCCATAACTACTACTATATCATTCTCCGAACAGTATCGAATATCTGACGAAAAGTGGGTTCGTCGCCATTGACCCAACTCAACCTCTTCAATTGTTTCATTCACTTCTTTCCGCACCGATAGTATCCGAATCATGTGTTATTGCTGGTAATTTAACTTTTCATTATGCAAAAAATATAATTAAGCATCTATTTTCAATAATCTTTCATACATGTAAATAATTCATTTAAACGATCTCGTAATTACAGAATTAATATCCGTCAGCAATAATTTCAAAATATATTTTAAAATTATCTTAAATCAACTTGTGAGATCTGAATTAGATTCTAATGCTTATTCCGCCTTCGTGCAAAAAGGACTTTACTTTATTTACAGGATATTTATCGTAATGAAATATTGAAGCAGCCAATGCCGCATCTGCATCAGTTTCTTTGAATAATCTAAGTATGTGTTCTGGTTTACCACACCCTCCAGAGGCGATAACGGGTATACGAACTGCATCAGATATTAAGTTTGTCAAATCCAGACGATACCCGTCTTCTGTTCCGTCTGCATCCACACTTGTTAGGAGAATTTCACCTGCTCCTAAACTCTCTACCTTTTTTGCCCATTGGATTGCATCAATTCCAGTCTCCTTTTTGCCTCCATAAATCATGACTTCGTAGTTGTTGTCAATATTTTCAGTGGCATGTATAGATTTTTGATTCAACTTTTCTGCTGCCAGTATTGGTGATTTTAATTTCGCGTCTATTGCCACGACAACGCACTGTCTTCCGAAGATCTCCATTAGTTCTGTTACTAGTTTTGGATTGTTAACTGCAGCGGTGTTGATCGATACCTTGTCAGCACCACTCCTCAAAATCTGTCTGGCATCTTCGAGATTCCTTATCCCTCCCCCTACCGTAAATGGTATATTTACAACGTTAGCCACATTAGTAACTACGTCCCTCATAGTATGCCTTCCTTCCTGTGATGCAGTTATGTCCAAAAATACTAACTCATCAGCACCTTGTTCTGTATATTTTTCAGCTAACTTGACTGGGTCTCCTGCCTTTTTTATATCCGAAAAGTGAACCCCTTTGACTACGAGACCATTATCCACATCCAGGCAGGGGATTATTCTTTTTGAAAGAGGCATCTTTATGCTAATGCCTTTGCCTGAGCAACATTAAATCTTTCCTCATATATGGCACGGCCGAGTATGATTGAGGAGCAGCCTGTGTTTCTAATTTTTATAATATCTAAGATTGATGATATTCCTCCACTAGCGATAATATTAGTACCATTAATTTTAGAAGCAGTAGAAAGACTTTCTACATCTGGTCCTGTCATTGTGCCATCCCGATCAATGCTTGTTAGGAGAAACTCATTCAGTCCCATACTCATAAACATATTGATACCCTGTATAATATCAATTCCTACTGACTCCCTCCATCCATCCACCATGATCATCCCATCTAATTGATCGATGGAGATTACGATCTTAGACGAGAGCGACTTGGCAATACGCTTCAGTGAATTAGGTTCTTTAAAAGCCATTGTTCCTATTACCACTTTAGAGACACCCATCTCTAACATAAGCTTTATGGCATCTGCCGATCTTATGCCTCCGCCAATTTGGATGGGAATGTGTAGTGAATTAATCACTTTTGAAATTAAGCTCGTATTGTTAGTACCAGTTCGTAATGCGGAATCTAGATCTACGATGTGCAGTAGATCTGCACCTTGATCTTCCCATTTCTTTGCTATCTTGACGGGATCATTACTGTAAATAATTCTCTGTTCTAATTTGCCTTTAATAAGCCTGACAACATTGCCCCCTAGGAGATCGATAGACGGAACTATTTTCATGCTCTCTCACGGCATGCTCCTAAGAAATTCTTCAATATAATAGCTCCTGTCTTTCCAGATTTTTCTGGATGAAATTGTGTGCCAAATAAATTATTTATTTCAATTGCAGCGGGTATTGTGATTCCGTATTCAGAATTTGCGATAACGACACTCTCATTAGTTGGTGATATCCGGTAAGAATGTACAAAGTAAACCCATGAGTTGTTTGGAATACCCTTTAAAAGATTTCCTCCATTCTTTTCTAATTTTAATGTGTTCCAGCCCATATGTGGTATTTTTGTAAGTTTTCTATTAAGCATAATCACCTCGCCATCCAATATGGATAGCCCATTGAGTTTTCCCTCTTCGCTCTTATTAAACAGCATTTCCATGCCGAGGCATATACCTAGTATCGGTGTCTTGTCCTCCACTGCTTTTATGAATAACTCTCTGTCTTGGCCAATTGAAGTAATTGCGGGGTCAAAGTTACCGACTCCGGGTAGAACTAGACCGTCATAATCTACAATATTTTTCAAGTTGTCTACAATGGATACTTTTGTACCAGGATTTCTCTCAAGAGCTGCTTTCAGGCTGTATAGATTTCCTGCACCATAATCAAATATCGCTATTCGAAGCACACTCACATTTCCCCTTTTGTGCTTGGAACCCCAGTCGACTTGGAATCTATAGTGACTGCCATACGCAAGGCAACCGCAAAAGCCTTTAGGGCAGCTTCTATCTTATGGTGATCGTTATCACCGTATTCGACTATTATATGAGTGCAAGCGTTCAAATTCTGTAATAGTGATCTTACAAAATGTTCTAGATCTTCCTTTTGTATTCCTTCTGTCGTGATATTACTTAGTTTCAAGTCAACTTTATGGAATTGACGCCTCACAAGATCAATACTTACAAAGGCTAGAGACTCATCCATTGGAACTGAGGCATATCCAAAACGCCTAATATTTTTACGCTCTAGAAGAGCTTTGTCAATGGCCTGAGAAAGAGCAATGGCCGCGTCTTCAACAACGTGATGAACAATGTGATCGTTGGATTGCGCTGCCAACTCAACGTTTAACATGCTGTGTTTAGCAAAAGTAGTGATCAAGTGATCGAGGAAATATAACTCAGTCTTCACGGTAGATAGGCCATTTCCATCAATGTCTATGTTGACAGTAATCGATGTTTCTTTTGTGTTTCGCGCCAAATGCGCGCTCCTACGGTATGAAGGAGATATATCAGCCAATCGAATCAAACCCCGTATTTGCATTATTTAATATATTCGGTAATTGATTTACAGATTTAATTAATGCATCTGCTCCATTCATTGTAAGATGGTGAACGGTTTTTAACGGGTCAAGGCTATATTCATAAGCCCCGATGAATGTCATCTTTAGGTTATATGCTTCCGCGGCTTTCTTAGCCATTATTAAATCCTCCATCGAGTCTCCTACATATATGGTGCTTCTAGTGGATAACATCCTTGTAGCTCTGCGTAAAGCGTAAGGATTTGGTTTGGCACGTTTTCTTGATTCATCATCCAAAAAAACGCAAGCATTTGAACATATGAAGTTGTACAATGGTTCTAATGAATATTCCGCTGCCAACCTACTTCGACCGGATACGATAGCAATCTTACCATCGAATATTTTTGATAGCTTTTTCATCGTTTCCTTTTTTATTATCATTCTATCATTGTCGATTAGGGGATCTCCAAAGTAGTATCTCGGCTGTATTTCATGCTGCTTCATGAAGAGTTGAGGACCATAGAAAATTTCATCAAAAACTGTTGTCAGCAAGCTCTTTCCGACTGATCCAGGATAACTCAGCAGGTTTTTGTATTTTCTTACATGATGTGTTGAAAATCTTGATATTAGGAACTCTTCTACAAATCGAATCCCTAACCCATTCAAATTTTGTGTCATATAGGAAACGATTGAGCGAGCAGAGTTCACGTTGCTATGGTTGCTAGTAAGGACCGTGAGAAGAATTGCATAGCAAGTATCAACATCGTTATTGAATCCTCCAGTTTGTCGCAGCTCGGCTATTATCTTATCAGTTACGAAATTGTTGAAGCATTGTTGAGGGTTAATCTTGTTAAGAAGGAATGTTACCGTATTTTTTATCGCTAGATTATACGAACGTCTTACATCTATCAATACGCCATCGACATCAAATATTATAGATTCTGGTAGCAAATTGATCACAGGACCGAATTGACTAATCCTCTAAAAGCAAGTATATATCTCACAATCAAAAAAATGCTGCCCGAACAGATTCTAAAAATATATTGTTCATTTCCGAAGTACCGATAGTGACCCTCATGCAGCCTTCATAGCTTTCCATATCTCCAAACATCTTAACTTGTATATTCCGTCTGGCTAACTGCTGCTTGATCTTGTTGAAACTGCCGAAAGATTCAAAGAATATAAAATTTGCATCAGACTTGTAAACATTTAGACCTTCGATTTCAATTAGTTCTTCGTAAACTCTATCCCTCTCCATTTTTATTGTTTCGACCGTATCTAAGATATATCTTCCATTTGATAACATAAGACTAGCTACCTTTATTGAGAAGCTATTAAGTGGATATGGAGACTGAATAATGGATCGAAAAGTTTCTGCAATCTCTTCATTTGTGATCATATAGCCAACTCTAGCGCCAGCGAGTCCAAATGCCTTAGAAAGCGTGCGAAGGACAACTAGATTATTGTATTTGAGCACTTGTGATGCTAGAGAATATCTTGCGAACTCAACATATGCCTCATCTAGAAGCACCAGTTTATCTTTTAAAGACTCTATAATGTCTAATACTAGATTGGAATCGAATTGGTTGCCTGTAGGATTATTCGGGGAACAAATATAGACTAAATCCGATTCATTTGCTGCATGTATAAAATCTGTTCTACTTAGGGAATTATCGCGCTTATCAAGTGGTATAGCTTTGATTTTTACATTATGCAAATCACACCTGTTCATAAAATAGGAGAATGTGGGGACGAATATCGTCGCTCTCTTACCTCTAGCTATTGTAGACATCAAGGCCTCGATTATTTGATCCGACCCATTACCAACACCAATGTATTTCTTGTCCAAGCCTAGAAAAATACCTACTTTTTCATAAATCTCTTCAAGCTGTTCTATGGGATATTCACGAAAATCGACTCTTACGAGTGCCTGTGACGTGATGCTATCCAGGAAACTCTTATCAACGGCTAAATTCTCATTGGCATCTAGTTTTAATGCGCCTGCTGTAGACTCGGGCTTAATGTAAGCTTGTAGACTCGAAATTTCTTCTAATCTCTTTGAGAACCAACTCATTTACTAATTCTTTCCTTTACTGCTTCGTAGTGATTTGGTAACCCTTCTGCGGCAGTAATTTCTTTTAAAAGTGGTGCTATACTCTCTAAACCCTTTCGAGATACCTCTACCTTATTTGTAATTTTTATAAAGTCCAAAACTGAAAGAGAGCCTCTCGACTTTCCAAATCCAGAAGTTGGAAGGACGTGGTTTGAGCCAAGTAGATAATCGCTAGCTGATGATGGGGAATATTTTCCTAACAAAATCAAACCGGCGGATGTAATCTTGTTTGCAAATCGGCTTGAATTCTTACTTATTATTTGAAGGTGCTCTGGGGCAATCTCATTAATGAATACCGCAGCAGAGCTTTCATCATTGCACAATGCGATAAAACCGCTATCTTCAATACTTTTCCTTACTATTTCAGATCTTGCGAGCGAGTTTTGATCATCAAGTAGTATAGAAGTAAGTTGTGATTTGACCTCGTTTGCCAGTGCTTCGGATGTTGTAACCAGACCACAAAAAGTGTCTATACTGTGCTCTGCCTGCGAGATAAGGTCTCGAGCAATATACATTGGATGTGTGTTGTTATCAGAATAAACTACAAGTTCAGTTGGACCAGCAATCATATCGATTGATACATGACTCGAAGCAGCCATTTTCGCATGAGTAACAAATTTACCGCCTGGGCCTACAATCTTGTCAACTTTCTTGATAGTGTTTGTTCCAAATGCAAGAGCAGCTATCCCCTGTACGCCGCCCACTCGATAAAGCTCGTCTACATCGCAAATATCAGCAGCCACAACAGTCAATGGGTCTACATCACCATTTTCCATGGGAGGCGATATCGCTACAATTCTTTGAACACCTGCAATTCTAGCAGGAACTGCACACATTACAAGCGTACTTGGATATCTTGCGTTTCCCCCGGGTATATAGCAACCTACACTTGCAAGGGGCTGAATTATTTTCTGCAACCTGATCCCATCGTTGCGGGTCTCTATAGTACTGCCTTTGAAAACTTTGAGGAGAAGTTTTTCGGTTTTGACTATTCGTTTCTTCATTAGTTGTAATGACTGAACTTGCTTACTGCTTACATTTCGATAAGCACGCCTGATATCTTCCTTTGTAACTCTAAGCGAATTAAGATCAATTTTGTCAAATTTTTTAGTGTAACTATATAGAGAATCATCACCATATGCAATTACGTCATCAAATATGGAGTTAATCGTTTTATTAACATCATCGGAAGTAGACAACATACTTCCACGCAACTTCTGAACATCGGAGACAGGGTCTTTAATTCTAATTGTCTTGATCATAAGAATCAAGATTTATTTGATCTAGAGGCAGAATCTGTCTAGGCTCTATAACGACTAGACCTTGAGCCAGCTCCCTTAGGTTAGGTACGATTTTAATGAACTCACTTTTTTCAATAATCGTGTTAACACTATACCAGCCATCTTCACTCAGCTTGCTTATTGTAGGTTTTTTTAGAGCAGGTAGATGCTCCAGCAGGCCCTTAATATTGTCCTCTCTAACATTTACAAAAATATGCAATTTCTTTCTTGCTTCGACCACACCCTTCAGCAAAGCACACATATCTGCGATTTTCTCTCTTTTGTGAGCAATTTTAAGTGAGTCTTTATTGGCGACTAATACAGCGGTAGACTCCATG
>Ga0126370_10001150_pt1 | contig 11922 bp, 10 predicted proteins | sample PanSoiMetaPlot_3_FD_92586 | JGI IMG/M metagenome (GOLD analysis project Ga0126370, IMG submission 92586) | Tropical forest soil microbial communities from Panama - MetaG Plot_3 | ecosystem: Environmental > Terrestrial > Soil > Tropical forest > Bulk soil | place: Panama | collected 2016-02-17 | reverse complement strand
TAGGCGGCGACGATGAAATCAGCATGTGGGCCAAGGCTCACGCGTGTAGTTCCTGCGCCTGTATCAATCGCATGCTGCGCACGCGACGGCGCAGGATCTCGTTACGCATCACAGCCAAGTGCAAAGTCACGAACAGGAATGTGAACGCCAATGCCATGATCAACAGCGGTCCCAGGATCGCCGGATCGATCGTTGATCCGCCCATTCGGAAAACCGAGGCGGGCTGATGCAAAGTGTTCCACCAGTCGACTGAAAATTTAATGATAGGAAGATTGACTGCGCCGACCAGTGACAAAATGGCCGCCGCACGCGCGCCACGACCGGGTTCTTCCGCGGTCCAATAAAGGGCAAGCACTCCGAAGTAGAGCACTAACAGCACCAGCATCGACGTCAGCCGGGCGTCCCACACCCAGTAGGTACCCCAGGTCGGGCGGCCCCAGAGGGAGCCGGTCACCAGACAGATGAATGTGAATGCCGCGCCGATCGGCGCGGCCGCCTTCGCGGCAACGTCGGCCAACGGATGCCGCCACACCAGGGTACCAAGGGCTGCGACGCTCATCAGGGCCCAGCCGAACATGCCGAGCCAGGCCGCCGGCACATGCAGGAACATAATCTTTACGGTCGCGCCTTGCTGATAGTCGTCAGGTGCATCCATCGCGCGGAATAGACCAACTGCGAACAGGATAGCGGTTGCCGCAATCAACCACGGCAAGATTCGATTGACCAAAGCTAAGAAGCGCGTCGGGTTGGCAAGATCAACTACCGGCATCGTATCTCATTCCTCGTCCCCCCCTTGTCATTCCAGTCCATGACGCAAAGCTGCGGCGGCTGCAACCGGGCCGAGCACGAAGCTTGCCAAACTTAGCGCACAAAGGATGGTGAAAGGTGGGCCAAACGGCGTGGTTCCAACGATCGCGGCATGCGCCGCGGCGATGCCAAAGATCAAGACCGGCACAGTGAGTGGCAGCACCAACACCGCCAGCAGGAGTCCGCCACGCCTTAGCGCTACGGCCAATGCCGCGCCGATCAGTCCAATGAAGGTGAGCGCAGGCGTGCCGGCGAGCAACGTCAGCGCGAGCCAACCTGTAGCTTTTAGTTCGACGTTAAGCATCAGGCCGAGGAGTGGAGCTATGACGACGAGAGGCATACCGGTGGTCAGCCAGTGTGCGATCGCTTTTGTTGCGACCGAAAGTTCGAGTGGCAATGGGCCCATCATCAGGAGATCGAGCGAACCGTCCTCGTGATCTGTCGCAAAAAGCCTGTCGAGCGCCAGAAGACTAGCTAGTAGCGCTCCGAGCCAAAGAATGGCCGGACCTATGCGCGCGAGCAGTGCGAGATCCGGGCCAATGGCGAAAGGCGTCATAGTGACAACGATCAGGAAGAACAGGGCGCCCATCAATGCGCCACCGCCAACGCGAGTTGCCAGCCGCACGTCACGTACCAAAAGAGCAACGAAAGGACTCATGCTAGTCCTAATTTCAATTCGCGAGCGTGTTCAAGTCCTATCGGTCCATGAGCTGCGGCGACAATAATTCCGCCACTAGAGAGATGACTGCTCATGAGTTCGGAAAGTATTTTTTGTGACGTGATATCGAGTGCTGAGGTGGGCTCGTCCAAGAGCCAAATGGGACGCGGCACGGCGACAAGGCGGGCGATCGACAGACGGCGGCGCTGCCCTGCCGACAAAAATGCAGCGGGAAGATCGGCGAGGGGACGCAGGTCGACCGTGTCCAGTGCCGGTGCAACGGCAAGGTCCGCGCCAAAAAAGGCGGTCCAAAACTCTAAATTTTCCCCGACCGAGAGAGATGGCTTCATCGCATCCTGATGGCCGAGATAGTGGCAATGTTCCGCGAGGGGCAATTCGGGGTTGCCCCCATCAAAATCCAGGTGGCCGGCCGAAATTCGGATGAGGCCAGCGATCATCCGCAAAAGGGAAGATTTTCCGGCGCCGTTGCGACCGGTTACGACCATGCCCTCGCCGGCGGTTAGAACGAAGCTCAGGCCGCGGAATACCTCTCTCCCGCCGCGGGTGCAGGCCAGCCCGTCGGCTTTAAGGCGCATCACGGTTAACGAGACCCCCTCGCGTGTGCCCGCCAAGCAGCATCAGCCCTGGAAAACCCCGATATTCTGAGCATTTTTGGCAAAGTTCCCCGGTGAATATAGCTTCGGGCGCGAAAAGCCCTTATAAGCCCGAACTTGCGACGTTACGTAATTGGAAATCGGACGCAAGTCTCGCCCGCAAGAAAAACATCGCCTTGCCAATAGCTTAGTCCGAACCAGCGCCGGTCAACGGCCGGGAATGGAAACAGCCGACATGCCTTCGCTCGACAGTTTTAGATGCTGCAAGACTCTCCAGGTTGGGAGCAAAACCTACGCCTACTTCAGCCTTCCCACCGCTGAGCGAAACGGCCTCAAGGGCATTTCGCGATTACCATTTTCCATGAAGGTCTTGCTCGAGAACCTCCTGCGCAACGAAGATGGGCGCACGGTGACCAAGGATGACATCAAAGCAGTCGCCGAGTGGCTTAAGACAAAGACGTCCGATCGTGAGATCGCGTTTCGTCCGGCTCGCGTGCTGATGCAGGATTTTACTGGGGTTCCTGCGGTCGTCGACCTTGCGGCCATGCGCGACGCGATGAAACACCTTGGCGGCGATCCCAAGAAAATCAACCCGCAAGTGCCAGTCGATCTCGTTATCGACCACTCGGTAGCGGTAACGTTTTTCGGCAACAACGCCGCGTTCAAAAAGAACGTGGAGGAGGAATATCGGCAAAACCAGGAGCGCTACAAATTCCTGAAATGGGCGCAGCGCTCGTTTGATAATTTCAGCGTAGTCCCGCCCGGTACCGGCATCTGTCACCAAGTAAATCTAGAATACCTCTCGCGCGTCGTTTGGCACCGCAAGGACAAAGTCAAAGCCGACGGCAAGGCTGCCACCATGGAGGTCGCCTATCCCGACACGCTTGTCGGTACAGACTCGCATACGACGATGGTCAACGGTCTCTCGGTGCTTGGTTGGGGCGTTGGCGGTATTGAGGCGGAAGCAGCCATGCTCGGTCAACCATTGTCGATGGTCTTGCCCGAGGTGATTGGTTTCAAACTCTCTGGCAAGTTAAAGGAAGGCGTTACCGCCACCGACTTGGTGCTGACCGCCACTGAGATGCTGCGCAAACGTGGCGTGGTGGGCAAGTTTGTGGAGTTCTTCGGCCCTGGTCTCGCCCATCTCACTATCGCGGACCGCGCAACGCTCGGCAATATGTCGCCTGAATACGGCGCCACCTGCGGCTTTTCGCCGATCGATGACGATACGATGCGTTATCTCAAGGACACCGGTCGTCCACCCGAGCTCGTCGCGTTGGTCGCCGCCTATGCCAAGGCGCAAGGCATGTATCGTGTGAAAACCACGCCTGATCCGATGTTCACCGACGTGCTCAAGCTCGATTTGAATTCTGTCGAGCCCTCACTTGCGGGGCCCAAGCGTCCTCAGGATCGTGTGGCACTGAAGGAAGTGAAAGCCGGATTTGCCAATTCGATGGACAAGGAATTCGGCAAGAGTGCTGAGGCAAAGAAGCGCGTGAAGGTGTCTGGGAAAAACTATGATCTCGGTCATGGTGATGTGGTAATCGCGGCAATCACGTCGTGCACCAACACTTCGAATCCCAATGTGATGATCGGGGCAGGGCTGCTTGCTCGTAAGGCAGCGGCGAAGGGCTTGACCGCCAAGCCTTGGGTCAAGACTTCACTGGCCCCTGGCTCACAGGTGGTCGGGGAATACCTCGACAAGTCCGGTCTGCAAAAGGATTTGGACAAGCTCGGGTTTAATCTCGTCGGCTTCGGCTGTACGACGTGCATCGGCAATTCGGGTCCTTTGCCGCCGGAGAATTCGAAGGCAATCAATGACAATGACCTCGTCGCCGCTGCCGTACTGTCGGGCAATCGAAATTTTGAAGGTCGTGTCAATGCCGATGTGCGTGCTAACTATCTCGCCTCGCCGCCACTCGTGGTGTCATACGCCATCGCCGGCTCGATGAATGTAGACGTCGCGAAGGAGCCGCTCGGCGTGGACCAAAAAGGCAAGAAAGTTTTTCTCAAAGACATCTGGCCGTCGAACAAGGAAATCGGCGACTTCGTGGCCAAGAACATTACGCGTCAAATGTTCTCCAGTAGATACGCCGACGTGTTCAAAGGTGATGCAAATTGGCGCAAGATCAGTGTCAAAGGTGGCGTCACATACGACTGGGACAAGAAATCAACGTACGTGCAGAACCCGCCGTATTTTGTCAGCATGGGACGTCATCCGAAGCCACTTGAGGATATCGTCGATGCGCGCGTGCTCGCGCTGTTGCTCGATTCGATCACGACCGACCACATCTCGCCCGCGGGTTCGATCAAGATTGACTCGCCAGCCGGCAAATATCTGGTCGCTCACAAAGTCAAACCAGCCGATTTCAATCAATACGGGACGCGTCGCGGCAATCATGAAGTGATGATGCGCGGCACTTTCGCTAACATCCGTATCAAGAACCAGATGGTGCCGGGAGTTGAAGGCGGCATCACAGTGCACTATCCGTCCAAGCAGCGCATGCCGATCTACGACGCCGCCATGAAGTATAAGGCGGACAAGGTGCCTTTGGTGGTGTTCGCTGGAAAGGAATATGGCAGCGGCTCTTCGCGGGATTGGGCCGCGAAAGGTTCGATATTGCTCGGCATTCGTGCAGTGGTTGCCCAATCGTTCGAGCGTATCCATCGCTCGAACCTAGTGGGAATGGGCGTGATGCCACTGGTCTTTGAGGAAGGAACATCCTGGCAGTCGCTTGGGCTCAAAGGCGACGAGCAAGTGACGATCCGGGGCTTGCACGGCGAACTGAAGCCAAATCAGCGACTGATCGCAGAGATTGTGTCGGGCAATGGTACGCTCAAGCGGATCCCTTTGGTCTGCCGGATCGATACTCTGGACGAACTCGATTATTTCAAGAACGGCGGCATCTTACAGTACGTGCTGCGTCAATTGGCCGGGTGACCGGCTGTTGGTTAAGAGTAAGCAAAGGTGGGCCGCTCACTGCGAAGTGAGTGGCGAGTGAACCGAGGAGCGCTTAATACCTCGGGGGCGAGGCAGGGGATTGCGGGATCGATATGACCTACCGCCACGTCACCTTCGCAGTCGCGTTCATTTGCGCGACGGCCGTGCCAGTCTCGGCCGAGCCCCGCGCCGTAATTGAGCTATTCACCAGCCAAGGCTGTTCGTCTTGCCCGGCTGCCGACACTGTGCTCGGCGAGCTATCACGCGATCCCTCGCTCGTAACCATGAGTCTGCCAGTCGATTATTGGGACTACCTCGGTTGGAAGGATACGTTGGCGTTACATGGCCATTCCGATCGTCAGCGTGCTTATGCGGAAGTCCGGGGGGATCGAGAAGTTTACACGCCCCAAGTCGTCGTCAATGGCGTCGTCCACGTTCTCGGAAGCGACAAGGCCGCGATCGAAAAAGCTATTGCGCAAACACGACACAATCCCGCCGTGCTCGCACTTCCGGTGACGATGGACATTGTCGACGGCAAAGTGGCCGTGAATGTTCCTGCTGCCAAAGACGAACACCGCAGCGGTGAAGTATGGCTTTGTCCGGTGACGAGCAAGGTATCGGTTGAGATTGGGCGTGGCGAAAATCACAATCGCACACTGACCTATCATAATGTTGTTCGTCGCTGGGTGAAGCTTGGTGACTGGAGCGGCAAAGCCGAGACATTCAGCGTGCCGCTCAACGAACTTCCGAAAGGCGACTATTCGCTCAAAGACATCAATCGGCTTGACGTCGTTGTGCAAAGCGGCGTGGCTGCGAAACCCGGGCTCATGCTAGGCACCGCATCAGCGGTCTGCTGCACCGCTTCGGCGAACTGAGCACAAATTATTTCGGAGCAAAAAAATCGGGCCGGCTTCAAAGCCGGCCCGAAGGAATTAGGGGATTGAACCGTACGCGGAACTCAACTGGCCCGGCCGATCGAACCCCGGGGGGCTGGGGGGCTGAGGAATCCGGTGTCCATACCGGACCGGGCCTTGAGGCAACGCTCGCTTTATCCCAATCCAGCGTGACCAGCGATTGACGGAAATTGGGCGTTATTGTGGGAGTGTTTAACGAGTTCGTGATCGTCCGTTCGGTGTTTTTGCATATTTTTCGGTTGCAGGGCGGAGCGAAGGAACCTCTTGCCGTGCGTTGTCAGCGGCGCGATCATTAGGGGACGCAAACAAAAGGAGGCGCCGAATGACATTCGGTTCCGGCGAAATTGATCCCAGCCAGCCCCTCGGGGGCGGTACCCCGGTGCGTAGCCCATCCGCCCTCGTAAATCAGGTGACCTTCAGCCGGCGCGAACTCAATCGCATTCTCGATCTCTATGGTCGCAAGGTAGCCGCCGGCGAGTGGCGTGATTACGCCATCGATTTTCTGAAAGACCGCGCCGTTTTTTCGGTATTTCGACGCACTTCAGAAGTGCCTATCTATCGCATCGAAAAAAATCCGAAGCTTGAGCGCCGTCAAGGTGCCTACAGTGTTATTTCAGCGACGGGTTTGATCATCCGCCGGGGTCACGAGCTCGACCGTGTGCTGCGCTCAATCGACCGGTCGCAGTTGGCGCTCGTGAACTAGTCTTCGTTCACGATTCGCGGCATCGTCGTACTTCCGTCGCCAAGCGTTAGCTGCATGAGAACGGTGTCGAGCCAGCGGCCCTGCTTGAATCCGACATCGTGAAGAATACCGACGTGACGGAAGCCGAGGGCTTCGTGCAGACCGATTGACGCTGCCTGCTTGGTCGAATCGCCAATGACCGCGATCATTTGTCGAAAGCCAAGTGTTCGGGTCATTTCAATCAACGCGGCCAAGAGGGCGTGACCGATACCCCGCCGCTGCATTTCGGGCGCGATGTAGACGGAATCTTCGAGGGTCCACCGATATGCGGGTCGCGCGCGATATGGCCCAGCGTATGCGTAGCCGCAAAGCACGCCAGCAGATTCCGCTGCAAGATAAGGAAAATTATCGGCCAGCAGATGCTGCATCCGGCGCGTCATCTCGGATTCGTCGGGCGGACTGAGCTCGAACGAAGCCGTTCCGTGCTCAACCGAGTGCGAATAGATCCGCGTGATAGCCGGAATGTCGGACGTGCGTGCGGGGCGTATGGTGGCAGTCATGGACCGACAACGGTAGCAAAATGAAAGCGCCCCGGCCTATAGCCGGGGCGCTCATTGCTATCTTGCCTGCCGACGCTTACCGGCGATCGCCAAGGAAGCGCAGCAAGAACAGGAACAGGTTGATGAAGTCCAGATAGAGGGTCAGCGCACCCATGACCGCCTTACGACCGGCAACGGTGCCGTCGTCGTTGGCGCTATACATTTCCTTGATCTTTTGGGTGTCCCAGGCGGTCAGGCCCGCGAAGATAAGGACGCCGATTGCCGAAATGGCGAAATCGAGGCCACTGCTCTTCAAGAACATATTGACGAGCATCGCCAGTATCAGGCCGAACAGTCCCATCGTGAGGAACGATCCGATCGGCGAAAGATCGCGCTGCGTGGTGTAGCCGTAAAGGCTCAACGCGCCGAACGATGCCGCCGAGATGAAGAATGTGCGGGTAATCGACGCGCCTGTATATGCGAGGAATACTGACGACAACATGAGCCCGAGCAATCCCGCATAAAGCATGAACAGCATGAGTGCCGTGCTTGGCTGCAGGCTGTTGATCCGGAAGCTCATGAAGAACACCAGCCCAAGCGTTCCCAAGAAAAGCACGATCGCAAGTGGACCGCTGAAGATGGCCTGACCGAATGGAGTCAGTGCGGTAATACGTCCAGCCGCATCGGTGATCACAGCGGCATTGAAAGTCAGCCAGGCGACGACGCCGGTCAGAGCGACGCCGGCGGCCATGTAATTGTAGACGCGAATCATGTAGGCGCGCAGACCTGCATCGATCGCGATAGCACGCGCGGCGCCGAAGCCGCGGGCAGCTACGTTACGGTCGTAGTCCGACATCGAAGTTTCCTCTCTCCTCATGTCCCGGCTTTTTCGCCGGCCACGTCACGCGCGCCGATTTAGTACCGTCGCGCTCGTGTTACGAATCTAGTGGTTGCCAAGCCTTGGCGCCAGATGTGGCTTGATCATGGCCTCGCAATATTGCGGTTCGTTAACACCTGGTAGCCGCATTATAGGGGCCAAACGGCCACTTTGGAGAGGGGGCGTTGTCCGTGGCGGAATGTCGCAAAACTACAGATTTCTTAGGATAGGGGCCGGTTTCTGGCCAAGCGCGAGGTAAGTACCGGCTAGTCCAAGCATGACGGTAACCACGACCGCTGCCGTCGCCGCCAGCAAAGCCGGCCAAGGCAGCCAAGCAAAGGACAAATGCATGAGCTGGCTGACAATCAACCAGCCGGCAATCGAGCCGCCGATGACACCGAACAGGGCGGCGGCCGCGCCGATAACGAGATATTCGATGCAATAGGCGGTCAGCAAGCGAATGCGTGTGGCGCCGAGGGTCTTGAGAATTACAGCGTCATAAATGCGATGCCGGTGTCCTGCGGCCAATGCACCACCCAGTACAAGCGCGGCTACCACCAGCGTGATGGCGCTGGCTCCCCGAATCGCCAGTACCAGATTAGCGACGAGGCTGCCGACGGCCTCCAGTGCATCCTTCACCCGTACCGCCGTAACCATAGGGAACGCCTTCGCCACGGCTGCGACAAGAGTCGATTCCTGCGTCGGCGTGCCGCCACCAGAATATGTGAGAGTTGCAAGATGTGTGTGAGGTGCGCCGCGAAAGGAATTCGGCGAAAACACCATGACGAAATTAATGCCCAAACTTTCCCAGTCGACAGTGCGCATGTTTGCAATCGTCGCGGTAATGTTTCGGCCGAGCACATTGACGACGACCGTATCGCCAAGTTTAAGGCCCAATCCATCGGCAATGCGCTTCTCGAATGAAACCAGCGGCGATCCGTCATAATCGGTGTTCCACCATCGCCCTTCGACGAGACGCGAGCCCATGGGAATCTCGTTGGCGTAAGTAAGACCCCGGTCGCTCTGCAGGACCCAAGCCGCGTCTTCCTTTGGCTTGATGTTCTCGGCTGGCGTTCCGCCGGCTGAGACGATACGTCCACGCAACATAGGCACTTCTTCCAACTTTCCGTTGGGAACCTGCGCGCGCACGAAGGCATCGAATGACTTGACCTGATCGGAGGGAATATCGAGGAAGTAGAAGGACGGCGCTTTCGCCGGCAGTTCGTTGGAGAATTGCCGCTGCAAGTTGCCATCGATCTCGAGCACCGTGACCAGAAGGGCGATGCCGAGTCCGAGCGAGAGCACGATAGTCGGCGTCAGTGCATTCGGTCGATGGATATTGGCGATCGCCATTCGCAACCCCGTCGCGTGCGGACGGGGCGCGCGTTGTGCTACATACATCACCAGCGCTGCGACGACGCGAAGCAACAGGAATATACCTGCGGCTGTAGCGACGTAGATTATTGCGACACGCCGATCATAGGCCAACACCACAACAAAAACTGCCAATACGATCAGCGCGATTGCCGTGAGCATTAGATAGCGCCTGCGAGGCAAGTGCGGTTGTGGTGCCACCATATCGCGAAACAATTCTGCGACCGGCACATCATGCGCGCGCCCCAAGGGCCAGAGCGTGAAAACGACCGCCGTGAGCAAGCCGTAGACCAATGCCAAAATCAATTCGCCTGGGTGCAAAGCAGGCACGATGGGCAGCGGAATGATGGTGCCGAATGTCCAAGAAATCACAAACGGAAGCATGGCACCCAGGGCCACGCCAATCGCGCCGCCGATAAGAGCGAGCAAAATAACCTGCGTGAGATAGATACTAAAAACGCGGCGGCCGCTTGCCCCAAGCGCTTTAATAGTCGCGATCGACTCGCGCCGGCGATCGAGATGGCTTTTGACCGCATTGCCAACACCGACGCCGCCGACCAGAAGCGCAGTGAGACCGACGATTGTGAGGAACTGTGTAAAGCGTTCAACATTGCGCTCGAGCTGCGGCGAGGCGCTGCCGCGGCTGCGGATATCCCAGCCAGCTTCTGGCAGTTGTGCACGAGCCTCGGCCGTTATCCCCTTTGCGGCGGTATCACCGGCGTCGTTTGCCGGCAAGCGCAGGCGATAATGCCAGCGCACTAAGCTTCCTGGCTGCAGCAGGCCCGTCGCGCGCAACGCGTCTTGGCTCACCAGCAGGCGTGGACCGAAGCCTATGCCACCGGCGAGCTTGTCTGGTTCATTTGATAACTTAGCCCGGACTTCAATGGTGGCATTGCCGATCGTCAGGCGCGTGCCGGACTTGATGTCAAGCCGCGCCATCAGTGTCGGATCCGCCACTGCGCCAAAAGCGCCGTCGTGCCATGCCAGTGCGTCGGCAAGCGCAATCGGCGGGTCGAGTAGAACTTGCCCAAACAGAGGATAGGAGGCATCGACCGCTTTCATCTCGACAAGCGTGGCCTGTCCGTCCGGCGCGCGGGCCATAGCTCGCATTGTTGCCGCGCTCGACACCTGGCCATGGCTTTGCAGAAATTCCTGTTCGCTTGGGCCGGCTTCGCGCTGGATCAATGTAAATGCCATATCTCCGCCCAGGATGATGCGGCCTTCACGTGCGAGGCCGTCAGCAAGACTTGCCGCGAGCGAACCGACCCCTGCAATCGCCAGGCTGCCAAGGGCGATGCAGGCGATGAATACGTAAAAGCCGCGCAGGCCCGCGCGCAGTTCGCGTAAGGCAAAACGCAAGGGCAGCCAACGGCCACATGAGACTGGAGTTGCTTCAACTGTCACGGCGAACTCACACCATCGACACGCCCGGAGCGCAATCGCACAACACGTTCGCAGCGTGCTGCCAGCGCAGGATCGTGAGTCACCAGGACCAGCGTGGTATTGCGCTTTGCGTAGCCCGCAAACAGGAGGTCGATAATCTGCGTTCCAGTGTCCTCGTCCAGATTGCCTGTCGGTTCATCGGCCACCAGGATTTGCGGATTGGGCGCGAGCGCTCGCGCAACCGCGACACGTTGTTGCTCGCCACCCGACAATTCAGCCGGATAGTGATCCAGGCGGTCGCTCAAACCCACAGCGGCAAGCTCCTGCCGCGCTCGTTCATGCGCGTCAGCGACGCCACCGAGCTCAAGAGGCACCGCGACATTCTCCAGCGCGGTCATGGTCGGGATGAGATGGAAAGATTGAAACACGATTCCGACGTGCCGCCCCCGAAAACGCGCCAACGCGTCCTCATCGAGCACGCTCAAGTCCTCCCCGGCGACTGAGACCGTTCCGCTATCCGCGCGCTCAAGCCCCGCCATCACCATGAGCAAGGTTGATTTTCCGGAACCGGACGGGCCGACCAAGCCGATGGCCTCGCCACTGCCTATATGCAGGTCAATGTCTTTAAGGATATGAACGCGGGCGGCGCCGTGCCCGAGTGAGAGATTGACACCGGCAAGCGCAATGGCCGAATTCGCCTGCGAGTTATTCGTCATGGGACCTCATTCTGTGCCACCCCGCTCATATGGGAGGAACCCTACCCGGGTCCAGCGTCTTGCGGCCTGCCTATTGGCATTGTTATTCGCGGTCGCTCCGGCCGTCAGCGTGAAAGCATTGGAACGTCCAGTAAAAATTGTGGTGCTGGGCGATTCGCTCAGCGCCGGCTTCGGGTTGCCAATGAACGAGGCTTTCCCGGCAAAGTTGGCAAAGGCACTCGACGCTAAAGGCATCGGCGTCGTCGTCGTTAATGCTGGTGTGTCAGGCGATACTGCTTCCGGCGGCCTGGGCCGTGTTGATTGGTCGGTTCCGGATGGGACAGACGCGGTTATTGTCGAGCTTGGTGCGAACGACGCATTACGAGGGGTCGATCCCACCATCACCAAAAATGCTCTCGACAAGATCCTGCGCAAACT
>Ga0126370_10001148_pt1 | contig 11925 bp, 9 predicted proteins | sample PanSoiMetaPlot_3_FD_92586 | JGI IMG/M metagenome (GOLD analysis project Ga0126370, IMG submission 92586) | Tropical forest soil microbial communities from Panama - MetaG Plot_3 | ecosystem: Environmental > Terrestrial > Soil > Tropical forest > Bulk soil | place: Panama | collected 2016-02-17 | reverse complement strand
GCGGGAATTAAGCTCCGCTCTGGCGACTGCTCGCCACTTGGGCTATTACCAAGTCGAACTGCAGGCCCGGCAAGCGCTGGCTGAGCTTGAAGCGCGGACTAACCTGGCGCAGGCTCGGTCACAATTGAATGCGCTTGTAGCCGAGTCGCGGGGCCGCAGCATGGAGTTGGCAGCGCGGCAGAGCGAAGCGATTGCCACGCGTTTGAAGCAACCCTCACCCAGCAACATGTCGGGACGATAAGACCCGTCGACAGTTCAGTTCATCTGCCCCTGGAAGCCTCATTGTTTCAAGGGCTTACCGAGTCAGACTTATCTAAGCAGCAGTTCCTTTGACGTGCGGGGAAATCTGACGCAGTCTGCCCGCACAGCACAGGAGCTGTGTGATGAAGCGCGAAACAGCACTCATTCTTCTTTCGGTTCTTGCGGCCGGACCAGTGTCTGGGCAGCGAGACGCTGCTGCAAGAAATCCCTCGGCGCAGCCGGAAAACAATTCCCAGCAGCCCCGGCCCGCTGCTCCCCAAAACTCATCGAGGAAGGATGCAAAGATTTCTGTGGGACCGAACTTTGCATCTCCCAGCCAAACTCCCGAACTCCAGAATCCCCGAGCTGGTGATGTGGAAGCCTTAGTGTCCTCTGCCTTGCAAAGGCAAAAGCAAGTTGTGGACGCAGAAGTCCTGAACCAAGCCAAGCTGGCGGTCCACCCCACGGGTCTGCTCCAGGGAACCTCCTCGCAGCCCATGGCATCGGGCACCGGTCCTCTTCTAAGCGGCAACACGGCTTCGCGTAGAACGTCATCAGCACAAACTCTTCCCAAAACCTCAGGGGGGGCTCCGGCTGCGGGGGACCCTTCTCCGGCGTCGGCAAATAAGGGTGGCTCAATGAACACGGCGGGCAGCGGCACAATAAATCCGCCAACCCCCGGCAATTCCCGCTTCGGTGCAATGCCGCCGAACACGCCAGGCAGCACGGCACTCACCTGTTCGACAAATCCAACGATGCGAATTCTCACCGTTGCCGGGACTCCAGGGCCGGTGATCTTTACTCCCATTACGGCGTATGACCTCTACACAATTTCTGGCTGCTCGTTCGGAAACCCCGGTCCCGACGCCAAGGCATACCTTTACAAAGGCGGAGCCTTCCGTGAGGACCTTCAGATCCTGGAATGGCACGACAACTGGGTCAAACTCAGCCTCGATCCAAAAATCAGTGGAGTACTCGATCAGGATGACGTCACGCTGGTGATTCAGCGCTCGGACGGAACGCAGGCCAGCAAGGGCGGCTTCAAATTTCATGCTGTCCGCGGCATCACGCCACTGCAGTTGATTCCGTCTCGCTGGGCACACCTGGTGACCTGGAGCCAAGACAGTAAATCGTTTAGTCCCGAATACTCTTCGCCCGCAATTATTGATGGAAAGGCAGCAGGCCCCTCTGCATACGTTTCACGGTTTGCCGACGGTAAGAAGTTCGATCCGAATGCACAGGCACCGGATCGGCAATATGACTCCTACGATTTCAGCGGACTGGCTTCCGGCTGGACCACAAAATCGGCTCAGCTGAAAACGTTCGACATTACCTGCAGCGACAAAACTCAACCCTATATCACCACATATTACGAGCGCTTCGGAAACTGGCGCACCCAATGGGATGGCAACGCTTTGCGGGTATATCTGGCGGATGCCACTTGCTCCAGTTTTGACGCAGCAATGCCGTTGGTCAACAAACAAAACCATACGGGTTCGTACTACCAACTCATCGTCGTAGCGTACGGGCCGCGATGCACTGATCCGCTGAGCGGAAAGCCTGACCAGCAGTGCATTCAACGAGTTCAACAAGGATTGCAGTGAAAAGCAATTATTGATGAGCGTTTAGGGAGGTCACCATGAGAAAGGGATTCACACAAATCGCGACAGTAGTGCTCGTTTCACTGGGCATTGCCGCTGGCGCACAGGCTACTAATGGACCTGCGGCTACTGCCCAGCAAGAGCAAAAGCGGATGACGAACTCCGACGTGGTTCGCATGGTGCAGGAGCGGCGGAGCGAATCTGAGATTATCCGTGAGATCAGGGCTGCATTTCAGTCTGGCGGCGCCGCATTCGATGTTTCGCCAACTGCGCTCGTCGAGCTGCACAAGGCTGGAGTCAGCAACAACATCCTGAACGCGATGATGGGCGACGGCGCCAAGCCCGGTACCGGCGGCACTCTGGTTGCCAATACCGCCCCCGCCCGGGGAGCAAAGAGCGCCGACGGACTCAATCCGCAACCCCTGCCGCCAAATGCTCGCGTGCAGGAACGCCTTTCTCACACCAAGCTCGCCACTGGGCCGGTGCTCAAACTGAGCGGAGCACGTCCGTCACTCGATCCGAACGTTATGCAAGCGCTGCAACAGCAGAGCACCCAAGCGCACATGGAAAAGGGTCAGTTTGGACTGCCCGCAATGAAGAGTGGGCCGCCTTCCTCTGTAAATGGTCCTGGCAAGATGCCGACCACTCAGCGGTCGATGCTGCTATCGCAAGGCAAGGGTATTGGCCAGCTTGGCGCTGGGAAAACAATGGGTGCCGACGGTTCATCAGGTGATCCTGCTGGATCTTCTCCTCCGAATCCTACAGGCGGAACCACTCCGGGAAGTACACCCGGGAATCCGGGAGGAGCAACGCCAGGAGCTGGCAGCAACACTCCACCGGGCACGAATGGCGGAGCCCCGTCGGGGAAGCCGATCTCCACGGCGGCGATGACGCATGCCCCCGCCCCGATTAGCGCGTGCAGATTCAACGCCACGACGCCAGTGGTTGAGAGCGTCAGTGGCAGATCTCCGAAAAGCATCTATTTCACGCCGGATCCGGGAAACGACGCGAATAACCCAAGCAACCAATACACGATTCGCGGCTGCAATTTTGGCGCGGCGCGAGGGCAGGGCGACGTTCATCTTGTCGGCGCGTTTCAAAACAATCCCAGCCCGGTCAGGCTCGGAATCGACAATTGGAGTGACAACCTCATCGTCGTCACTCTCGATCCCATATTTCGCAACGAGTACGACCTCGACAACATCGCGCTCGTGGTGACCAATGCGAACGGCCTGAGCGTGCAGTTGCCCGGCAACCATTTTGTTGCCCGGCGTGCATCGCGAAGCCTCACGCGGATTCCGAATTCCCTGGTAAAGCTGCCGACCATGTATTTGGCAACCGACAAATTTGTAAGCCCGGCGACCGCGCAGAACGTGCAATTGGCAAAGATGCCCAAGACGTCACTGTCGGCAAGCATTCTCTTTTATGTGACTACGGCGCTGTGGACCAGCAACGCTGGTGATGGCTATCCGCCACAGAGGTTGTCGTTTGTCGACGCCATCGACTTCGGCAAGCTCCACTCCGGGTTCGCGGTAGACCCAGACATTCAGACCTTCGTACCCTCCAGCGCGAGTCTGAGCCCCGACTTTGGCTTTGGCGGCGGGAGTTGCAAGTTTGACGACACGGTTGTGACTGCAAGCATGCAAGGCAGTTCCATGTTCATCGCAGTCCAGCCTGAGGAGTGCGACGACAGCGGCAAATTCATCTTCGCCTATTACGGCCTTGCCATCTCCGTGACGGGGCCTGTCGGCGACAAGCTCGACCCTTGGCCGTCCGGGTTGAACTAACGACGCAAACGCCAGTTCCAGGGAGATATTCGATGCTAAGAACGCAAAAAGTTCGATTTCCAGCGCAAACATTCGCCACTCGAACAAAAGGGTCGCTCATGGCGGCGATGCTCTTGGTTGCGTCGGGATGCAGTTCCAGCACTCAGTCGGTCGACGCGAACGAGCAACATGCGGCAAGCGCAGGCCAGCGCGTGGACATGAACTGCCTCGGGGATCACATCGAGCATCCGCCCGAGTCTTACCACTATTCCTTCAAATCGTCGGACGGACAGAACACCGTGGACAAAGAAGCAGACATCACCCCGCAAACGATGGACATTACGATTCAAGACAAGTCCGGCTCACATCAGTATCGCGGCGATCGTTCCAAGGCAGGTAGTTGGGACAGCGCCATGATGGATTTGACCGGTTCAGGTCTGACCGTGATGACCGCGAGAGTGGCATTCATCCAAAACACTTCCGCCGTAAAGCGAATCGGCGATGAGCCCGTGAATGGCTACAAGACAACGCAATATTCGATAGACACGGCGACTGGGACTGCGTCAGACGCGCAGACCTTCCGGACGATGTTCGGCGCAGCCAGCTACGACAAAGGAAATGTGTGGGTTGACGCCCAGGGTTGTCCCGTGAAATTGATCCTGGACGAGGCAACACAGCAAAACAACGGCAACGTGAATAAGCGCCACTTCGAAATTGCCGTAAGCAAGAAATGAGCAGCAGCATCTCTGAGCGTTTGGGAAGTTTGCTTGCGCATCTCTAGACGTAAATCGGCGAGAGCGAAGGGAGACAAAGCCTTGAAACGGAAATGCATCGCGATATTCGGATTAGTGTTCCTGATGTGCATCGTCAGCGCCTCCTTCGCGCAGCAGAAAGCGTTGACTAACACCGATGTCATAAACATGGTAAAGGGGGGTCTCGCGGAGTCCGTCGTCATTTCCGCGATTCAGGTGAATCCCGCGAACTACGATGTGTCTCCAGCGGCGCTTCTTGCTCTGAAAAAGGCAGGGGTGACACAAAAAGAGCAAGCAGCGATGTTAGCGGCAATGAAAGCAGCAGTAGCGGCGCCGCAGACAGTTGCTCCTGCTCCCAACACATCGGCGGCTGAAAGTCAGCCGGCCAATCCAGCTTCCGGATGGCGAATGCCCACCGTTTCCGTCCTTCAGGGCGGCTCGACGCAGCAGTTGCCTTTGGAAAAGACGCAGCTGGCGCAAACCAAGGCCAAGCCCACCTCGATGTCCAGCCTGGCGTCGGATTCCGTCGTTGCGCAGGCGCTACAAGGCGGCATCAACACTGCAACCTATAGCGTAGCCAGCAAGGTCAGCTCACCGGTCGGCGGTGCTACCGTGCAACAAGCAGGTGGCCTTTTCTCTAACGTAATGGCGCACCGCAAGCCAAACGTTACGTACGTTTGGGGCGTGCCAAACCCATCCTCCGCGAGCGTATTTCAGAATTACTTACCAACCTTCGCCGTGAACTTCGCGGGTGCTCCCGGCATAAACCCGGATGACTACGAACCGGCCATCGTGAAACTCACACCTGCTCAGAACACCTGCCGCATCGTTGGCGCTACGCAGGGGAAGGAAAATGCCCAGGCTAGCCCAGCTGCCGATTGGGAGATCTATTCCTCCTTTCTTGAAGAACGCGTTTCCGTTGGCGCACAGAAAGTTAAGTCGGGCGAATATAAGGTAACTCCGCGGTCGCCGTTGTTGCCCGGCGAGTACGGCCTCGTGCTAAGACCCATTTCCAAGACGAAAAAATTCTCCGGGGCCGATGTGGCACGAGGACAAGGTGACGGTTTTGTGTTTGGGGCAGTGTGGTCGTTCCAGATTGCGGCGGCACAATGAACAGGTTTGCACTCCAACGCCGGCCAGTAACGCTCCATAACCGAGTCGCGCTGAACTCGATTGCTGCGCTGTCTGTGTTCGCCATCGTGTTGTGCGGATGCAAACACGATCGCGCCGGAGCAACGGCTCCGGCTCAAACACAAACCGGCGACGGCAAACCACTCGCAGCGGTTCCAGGCATTCACAATGGACCAGGTCTTCGTGTGTTAAACCAGCCAGGCAGCTTGTTTCATGTCGAGTACTCAAATCAGACTGCGATCGTTGACATGGCTACCGTCGCGCGAGCGCTTCGTGGAGTCAGCGAAGATCGGCGGATCTTCTTGTTCGAGGATTCTCCTGAGCTTCGAGCCAAGCTGATTCCCGGTCACTTCGTTCTCTTCCAAGGGCTGGATCTGCGCAAGGTCGATGCGTACGCCGTCGACCCCAATACAAAAAATCTCATCGTGGGCACGGAAAGGGCGTCGTTGCGCGAAGCGCTTGCGAACGCCAACGTCCAATGGAAAGCACCGGTCAACTTTTCCGAAATCCTTCGGCAGACCTCGGCGCAAAGCTCACCGGCAGACGCTCCCTGGTTTACAGGTTCAGAGCTTCTGCAGGGACTGCAGGCCTTCATCCAGCCCACTGTCCATGCTGACGTTACCCAAACATCGTTCGAAGGAGAAGTTGAGTTCAATGACAGCGATTTCGCGACATGGAAAGTTCACTACCGGTTCAATGCACCCGGCGGCGACGACCGGAACATGCACCTCGACGTGCACCTAACGCGCGAAGCCAATGGCCTCAATGTCGAACTCAGCGCCAAAGGTTCGATCAGCAACTTTGTCCAGCAATTTGGAATGGTCGCGGCCGAAAAAGGAGCAGTCCGCGTCAAGTTCAGAGACCTCGATCTTCGCGGCGATGTCGATTTCGACTGGACAATCAAAACCTCTGAAAACAAAACACCCATGAACGAGGTTCGTTTCAAGCTCCCCGGAAAAGTCTCCATCCCGCTAGTTGAGTTCACAGACCTGCCAATGTCGCTCCAGATCAGCGAAGCGATGCTGTTTCACCCGGCGTTTACGACAAAAGAAGAAGTGGCCCGCGGCACCTTCCACGTGAAGTTCGCGAGCGATGAAGGGATCCAGCTCGACGGCGCCCAGTCTCAGGTGGAAGGACAAGGGGAAGGCGACGGCGACATCGCGCAGAACTTTGCTTTTTCTCCCATGGCATCCTTCGGCCTGGTTGTCGCGATGGCTGTACCCCGGATCGAACTCCGCATGGGCAGCGAAGAGTTGTTCGAAATGGCCAAGGTCCCGCTCCCAAGCACTCTGGTCGAGGCCCTTTCCGACGTATTACTGAAAAATACGATCGTCGGACAATGGGTCAATAAGAAGATGGGGAATCCCCTCTCAGTGGAGGGCGCCGCTTATTTTCAAGTGGTGATTTCTACGACCGCTGCTCACTCCGGAATGCAAAGTCTTGTCCCTTGCCAGCAATTCACCTTGACGGCCAAGGGCCAAATGGGGCTCGACGCCGAATGGCTCGGCAACAACACCAATTTTCAGCCCAAGGACGTCTTCGAGAAGAACCTCGTTCGGCGGCAACCGGACGTGAAAATTTGTGGCGGCGGCAGTTAGTTCAAATTTTGGGATGGCGCGAGGGAATACGATGAGCTTCCAGAGACATGCTAAACAAGCACAAGCCGGAGCTCTTTCTATCGTCCTTATGCTCGGAGCCGCGAGTTGCAAACTCGATCATTCAACCACTAAGGATGGTCGAAAAGCGGCGGCGCCATCTGGGCCAACTGCGACCGCGGCGGGCGCAGCAAACCCCGCCTGGGACCTCAATTGTGTTTATGAGCGCTTGCAGAATCCACCCGACTCGTTCCACTACACCTACAAGCACAACGAAGTTGCCTGGGACGCGGATGTCACCCCCAACACCATCGATGGCACCCGAACGGCGCCCGACGGCGCTCGTCCGATTCACGGCGTACGGTCCGATACCGATTCCTGGCATAGCGCGTGGATGAATCTCAGTGCAATTTCTGGGATATCCAGCACGTTTGCGCTGGTTCGCAATGCGGATTCAAATGTGCGCGAGGGAACGGAGTCCGTCAACGGCTTCGACACCATCCGCTACTCCGTCGACACGACTCGGTCAGGAGCCGTAGAAGCCGGGCTCTACCGTGCCACTCTCGGCCAGGGTGGATTTGAAAAAGGAACGGTGTGGGTCACTGCGCAGGGTTGCCCGGTGAAATTCGTGCTCGACGCCGAAATGCGCTTGAATGACGGGCGCACGGAACACGATCACTACGAAGAAGCGATGATTCGCAAATGATTGCCGAATTGCTAAATGTGGTCTGCGCGAGCCGTCCCGAAAGGGCCAAGCCGCTGCGCATGCTGCCCGTGCTCGCGGCTCTCGTTTCACTCGCGTCTGCTGGCTGTCACTCCAAGAATCCTGACCATACATCGGCCCCCACAACAAGCGGGCGAACGGTCGAAAAACCGAATGATCCAGCCTCTGTTCAAGCTTCGGCGCCTTCCGCGAATGTGCCAATCACTTTGCCCGATGCTACTCGAACGCCCGGAAAACCTCCGGAAAGTAGCTCGGTAGCTCCAATTTCACCGGCTTCCGCGACGGGAGATCCTATACACGACTGGGCGCTCAAATACGAACGCACGGAAAACGGCCCTGATGCCGATCTGGCTGTCCGCACCGGCGACATCAATAATCTTGGGTTCGGTTGGCCAGCGGGCTTTGACCCCTTTTCCGGCAAGTCTACTCCGGTCCACGGTTTTCCATGGAAAACTCCGGATGACGAACCTGTGGGGACCGACCGGATTCTGTTCGGTTCTTCAGTTGACCCTGCGGATGAACTGCGCGACGTCGTCGCTTACAACCGGCGGGGTAGCGACGGGTACAGCCGCATTCTTGGTGACTGCGGTGACTACGCCCTCGCTGGCTCGGCGTGCAAGGCGCGCCAAGATTCGATGCCGCACCCGATTACGCTGGCGATGGGGACCTTGCCATCGAAAATCAATGCAGTGCTACTCCAGATCTTTGTCGATGACATTCAAGTCCCTTACTTGCACTCTCATTTCCAAGTCAGTCTGAACGGAACACGGATCCCGAACTTTGAAGAAGCCCTTAACGCGCTCAATCAGACTGGTCCAATCGGCAAACTCGTCAGCCTGCGGCTTCTGCCGGAGTACTGGCCTCTCTTGCGTGCGGACCACGTAGAACTGCTGATCGATGATCCGACGACTCGAGTCCGAGACGGATACGCAGTGGACTTCATTCGCGTTCTCGTCAATCCACGCAATTTCACCTATCAAGTGTCGCTTGCGGTTTCTGTGCTCGACGCGGACACCAGAAAGCCGATACCCGGTGCGACCGTAACTGCTGCTCTCGACTACGCGATTACCGACAAATCGGGAAGATGCGGATTCAAGGGATTGCCTGCGGGCCTCGTGGTCGCGACTGCCACTTCCCCCAACTACGACCAGAACTCCACGCCGGTGGATCTCCCCACAGGTGAAACCGGACGTGCTGAAATTCTCTTGCACAAGCATCAGGAAAACACTGCCGCGTTGGAGCGCTCTATCGCGCAAACCGGCTCGGCGACAATCTACGGCATCCACTTTGATACCGATTCGGCCAAGCTTAGGGCCGATAGCTTACCGGCTCTAAACGCAGTCCTCGGCCTGGTTCAGAACCACGGCTCATCACGCTGGCTGATTGCCGGTCACACCGACAATCAAGGAAATGACGCACGCAATCAGCCGCTCTCCGAGCAGCGAGCAGAGGCTGTAATTGTCTGGTTGAAAGATCATGGTTCCAACGTAAGTCAGCTTGACCCGCAAGGTTTCGGCTCCCGCCGCCCCGTCGCCGATAACTCAACGGCGGCCGGTCGCGCACTAAACCGGCGCGTCGAAGTAGCTCTCGCAAAATGAACACGTAGGAAGGAGGAAAGTATGACCTGGAAATTTGCATGTGGGGTTCTGGTTCTGGTGGCAATTTGCGCCGTAGTTGAGCCATCCGCTTCTGCGGCGCCATCCGATGCCTGCTCGCTGCTGACGCCTGAGCAGATCAGCGGGGTCCTCGGCGCGGCCGTCGGTCCTGGCGAGCGTCTGGTCGCGAGTAGCCCCAAGATGTGTGGGTTCGGCGGCGCGGGCAACGCAAAGCGAGTCGTGGTGGCACTGCTAACATTGGACATGTTCACACACGAAAAAACGCCATTGCAGGGTATTTCCGAGGAAAGCGTAAGCGGGCTAGGAGATGACGCTCACTTCATGACCACCCCCGGCTTCGGCACGGGTTTGAGCATCAAGAAGGGCAGCTTCGCTTTCAAGGTCCGCGTATATGGCTTCCCGCCAGACCAGATCAAGGAAAAGGAGAAAACCCTTGCGCAGCAGGTTCTGGCAAAGCTCTGATTTTCATCAACACGTTCAAGGAGGCGAAATGCGAACCACAATTCTTCTGGCGGTGGTTATACTTGCGGCATCGGCTCTGCTGGCCCAAGGTCCGTTCGGCAAACTTGCGGACCCAAGTCTTGATGTCCGTGGTGTTATCTGGAACCCTCAAGTTGGGCATGGCTCCGAGTACGACATCACCACTAATAATGGCTCGAAGATGCACGTAACGCTTGCCATTGTCGGCAAAGAATCCGTCGAAGGCGAGACTGCCTATTGGCTCGAAACAGGGATAAACAACAGTGAATTTGGCCAAATCGTTTCACAAAGGTTGACAACGCTGAGCGCCGGCAAGCTCCGCGGCACCAAGTGGATTGTCCAACTTGGAGACAAGCCACCGATGGAGATGCCATCTGGGCACACGCCTGCTGCCCGTGCGAACTCGAATTCGCAACCAGACTCGGATTACCGCACCACCGCGGTAAAGGTTGGCGTCGAATCTGTCACCGTGCCAGCCGGCACATATCAATGCGAGCATTGGCGCGCCAAGGATGGCTCAGGCGATGCCTGGCTTTCCTCAAACGTCGTTCCTTACAGCGTTGTCAAAGCCAGCGACAAGGATGGCGGTGCCATGCTCCTGACGAAAGCCGTCAACAGCGCGAAATCGAAGATTACTGGCAAACTGGTTCCCTTTGATCCGTCGCTTTTCATGGGTGGTGCTCGCCGCCGCTAGGTCATAACAACGTGTGGCCTTGCCGCCGACACCCATTGCTGCCCTTCGAAAGCGGAATTCACAAAAACAATTCCGGCAACAACGCGCGGGTAGGTCCGAGCAAGATTCTGGAAGAAAGGCTGACGAGCGCTCAGGGATTGAGTTCGTCGAGTTTGGGCAGTGCGTCGCGGAGTTCGAGTTGAGTTGAGCAGGTACACCGAACCGGAAATCGCGGAAACAGATATACGCCAACAGGGCCCCGGGATCACAACGGTGAGTCATTCCACGCCTTGCCAATCAAACTTGTATCCGCGCTTAGCTAGGGCTCCCGAATGGCAACTTCGTCCTGTCGAAGTTCTTTCAAAGCATCAGAGCACTCAAAGGGTCACCTGCGTCTCCCTGGCCCGAAACTAGTCTTTAGAACAGTGGTTTTTTGGAACTGCGTAGGGGTTAACTTGTCCGGCACAAATAAGAGCAGCGCGACGCAGGCGCGGCCGGTCTAGCGTTGCGCTCTCGATCAAGATAAAACTCAGCTTGCAGGCCTGCCGCCGCGAGCTCTGTGTGGCGTTCCTTGGGCGTCCGAACGAACAGGTCCGCCTGCACCAACGCTCCCCGTTCGAATTCCGTTCCTATGAACAGTTTACAGCGTCTTGCAATTTCGCAATCCTGAGACCAATTGCGGGAGGCAGGACTACCCAGCCTGCTGCTTCACGCCATGATCTATTGAACAAGGAGTGAAGTACGATGCGTCTCTATTCGCTTCGCACTACGATCTTGTTCGGTTTCGTTGCGTTTGCGCTGATGGCCAGTGGGACAAAGCCCATTGCCGCGGCGCAATTGGCGCCGCCAGCGTCCCCGACCGTCGCTCTGAGCGCCTCGCCGGCGTCCGCTCGCGCGGGCCAACTGGTCACGCTTACGTGGTCGTCGACGAACGCCACATCCATCACTTTGGAGCCCTCTGTGGGGCGCGTCGCCGCGCAGGGATCTACAACGCTGAAGCCTTCTCAATCCACTACTTATACCGTCACAGCCATGGGTCCGGGCGGCTCGGCCCGTGCCAACGCCCAAGTCACTATCACATCCGCGCCTCCTCCACCTGCGGTCCGGGAGCGTTCCCAGGAACAGCTCTCCTCCGACCAGCAGCAGATGCGAGGTCTCGACGAACAGATCCAGGACATCAAGTCAGACGCCCTCCGCATGTCGGCAGAACTGAGTCAGCTGGAGGAGAAACTGTTGTACCCGTCGGGGACACAAGTCGCAATCTTCGTTGAGTTGGCCAAGGGCGACACGATGCGCCTCGATGCCGTGCGGCTCCAGATCGACGGCCAACTCGTTGCGCACTACATC
>Ga0126370_10001145_pt1 | contig 11951 bp, 10 predicted proteins | sample PanSoiMetaPlot_3_FD_92586 | JGI IMG/M metagenome (GOLD analysis project Ga0126370, IMG submission 92586) | Tropical forest soil microbial communities from Panama - MetaG Plot_3 | ecosystem: Environmental > Terrestrial > Soil > Tropical forest > Bulk soil | place: Panama | collected 2016-02-17 | reverse complement strand
CGAAAAGCGTACAGTCCTCCGCCGGCATTCTAAGTTTCGGGAGAAGGTGATTCAACTTGGTCAACGCGTCAATGTTGCTGGTGCAGAGTGGGTGGCCCCTTGAAGCTGCGAAATGCAGCTTTCGGCGAAGGACCGCGAAGGGAAATGTGGCCGTGAGTGTGCTTGGTGGCGAACTCACTGAAAAAAGCGACGAGCTGCCGACCCGGAAAAACCCAAATCCAGAACTTCTTCACCAACATCCCATCGGCGACATCGTCCATTTGACATAGCTCCGCGGTGCGGCCCATGAGCAGATGGAACACGACAGATTGAACAGCAGCCGCCTCTGCCATAGTTTCCGCTTCCTGCCAGGTGACCCTCTGTGGCATCTGTCTTGCCTGGATCAAAACCTCCACCGGGCCCTCTACGCCAGAGGATTGGTATACTTTTCTTTTGCCTAGATAAGGCAATCGGCTAGATGGAACTCTTCCTGAATTTCGTTTGGGTTTTGCTGTTCATACCTGCGTGGTGGGTGTGGCGGCGAAATGGCCAGAGCTTCAATTCGCGGCGCTGCTTTTTGACATTGGCTTGTGTTCTGGTGATTTTATTCCCAGTCATCTCCGCCACTGATGATCTGCAGGCTGCCCCGCAAGCGATGGAAGAATCCAATGCCACGAAACGTACTCTGAAGCACGGCAACCTTGACAAGGCACAAAATTACTTCTACAGCCCACCTGCTCGTGTGACACTTGCCGCAGCATTTCCCTTATTAGACGAACTCCGAGCGAATTTGCTGGACACACCTTTTTCTCTACCTGAGATGCGCGGCAGCGGTATTGTTGGTGACCGCGCCCCACCCCACCTTCTTCATTCCTAAATAGGCAAACCTGGCCGCGAGTTCCGGCGGATTCCCTTCTTAGTCGAGAAGTTATTTCATGCGGCTTGACCGTATCGACGCTTCCCCTGCTGGAAGCGGATGCGTGCATGGCTGGGGGCATATGATGCGCTACAGGCTCTATCTGATTTCAATAGTTGTTCTACACACCTCTGCGTCTTGGGCGCAGACCCCTGGGCCCTTAACATGGGAACAGGTGCGGCAACGCTTCGAGCAGAAAAATCCCACCCTTGCAGCCGATCAATTAAGTGTGGACGAATCGAAAGCGCAGGAAATCACCGCCTACCTGCGCCCCAACCCCGACTTTAGCCTCACCGTAGACGCAATACAAATCGCTCCTAATAAAGGCGTTTGGCAGCCTTTTGTGGGCACCTTCGAGACCCCCGGCATTAGCTACCTGCATGAGCGCCAGCACAAGCGAGAGATGCGGCTCGAGAGCGCCCAGAAGGCGACCATGGTTGCTCAGTCGAGCCATGCCGACCTCGATCGAACTTTGCTCTTTGATTTGCGAAGCGCATTTGTGTCTACCTTGCAAGCCAAGGCGGTATTGCAATTGGCGAAGGACAACCTGGCCTATTACGACCATTTGCTGGATGTGAGCCGGGCCCGTTTCAATGCTGGCGATATAGCCCAGATCGATCTCGACAGGCTGGAGCTGCAGCGGGTGCAGTATGAATCTGATTTGCAGACAGCGGAAGTCAATTTGCGGACTGCGAAGATCCAACTGCTTACCCTTCTGAACGATCGCACTCCGATCGAGCAGTTCGATGTAACGGGAACATACGATTTCAGCGACCAACTCCCACCCCGGGAGCAATTCCGAACTTTCGCACTAGATACACGTCCGGACTTAAGAGCAGCCATAGAAGCCATAGACAAGGCTCAGTCCGATCACAAACTGGCCATCGCAAACGGCTCTACCGATCCCATTTTCGGCGGGTGGTATACGCATAATTCGTCCAACAACAATCCCTTCGGCTTAAACACAGTTGGCGGAAGTGTCAGCATCCCGCTTCGTATTTTTGATCGAAACCAGGGAGAAAAGCTGCGTACCGAACTGGACATCGCTCGCACCCAAAAGCTGCGGGAAGCCTCAGAGGCGCAAGTTTTCAGCGACGTGGATTCAGCCTATGCGGCGCTCGACAGCAGCCTCATGCTGCTCCGTCCATATAAACGGAGGTACTTGCAACAGGCGGTTAGGGTGCGTGACACGGTTGCCTTTGCTTATCAGCAAGGCGGCGCCTCGCTGCTGGATTTTCTCAACGCACAGGGGGAATACCGCGCGGTGGAACTTAGCTACGTCAACTTAATCGGCTCCTATTTGACAGCCGCCGCGCAGTTGAACCTTGCCGTAGGGCGGGAGGTTATTCCATGAAATGCGCCCTGGCCACACTTGTCTTGCTGGTCCTGCTGATGCCTGCATGTTCGAATGACACCAAGGCCGCGCCTACCAAGGCGGCTATCACCCTAGATCCGAACGTTTACAACGTTGACCATCCTGAGATCTTCAAACTAGCGATTGTGGAGAGCAGGGAATTGGCCAACGTGCTCCACGCCAACGGCAGCATTACTCCAGATGTCAACCGCACGATCCGAGTGACTTCCCTCGGCTCCGGGCGTGTCATTGATCTAAGAGTGAAATTGGGGGACCACGTCAACAAGGGCCAGGTACTGCTCTCGATCTATAGTGCCGACTTGGCTTCGGCATTCTCCGATTACCAGAAGGCCATCGCGGATGAGCGCCTCTCCAGGCGTGCGCTCGCCCGCGCCCAGCTGCTTTTCTCTCACGGCGCCCTGGCGCAGAAAGATCTGGAGGTAGCGCAGGATACCGAGGACAAGGCCAAGGTAGATGTTCAGAGTGCTCAAGACCACGTGCGCCTATTAGGGGGGAATCCGGATCGTCGCAGCTCGGTTATCGAATTGCGCGCGCCAGTCAGCGGCACCATCGTTGAGCAGAACGTCGCCGGCTACGAAGGCGTCAAGAGTCTCGACAACAGTCCCAACCTGTTTACCATTGCCGATCTCTCTCAGGTGTGGCTGTTGTCTGACGTTTACGAAAATGATCTGGGCGAAATACATTTGGGTGATCCCGCCGATATCCAGCTGAATGCTTATCCCGACAAAGCTTTCCACGGCCGAGTGGTAGATATCTCGCGCGTGCTCGATCCCACTATTCGTGCGGCCAAGGTTCGCATTGTGCTCTCTAATTCAGACGGATTGCTCCGTCCCGGAATGTTCGCGGTGGCAACCTTTCGATCACGCAGGCTGGTGCCGCGGGTGGTCGTGCCGAGCACCGCCGTCATGCGCCTGCAGGATAAGGATTGGATCTTCCGGAAGGACGGTGCGAGCCAATTCCGGCGGCTCCAGGTGCATGTGATTGGTTCGACTCAGGATGGAATGTTGCAGCTGCGGGATGATGTAAAACCAGGCGAACAACTGGTTGCCAATGCCTTAGAGTTCTCGACCGCTTTGGCGGAGCAGGGCAAATGATTCGCTATTTAATCGATTTTGCCCTGAAGAACCGAATCATGGTGCTCAGCCTGGCGGGACTGCTGTTTATCTGGGGAGCGGTGTCGTTTCACAACCTCCCGATTGAAGCCTACCCCGACGTTGCCGACACCTACGTCCAGATTATCAGCCAGTGGCCGGGCCACGCCGCCGAAGAAGTGGAACAGCAGATCACGGTTCCTCTCGAAGTGCAACTAAATGGCGTGTCGCACATGACGCACCTTAGGTCTGTTTCCCTGGCGGGCCTCTCGGTAATCACGATCATTTACGATGACGAGATCAGCACCTTCAACGCGCGGCAAGAGGTACTTGATAGGCTGGCTCAAGCCACGACGCCCACCAATGTCAACCCCGGCCTCGGTCCGGACTATAGCCCCACCGGTCAGATCATGTTCTACACGCTCAAAAGCACCAATCCAAAATACGACGTGATGGAACTCAAGACGCTACAGGACTGGTTTGTACTTAACCAGCTCAAGTCGGTACCGAATGTAGTGGACGTGAACATCTTTGGCGGACCCACACGCGAGTACCAAGTACAACTGGATCCCAACAGACTGGTTTCCTACGGAATTACTCTGGCGCAAGTCGAGCAGGCACTCACAAATAACAACATCAACGCAGGGGGCGGATTCATCGAACGTGGCCAGCAGGCGCTTAACGTGCGTGCGGTCGGCCTTATGCAACAAACCGATGATGCCGGTGCAACTGTAGTCAAGGTTGTGAACGGCACGCCGGTGCGTGTGCACGATCTGGGCGTGGTTGTGCAGGGTCCGAAGGTGCGACTGGGACAGTTGGGAAAAACCATCCGTCACGAAGATGGCACTGTCATCAACGATGACGATGTCGTCGAGGGAATCGTTTTGTTGCGCAAAGGCGCTGAAGCCGAGAGCACGCTAGTGGCGCTGCACAAGAAGATTGATGAACTGAATCATGGCTTACTGCCGCCCGGGGTGAAATTCGTCCCCCATCTCGACCGTAGCGACTTGGTTCATTACACAACCCATACTGTGTTGCGCAATCTTATCGACGGGGTCTTACTGGTTACCTTGGTTCTATTTCTTTTTCTAGGCAACGTTCGGAGTGCGCTGATCGTCACGATAACGATCCCGTTCGCACTTCTATTTGCTGCAATCCTGTTGGACCTGAATCGCATTCCTGCAAACCTTTTGTCGTTGGGGGCACTCGACTTCGGCATGGTCGTGGATGGCTCGGTGGTGATGGTTGAGAACATCTTGCGGCATCTGGAGCACACGCGAGAGGAGAGGCGGAGCCTGCTGAGGATAGTGAGCACGGCCGCACATGAGGTTCAGCGGCCGGTATTTTTTGCTCGCATCATTATTATTGTCTCGTATCTGCCCATTTTCACTTTGCAGCGAGTCGAAGGCCGCCTATTTCGACCGATGGCGTGGACGGTCGCGTTCGCCCTGATCGGGGCTCTGCTTTTTGCCCTCCTGATTGCGCCCGTGCTATGCAGTTATTTGTTCCGAGACCGCATGTCAGAGTGGAAAAATCCAGTGCTGGAGTGGCTCACTCGAACTTACCGCGACAGTCTCGATTGGTTTTTTGCCCATTTGGAGATCACCCTGGGGATCGGATTGGCTATGCTCGGGATCATGCTGTTCCTGGGTCTCAGCGGGATTATTGGATCGGAATTCCTGCCCCACCTCGATGAAGGAGCGATCTGGGTACGCGGTACCTTGGCACCCAGTACTGGCCCCACGACAGGAATTGAGGTAGCTCAACGGGCGCGGATGATTCTGGCCGGCTTCCCTGAGGTCACACAGGTGGTGAGCCAAGTTGGTCGCCCTGACGACGGCACCGATGCGAGCGGCTTCTACAACACTGAGTTCTTTGTGGATTTGTTGCCACGTTCCAGGTGGCGCGATGAGTTTGAGGGCAAGAAGGAGCACCTGATTGCCGCCATGGACAAGCAGTTGAGCCAAATCGCCGGCGTTGACTGGAATTTTTCCCAACCCATCTCCGACAACGTTGAGGAAGCAGTCAGCGGCGTCAAGGGGGAGCTCGCGGTAAAACTTTTTGGCCGTGATCTGAAGGTACTGGAGCAAAAAGCGAATCAGATTCAAGATGTGATGAGAAAGATTCCAGGTGTCGCCGACCTTGGGACCTTTCAGGTCAGAGGTCAGCCTAATGTCAACCTCCTTGTGGATCGTGCGGCGGCGGACCGCTTCGGCATCAATGTCAGCGACGTGCAGGATGCCGTCGAGACCGCGGTTGGGGGAAAGTCGGTAAGCCAAGTTCTCATCGGCGAGCAGCGCTACGATTTGACGGTGCGTTACCAGGAACCGTTCCGCAGGACGGTCGAGGACATCGCGAATATTCGCATCCTGGCTCCTTCTGGCGAGCGCGTTTCAATCGGCCAGCTCTGTCAAATTAGGCTAGAAGATGGGGCTTCGACGATTTACCGTGAAGGGAACTCGCGCTATATCGCCATCAAATACAGCGTCCGCGGTCGAGACCTGGGAAGCACTGTCCGCCAGGCGATTGAGGAAGTTCATCAGAAAGTGCCGCTGCCCGAGGGCTACCACCTCGACTGGACCGGCGAATACGAAAGCCAGCAGCGTGCCAATCGTCGACTGAGCATGATTGTTCCCATCACATTGTTGCTGATGGCCTTGATTCTCTATTCCGCCTTCAAATCGTGGAAATGGGTTTCGCTAATCTTGGTTGTGGTGTTGCTTTCGCCTTTGGGCGGTTTTATCAGTTTGCTAATCAGCGGCACTCACTTCAGCGTCTCGTCCGGATTGGGATTTTTGGCGTTGATGGGCGTTTCCGTGGAAATCGGTGTGATCATGGTCGAGTACATCAACCAGTTGCGTACCCGGGGGATGAGCCCGCCCGAAGCCGCGAAGGAAGGCGCTGTACTCCGCCTGCGGCCCATCATGATGACCATGCTGGTTGCGACGCTGGGCCTACTTCCTGCCGCCATGTCTCATGACATCGGCTCCGATTCGCAGCGTCCCTTTGCGATTGTGATCGTGGGCGGTCTCATCTTTGAACTTTTGATCAGCGTAATTCTTCTGCCATCGCTGTATGTCTTTTGCGCTGGACCGAACGACCAGCTGCCTCCGCCGGAGTTGGGATTCTTCGGAGAAGGGGAGCACGTCGACTAATTGACCTTCATTTGTCATCCTGCGCTGGAGCGACGGACCTCTCGCCAGGCCTGCGCAGGCCAGTCGCCTCTCAGGGAATTCTGACCGCTACTTCAATCGTTCATTCGGCCCCCCAAGACCAAACTTCCCTAGACTACGCGCTCGGCTCGGAGGACTCGAATCTCCTCGGGCGCTGTGCCGAGTTCGGTAAGGATCGCGTCCGTGTGCTCGCCTAGGATGGGCGGGGGGCGACGGTAGCGAATCGGTGTTTCGCTCATTCGGATGGGATTTCGAATGCTGCGGGCTTTGCCGATGCTCGGATGCTCCAGTTCCACGATCACCGCGCGAGCCAGCGCCTGGGGTGTTTTCAGAGCTTCGTCAACCGAATAGATGGGACCGGCGGGCACGTCCGAATCACACAACCTGGTCAGCCACTCCTCTGCTGATTTTCTTGAGAAAACTTCCTGCAGTTGGGGAATCAGACTCTCCCGATTGTCGATGCGGAGACGATTACTGGCAAAACGGGGATCGCGGGCAAGCGTTTCTTCCATGTCGAGGGCCCGGCAGAACCGTTCCCAGATCGCTTCTGTGCCGACAGCCACCATAATATAGTGTCCGTCGCCAGTTTGGAAAAGCTGGTAAGGCACAATGTTCGGATGCGCATTGCCATTGCGCCTGGGCAACTCACCTGCATTCAGATAACTGCTGCCAATGTTGGCTAACCAGGTGAGTTGCGAATCCAGCAGGGCCATATCAAGGAACTGGCCCTTGCCCGAACGCTCTCGCGCGAGTAACGCTGCCAGTATTCCCATAGCTGCGTAGATTCCGCAGGTCACGTCGGCGATCGCGATCGGGTAGCGCATAGGCTCGCCCGCTGGCTCGCCGGTGAAGCTCATCACCCCCGCTTCGCCCTGCGCGAGAATGTCGTATCCGGGCCGTTCGGTTTTCGGGCCCGTCGTTCCGTACCCGCTGATCGCGCAGTAGACCAATCCCGGATTTTCTTTGGACACGCTTTCATAATCCAACCCGCGTTTCAGCATAGACTCTCGGCGGGGTTGATTGTGGATGAACACGTCTGAGTGAGCGACCAGCCGGCGCATGATCTCGCGTCCTTGCAAGCTATCCAGATTAAGGGTTAAAGAACGCTTGTTGCGATTCGCGCAAAGGAAGTAAGCCGACTCGGAGGCAATGAACGGCGGGCCCCAGCCGCGTGACTGGTCGCCAGTTCCGGGACGTTCCACCTTGATAACGTCCGCGCCAAAGTCGCCGAGCAGCATGGCGCAATAGGGACCTGCCATAGCTTCAGTCCATTCCATTACACGAATACCTTCGAGTACCTGCATAGTGCTGATTAGCACGCCAAGAAGCGTCCTCGGTAACTCAGTTTACCTTGCTGCTGAGCGGTAGTACCAAACTCGCCGGTTGATCGATTGCGATGAAGACATTGAGGGTCGCCAAAAAAAGAGGCACGGCCGGAGCCGTGCCAGAGGGAGAGGTCGGTTTTAACTGGCCTTGTCGGACTTGACGACCGTCAGGTGGTTCTCCACACTGAAGGCGCCGAACACCTGGCTGGCGCGCATGCCGGCAATCTGCTTATCCATCTGTGCCGCGACCGTGCCGTACAATCCGATCTTGCCATTGTCGACGATGATGCGAATAGGATGCGAAGGATCCATGCCGTACCGGCTCAACACCGGATCGCGGTAGATGGCGCGTGCGGCGCGCAACCTTACGTCATCGTCGAACGGCGACACGGGAGAGACGGTGATGGTTTCAATGACGTCCTTTACCCCCGGTGTGCCTTGCACAATCGCCAACGCTGACTCACGCCCCACATCGTTATAGGTTTCGCCAGCAATTTTCACGACTCCATTGTGGACGCCCAGAGTGAAATAGTTGAACAGATTGTCATAACCGGTGCGGTCGTACCAGAGTTTCTCGTTCAGCTTTGCCTGCAACTCGTCATCCGAGATTGCTGGCGCTGCGACTGTAATCAGGTTTCGCACGCCAGCGGCATGATCGATTTTGCTCGCCTGTTTGGCGGCCTCCAGCCTCTCCCGGTAGAGATCGACAGTGCCGGTGAGCGTCACAATTCCGTCGTTGACCTTGGCCTGCACGTTTCTGAAATCCTTTTTGGCGGCCAACTTCTGCACGAGCTGTTGCTGGATCGTGCTGTCATAGCGGTTCATGCTGGCGGTCTGCGCAGCCAAGAGCGAGCTGAGCAGGGTCACCGCGGCCAGCGAACCAATCACCTGCCGTGTCCGGTAGTTCATAGGCGTCCTCCTTATGCCCACTGGATCTACTCATTAACCGGTTAGTTAATTCATATAACAACATAGATGCTGGCCGGTGGGCAAAGGATGCAAGCCAGCCAGCCGCCTGAGAATGGTTTTTCGAGAGTTCCCCATCCTGTGCAGTCTGTTAGACTTCCAGGTTTCGAGGATGCTTGACATGCCGATAGACATTGGGAAAGTCGGGGTGGTTGGTGCGGGAACCATGGGGAACGGCATTGCCCAGGCGTTTGCGCGTAAGGGTTACGATGTGGTGCTTTGCGACCTCGAACAGAGTTTTCTGGAGCGTGGCTTGGCGACCATTAGGCGGAACATCGACCGGGAAGTCGCCAAAGGCAAGGCCAGCCCAGAGGAAAAAGCCGTCGCGCTCAAGCGGATCACGGCAGTCGTCGATCTTGGGAAGCTGGCCGAGTGCGACATTGTCGTCGAGGCAGCCACAGAAAAATTTGAAATCAAAGCTCAACTGTTTCGCGATCTCGACCGCATTTGCCGCCCACAGGTCATTCTCGCGTCCAATACTTCGTCCATCTCGATCACCAGGCTCGCTGCCCTGACAAAGCGAGCTGACAAGGTGATCGGCATGCATTTTTTCAATCCGGTGCCGGTGATGAAATTGGTGGAGGTAATTCGCGGTCTCTCCACCTCGAGCGAAACATTTCAAACCGTTCGGGATCTGGCCATCAAACTGGAAAAGACTCCGGTGGAGGTCAACGATGCCCCAGGATTTGTTTCCAACCGTGTGCTCATGCCGCTTTTAAATGAGGCCATGTACGCTGTCATGGAAGGCGTGGCGACTCCGGAAGCGGTGGATGAGGTATTCAAGCTGGGCATGGCGCATCCCATGGGTCCCTTGACCTTGGCTGACTTCATCGGCCTGGATGTCTGTCTGGATATCATGCGGGTCTTACAGGATGGGTTGGGGGATCCCAAGTACCGGCCTTGTCCTATGCTGATCAAAATGGTCGACGCCGGTTGGCTCGGGAAAAAGAGTGGCCGCGGATTTTATCAATACTAGATTGGGTTTTTAGGCGCTGGTTCGCTGCTCCTGATTCATTTTGTATTAATCCGGTTGAAGCTGTTTTGGGCATTCCAATATTCTCTTCAGTTGGAACCGACCATACCGGCCAGGACAGCGGAGGCAACGACCGACGACCAAGGATCAACCACCCTTCTCCGATGCCGGCTATTACATCCTTGCCGCTGGGTTAGGCATTGTTGCCGGCTGGGTCGATGTGAAAGTAGGCGACTTACTGTTCACTGCTCTGCTGGTCTTGGCTCCGTGCATGTTGCTGGGAGCGCTTCGTCCTAACCGGCCGTGGCGGTGGACCATCGTAGTCGGGATAATGGTGCCCATGGCAGACCTCCTCGCTTATCTGATCATGATCCAGAAACCGAACCGCGCGCAGATCTATGAATCATTCCTTGCCTTCTTGCCCGGCTTGGTAGGCGCCTACGGCGGTGCCTTTATGCGCAGCGTCATCAACAACCTGCTGGGAAACAAATAGGGCTTGCACAAAAAGCTTCTCCTTAACCAGCAAGTTACTCCCTTTTCACAAGCAATCCGGCTATTCTGCGCAACATGGGAGTATCGGTGGCGGTTCTGGCCAGTGGCAGCCGGGGGAACAGTACGCTGCTTTCGAGTTCCAAAACTCACGTCTTGGTGGACGCGGGCGTCTCCTGCCGTGAACTCTCCAAGCGCTTGAAAGCCACAGGCATCGATCCGCATTCGCTGTCGGCGGTGTTAATTACCCACGAGCATACAGACCATATCGCCGGTCTGCGAGTTCTGGCAAACAAGTTCCATATTCCGGTTTTCATGACCCATGCGACCCATCGCGCCTGGGCCAGAACCTTGCGCGATACGAACGGGGAGCCTGCAGAGATTAAAAAACTGGACATCTTCGCGTCGGGCCACAAATTTCAGGTAGGCGATATCGGGATCACACCCTTCACCATTCCTCATGATGCAATCGATCCGGTCGGCTTCGTATTTCGCATGGAAGGAATCAAAGTCGCTATTGCGACGGATCTCGGATACCTACCGGTCAGCGTGATCGATCATCTGCGTGGCTGCGAAGTGCTGGTGATCGAGTCGAATCACGATCTGGAGATGCTGCGCGGCGGACCGTATCCGTGGTCGGTCAAGCAGCGCGTGATGAGCCGGGTCGGTCATTTATCGAACGAAGCCCTCGCGCATTTCTTCTCCAGCGACTATGATGGGAACGCGGCATATGTCGTGCTCGCCCATCTTTCCGAGCAGAATAACCACCCCGAAGTGGCGCGGAGGGCGGCCGAGCATGCCTTAGGGACCCGTCGGACCCTGCTCCACAACCGCGTGTTGTTGGCGAGCCAAGATCAGCCTCTGGAGCCAATCCGGCTGTAGTCCATATGAACCAGCTGTGCGTCGACCCCCTGGTGGGGAAAATTTTGGCCGGGTGGCGCTACGACATTTCCGGGATCGCTCCTGAGATGCGTGGCGACTACGTGCAGCACTTCGCCGACTGCGCCTATTGCCGCTCCCGTCAGCGGCTGCATCGTACCATCGATTTGGGCCTGATTGCACTGGCCTCTGTTTCTGCAGCAGTATTTCTGCTGGCCTTTGTCGTGATTCGTCATTATGGTCCCAGGCACGCGTTCTGGCTGGAAGTGGGGGCGCTCGCCGGGTTCGCGCTTTCCGCGATCATCTGGCTGATCGTGGCCGTGGCCACCCCTGCGCCATTAGCGGTGGTGGATGTTGCGCGGATCGGTGCACGCCACGTTCACGATCACCTCCCCGCGGAAATCCGTGAGCGCTTGCCGGAAGATCTGCGGTTGAAAATTACCGGCATTCCGAGTCAGCACGGCCACCCTTAAGGGGGACATTTGTCCATAACAACCGAAGAGGAATTCCGAGCTTTGCAGGCTGCGGGTGCGGTGGTGCGGCGCGTGCTTGACACCATGAAGGCCGAGGTGCGTCCGGGTGTGACTACTCGCGAACTCGATGAAGTTGGCACACACGTGATACGCGCAGAAGAGGCCAATTCCGCGCCGGCCATGGTTTATGCTTTTCCGGGTGGCAGCTGTATCAGCCTGAACGACGAAGCCGTCCACGGAATTCCCGGAAACCGAAAATTAAAAAATGGTGACTTGGTTAAGCTGGACGTCACGGTCGAGAAGGATGGCATG
>Ga0126370_10001144_pt1 | contig 11954 bp, 7 predicted proteins | sample PanSoiMetaPlot_3_FD_92586 | JGI IMG/M metagenome (GOLD analysis project Ga0126370, IMG submission 92586) | Tropical forest soil microbial communities from Panama - MetaG Plot_3 | ecosystem: Environmental > Terrestrial > Soil > Tropical forest > Bulk soil | place: Panama | collected 2016-02-17 | reverse complement strand
TGGGCTCGCTGCCCTACGTCGGATCGGTGGTCCCGTTTCAGCCGGTGGACACGGCCGTGCGCCGTCAGGCGGGTCGCTCAGTGGGATCGGTGCCGCGCACTACGGACGAGAGCCCCTCGGCAAGCGCGCGGTGCTCGGGGCTGCCCAGCCGCGCATGCTCATCATGCTCGGGCCGTCGCACGAACTTCTTCGCCAGCGCATCGAGCCGGCGATTGGACTCCTCGATTTGGTTGCGCGACACGCGGCCGGATTCGACCGCGCGAATCAGCGCTTCAATTGCGCGATTCTGCGAAGCAGCCCCTTGGCACGCCAAGAACAGGTCAACCCCCGCCAGTGCCCCGCGCGCGATCGCTTCTTCGAGCGGGAAGAAATCCGCTATCGCCTTCATGTCCAGGTCGTCGCTGACGATCACGCCTTCGAAGCCCAGCTCACCGCGAAGAACGTCCTGGAGCGCTCGCTGGCTCATCGTCGCCGGCACGCCGGGGTCGACGGCCTCGAACATCACGTGAGCGGTCATCACTGCCGCGAGCCCCGCCTGCGCATAGGCGCGAAATGGTACCAGCTCCACGCTGCGCAGCCGCTGCAAATCATGGGGCAAGCGCGGCAGCGTCAAGTGCGAATCCTGCGAGGTGTCGCCGTGCCCTGGAAAGTGCTTGCCGCAGGAACAGACACCGCCGCGCTCGAGGCCTCGCGCCAAGGCAACGCCCAGCCGCGCAACTTCCGCCGCGTCGCGGTGAAGAGACCGATCGCCAATCACCGGATTTTGCGGATTGGTGTCCACGTCGAGGACCGGCGCGAAGTCCCAGTCGAAGCCGACCGCGCGAAGCTCGAATGCAAGCAGTCGGCCGCAGAGCTCGACGAGCGCCGCGTCGCCGCGCAACCCCAGCTCGCGCATCGGGGGCAGCGCGGTGAACGGCGCCCCTTTAAGCCGCGCCACCCGGCCGCCCTCTTGGTCTACCGCAAGGGCGAGCGATCCATTCCCTCGATCTTTGAGCCGGCGGCACAGGTCAACTACCGATTTCGGCTCGCCGATATTGCGCGCAAAAAAAATCGCTCCGAAGACCCCCGCGTCCAGCAGCTGTCCAAGCTCCGGGTCTACGTCTCGGCCTGAGAAGCCGACCATGAACATCCGGGCGCATTGGCGATGGAGCGGGCTGGGCATCGCGGCTACTTTCGCAGCAAAACACCTTCGAAGAAAAACGCCACCGCCGCGGCCGCGATCAACCAGCTCCAAAACGGGAGGCGGCGATGCGTGCCTTCCAACCCCGAGTCCTTAACCGCGTCCTCGCCGAAGAAGGCAGCCAGCTCCTCGGGCTTGATGCGAGTCAAATCGCTCTCCGACGGATCGAGCACCGCCGCAAAGGTGAGCTCCGGCAGCGGCCGTCCCGACGAATCCTGCACTTGATGGACGCCGGGCTCTTCCGCCGGTCCGGCGCTGACGTGGCCATCCTCCTGCGGACGAAGCGGAAGCATTGCTCCCGACGGCGCGCGCACGCTGGCAATCGTCTCGTGCGCCGGCGACAAAAGGGAGATCGAATCGCCCACGCGCGCTTTGACTTCCTCGCGCTCCTCCAGCGAGCCGCTGAGAAAAGCGGAAAAGCGCTGCATCGACGGAAGAAAACCAGTGCGGATCGGAAAGTCGCTCCAGTCGCGATCTACCGTCGAGGTGTAGAGCAACACGCGGCCTTGCCCGCGCCGCGTCACCGCGACCGCCGGCGCTCCGTCCTCAAAGGTAGCAAGCACCTCGGTGTTGTGGGCCGCGCTTCCTCCCGGACCCGGTTCGAGCAGCATGTATTTGTAGAACCGCGCGCTCATCAGCCCCTCGCGAGCGCGGCCGGTGAAGAGCGAGAAGATGGGGTGTTCGGTAGCGATCTTTCCCAGCTTGGCTGCCTTTTTTTCGGTATCGGCCTCTTCTGGGTCTACCGCCGTTTTCACCATCCGCAGGGGCATCGGCAGGATCTCGACCAGTCGCTGATTGTAGAGGTCCGGCTCCACATGGTCGCCCAGTGAAATCAGCAAGCCACCTCCCCGGTTAACAAATTCCACCAAGCGGCGCGACACCTCCGGCGTTGGCGCGCTCGCGTTGAGAAGGAGAATCAGCTCGTACTGGTCGAAAGAATCGTGGAACGCCGCTTCCGCATCCTTGGTGGTCGCCCGCACCGGCGAGCCGGGCGCGCTGAGCGCCGCCTCGACAAAGAAGGCCTCGTCTCGATAGCGAACCGTGCTCGGCTCGCCGTTGACAATCAGCGCGCGCAGCTCTTTCGGCACGGCAACGACGAAAGGCCGCCGGTCATCCGCGGTCAGGTTGTCCGCGGAGATCGCCACCTCTCCGGGAAAGACTCCTCCTGAGCTGAAGCGGTAGCTGAGCGTCTTCTGGGAGGCTCCGTTGGCCGGAATGTCTAGGAAACCCTTGGCCACCACTTGCCCGCCGAGCTTGAGCGAAGCTTCCAGGTCCCGCACCGGCTCCGGCGAGAAGTTGCGCACGGTGAAGGTGAACTGGAACGCCCGGGGCCCGAGCTGCAGCGCCGGCTCGATCTTGAGATCGACCACGGCGCGATTGGGAAGCCACTGTTTTCCTCCGGCCGCATCCCGAACCACCACCTCTGGGCGGATGCGTTCCCCTTTCGGGCCCTGGAGAGTAGGCGGCGCGATGTTCAAGCGAAATGCGTTGGCGGTTAGCGCGGAGATCAACACCAGCCGCTTTCCCGGCATCGGGTTCTCCTCGAGCGAATGCCCCGCGAGGTCAAGACACCGATTCATGTCCGAGCTGCCGAACGTCGGCCGCGCCGAGTCGATGTTGGACCGGATCTGCCCGCGGTCGAACGAAGGAGCGGAGGGCGCAATCGCACCCGGGCCGCAGATCAAAAGATTCGCGGGCTCGTCGGGAAGGAGATCTCGAAGGGCGTCGCGCGCCAGCTGGCGCCCTCGCTCGAAGAGCGTCGTTCCTCCGTCGGCGTAGCGCATCGACAGCGAGGCGTCGAGGATGATCGACGTCGCGGCGGGTCCCCGCGTCACCGTGGCCGCTTGCGCGTTTCGCTTCAACTCCGGCCTCGCGAGCGCCACCGGGAGCGCGATCAGGATGGTGGTGCGCAGAAGGTACAGCAGCAGACGCTTGAGCCGCAGCCGGGACGCCGTTCGCCGTTGGCTTCGCAGGACGAAGGAAATGGCTCCAAATGGGTGCGGACGCGGGCGGCGGCGGTCGAACAAGTGGATCAGCAAAGGAATCAGCGCGGCGAGCGCGCCGAGGAGCATCCATGGATGGGCGAAGGTCATCTTCGCCGCTCCTGCCGACGAGCGAGGAACCGCAGCAACACCGCGTCGAGGCTCTCGTCGGTTCGGACCAGCTCGTAATCCACATCGGCCTCGGCGCAGGTAGCGCGAACGCTCTTCAGAAATGAATTGAATTCTTCCAGATAGCTTTGCTTTATCTCCCGAGGGTTCACCTCGATTCGCCGCTCGTCCTCCATGGACAGAAAGAGGGTCGGATCGTCGAAGGGGAACGAGAGCTCGGCCGGATCGATGATGTGAAACACCGCGAGGTCGTTCTTGCGCGCTCGAAGATGAATGATTCGCTTCAGCGCCTCCGGCCGATCGTCGAACAGGTCGGAAAACACCGCCACCAGCGAACGGCGGGAGATTTTCTCCGCCAGGTGATCCGCGGCGCGGAAAAGGTCCGTCGTCCCGTGCGCGCCGACGCCCTCCAGCTCGTCGAGGACGATTCGCAGGTGACCCGCGGCTGCGCGCGCCGGGAGATCCTGAAAACGCTCTCCGGTCACCACCGCGAGGCCCGCGGCATCCTGCTGCCGAACGAGCAGATAAGCGAGCGCGCCGGCGAGGACCTTGGCGACGTCCAGCTTGGAAAGCGCGGCGCTCTGGTACCCCATCGACGCCGAGCCGTCGAGGACGAGAATGGCGTGCAGGTTCGTCTCGTGCTCGAATCGCTTGATGTAATACTTGTCGAACTTGCCGAACGCCTTCCAGTCCAGGTGGCGGATCTCGTCGCCGGGCGCGTATTCTTTGTGCTCGGCGAACTCGACGCTCTGGCCCTGATGCGGGCTCTTGTGCAGCCCCGACAGAACGCCGTCCACCACCGCGCGGGCGCGAAGCTTAACGCCGGCCAGCTTCGCAAGGGTCTGTGCGTTGAGAAGTTCCACTGAAGTCCGTCCCTACTGAGGGCCGGCCGACTCTACGACTTGACGACCGTCAACAGGCGGTCGATCAGCTTGGTCGAGGTGATCCCCTCCGACTCGGCATGGAAGTTCGGCAGCACGCGATGCCGAAGCACGGGTTTGGCGAAAGCCTTCACGTCGTCCACGGTTGCGACGTAACGGCCGTTGAGGATGGCGCGCGCCTTGGCCGCGATCACCAGGTATTGGCTCGCGCGGGGCCCCGCCCCCCAGGCCACGTTCTTCTGGATGAAGTCGGGCACGCCCGTTTCCTTGGGACGGGTGTGCCGGACCAGATCAACCGCGTAGTGCACCACGTGATCCGGCACCGGCACCCGGCGAACCAGCTCCTGCAAGGAAACGATCTGCTCCGGGGAGAGGACTTTGCTCAGCAAGGGCCGACTCGCCCCGGTGGTGCTCTTGACGATTTCGATCTCCTCCTCCGCGCTTGGATAACCCACGTCCACCAGGAACATGAAGCGGTCCAGCTGCGCTTCCGGCAGCGGATACGTGCCTTCCTGCTCGATCGGATTCTGGGTTGCAAAGACCAGAAAGGGAAGGTCGAGGGGAAAAGTTTGCCCCCCTGCAGTGACCCGGTACTCCTGCATCGCCTGGAGCAGCGCCGCTTGGGTTTTGGGAGGCGTGCGGTTCACTTCGTCCGCCAGCACGATGTTCGCGAAGAGCGGGCCGCGGACGAAGCGGAACTCGCGCCGTCCGGTGCTTCGGTCCTCCTCGAGGATCTCGGTGCCGGTGATGTCCGAGGGCATCAAGTCCGGGGTGAACTGGATTCGATTGAAGCTCAGGTTGAGGACGTCCGCCAAGGTCGAGATGAGCAGCGTCTTGGCCAGCCCAGGCACGCCGACGAACAGGCAGTGGCCCCGGGCGAAAAGAGACACCAGCAGGTGCTCGATGACTTCCTGCAGACCGACGATTCGCTTTTCGACTTGATTGAGGATCTGCTGCCGAGCGATGGACAGCTCCTGAACGGCTCTCAGGTCGTCCGAGGCCTCCCTGTCCTCCACCGGCTCGATCGCTCTTATCGCCACATCATTCATCCAGTCCCTCTTAGCCTGTGCGCAGCCATTGCCAAAGTTGCCCGAGCTTAGGCGTCGTCCCTGTGGCAAGCAGGGCCACCCGGAAAATCCGGCCGCAGAAGCGGATCACCAGGCCTGAGCTGATCGTAAGGACAAGCACTGAAATGACAAATTCCCACCAGGGAAGCGCGTCGGCTCCAAATCGTAAAAGCCCGGTGATCGGCGCGGTAAACGGAATGTAGGTTAGCGTACGCGCCAGGGCGCCTCGTGGTTGCGACAGCAAAGGCGTTAACACCATCATCGGCAAGACGCCGGTAAGTGTGCAAACCGCGCTGAGCTGCTGAGTGTACTTTTGTGTGTTTCCGATCGCTCCAACGGTAAGCAGCACCGCTCCGAAAAAGAAGAATCCGAGTACGAAGTAGCAAATTCCCACCATCGCTTGGGCGATGTTCAACCCCAAGGCCGCGAAAGCGAACGCCGCGGGCACCGCGACCAGGCCCAGGTAAAAGACGAACTGCAACAGTGCGGCGGCCCACAGGCCCAGCAGCTTTCCCCAGAACAATTGATCCGCAGTCAATGACGTGAGCAGCAGCTCGAGCGCACGGTTCTGTTTCTCCTCGGCGAGCGCGGTGGCCAGGTATGAGGCGCTGGTGAAGACGGACAACAGCAGTAGCATCGCGAATCCGATGGGAACGATCAATGGCCGGACCTCGCGGATCAGGTCCGCAGGAGCAACCGCGCCCGTCGGGTCGATGACCAGGCGCTCGATTTTGGCGGGTTCGGCGGCCCGATCCCCGGTCTCCGCATCTACCCGACCTTTCAGCAGGCCGCGGACCAGCCATGGCCTGAGCAGCGAACCCGCTGATATCTGGCCCGACGCGAGCTCGAATTCGCGCTTTGGGCCAACGTACTCCTGCAGCTTGCCCGAGGTGAGGTAGTCCGTCGGAATGCGAATGATGCTCGCCACTTCGCCCCTCTGAAGGGCGAGATGAGCTTCCTTGAGCGAGCCGAATCGCCGGAGCTCCGTCCGGCGCACGCGCAGTGCGATGTCTGCGGACCGAATTCTTCCGAGGTCGGGCATCAGCTCGGTCTCAATGCTGTCGGGGGCGGAGGCGAATAGCCCGCTCTCGTCGACGATTCCGATGCTTCTCTTCTTCGCCAGGCTCTCCGTCGCAGAGCGAACCGTAGCCAACGAGGTCACCGCTATCAGGCACCCGACGAACAGCGGCATGCCGATCAAGGTCAACAGGTAACCCAGTCGGGTGATTGCGCCGATGAACTCATACCTCGCAACCGCGAGAATTTTACGCACGCGCCCTCTCCACTGCCCGCACGAAGATTTCCTCCAGCGTGGGAACGTGAGGAGCAAACGAGCGCAATGACAGCCTTCGCTCGACCACCTGTTGCAGGATCGCGTCCGGGGTCACGCCCGATCGAAGGAAGAGGCGGATCGGCGCTTGTCCGTTCCCTTGAGCCGCGGCAGTCCAGCGCTCCACTCCGGGCAGCGAGCCGAAATCGCCGGTTCCGCTCACGAGGATGCTTCCGTCCGCGTGGCTTCGTCGAACCGCATCCACCTCTCCTTCAAGCAGGACGCGGCCGCGATTGAGCAGGAGCAAGCGATGACAAAGCTGCTCCACGTGCTGCAGCTGATGCGTGGAGATGAGGACGGCCTTGCCTGCCACCACCCGTTCCTTGAGCAGCTCGATGGCGAGGCTTCGATTCACGGGATCGAGCCCGTTGAAGGGTTCGTCGATGAGAAGGACCTGCGGATTGCCCATCAGCGCCGAGGCGAGCTGAACTTTCTGCTGGTTTCCCTTGGACAGCTCTCCGACTCTCGAGCGCTCGCGGACGTCCAGCTCCATCCGCCGCAGCAAAGAGCGCGCCTGCTGGCGAGAGTCTTCCCGCGTCATTCCCTTGAGCTCGCCCAAATAAGTGAGCAGGTTCAATACCCGCGCTCGCGTCGGCAGGCCGCGCTCCTCGGGAAGGTAGCCGATTCGCTCCAGCGCCTCCCCGCATGGGGCTCCTCCCAACAGCAGGACTTCCCCCGAGTCAGGTCGAAGCAGGTCCACGCTCATTCGAAGCAAGGTCGTCTTCCCAGCCCCATTGGGCCCGAGCAGACCGAAGATCTCGCCTGGCTGAAGCGCTAAGGATAGCTCTTCGACTGCCACGAGCGAGCCGAAGCGCTTCGAAACCCGGCGAAGCTCGAGCAGCGGAGCCCGGGCGCTTGGTTCCGGTGTGAGGGCAGGTTTCAAGGGCCGGCGTCGCGCGATTGGCCTGCGTCCGGCTTTGACCGGCGAGGATCCTCGTCGGGAACCGCAGCCTCCGCGAGCGGCCGATTCTCCTTGCCCAACGCAGCAGCGACGCGGTCCACTCTCTCTGGCGGCATGCCGGTCAAGATCACGGACGCGTCGCGAGCTCGCTGCGCCAGCGCCTTGGCTCCCATCGCGGTGTGGATCCGAAGCAGCGAAAGATGGATTTCCTCGTCGAACGGGTCCGATGCGAGGGCCTCGAGATAAGCGCCCTTCGCTCTGGGCATGTCCTTTCGCCACATGTAGATGCGTCCCAGGTGCACGTTCGTCGCCGGCGAGCCGGGGTGAACGGCGAGAAGGCTTTGCAAAACCTGCTCGGCCTCGTCCAGCCGGCGAAGCTCGAGCAAAGACAGCGCATACTTATTCGAGATTGACTCGTACTTGTCGCCGACCAGCCCGCGCGCCTTGGCGAATTCCTGTGCGGCGGCACCGGCGCGCCCTCGCTCGCGCATCAGCTCGCCCAAATGGGCGAACTTGCGCGCCGGCGCTTCGGAGACCTCGGCGAAGTCGATAAAGCTGATCTCCTTGCCTTTCTTGTCGCTCTCTTTCTTCGCGGCCGGCGCCTGATCCTTGAGAACGACTTTCTCCTCGGACATCGGGATCAGGCCTTTGGGAAACGGCTGGGCTTTGACGTGCGCGAGCCAGGACTTTTCAAACGCCGCGAAGGACTTGTGGGTGACGGCCTCGACGGCTTTCTTGTCGTCCTTGCCGCGCGACAGCTCGTCGATGACGCTTCTCAGCGCCGCCGGTCCGTGCTCGCGGTAGATGAAGTCGACCGCGAAGAAAACTTCGGCGAACGCGGTGGCGGCATCCTCCGGGGATGGAAGCAGAGCAATCGATGGATGCATTCGCTCGAAAGGAATCAGCTTGTCCTTCTTCACCCGATCGCCCAGCAGCGCCAGCGTGGACGGCGACATCGAAAGGCCGGGGGCGCCGCGCCACCGCGATTCAAGGTATTTCGCCAACCCCTCGTGCAGCCAGATCGGCACCGTATTGTGACTCTTCTGCGAGACGACCAGATGTACGAACTCGTGCGCCAGGGTGTCGCGCCAGTCGTAACCATGCAACACGGCCTTTGGGCTGGTGATCATCAGCTTGTTGAATTTGCAGATCGCGATTGTGCCGGTGGTGAGGATTTGCTTGTAAGTGAGGGTGGAAACCTTGGACAGCTCCCGGGCGTCGTTGACGACCTCCACCCGGACCTTGCCCGCCGGCGCGAAGCCAAGATCTTCGGAAAGGGCTTGCCGGATCGATTCGAGCGTCTCGAGCGCATACGGCGCGAGGATCTCGTCCTTGCCCTTCGGGTAGAAAAACACGAAGTGCTCGCTCTCCGACTTTCGATGGTCCTGCATGAGCTTCTGCGTGTCTTTGGCAAGTCGCAGGTACGAGCCGGGTTTCTCATCCAGGCCGGCCGAAGTGAACAGCTCAATCGCCTCGCTATACCGTCCTTCTTCGAAGGCGATGCGACCCCGGAAATACTGGAGGGGTTCGACGTTCTCCGAGCCGATCTTCTCCAGCTCGGCCAGCTCCTTCTTCGCGGCGGCGAGGTCCCAGTCGTTGATCGCTTGGTCCACGCTCTGCAGACGAGAGCGCAGCTCGGAGCGCAGCTCGTCCGCGGCCGCCCACGGCGGAGCGGTCGCGAACCCGAGAGCAGCCAGAACCAACACCCGGCCGCGAAGCGCGCGCCGGATGAGGCGCCGATTCAGACTCACTTCACCAGCTCCTCGTAATAGCGCTTCACCTGGTCCTTGTATTTCTCCGGAGCTCCCTGCTTCATCGCATCCAACAAGTCCTTGCGAAACTCCTTCGGCGCCTGGTCGGGACCAGGAATGGGGACCGGCTCCTGGGACGTGCTCGGGCCCATCTCACCACTGCGATTGCCGGCGTACATCGGCAGGGGCAGACCCCGACTGCCTTTGCCTTTGCTCTGGGCCTCTTTCATCCGCTGCTGGAATTGCTGCAGCTCTTCCAGCGCGGCCTTTTGCTCGTTGTACCCGCGGTTCGGATCTTTCGATTCCAGGCGCTGGGATGCTTCCCCCATCCGGCGGGCGATCTGGCCCATCTGATCCGAAGAGTCATCTCCGAACACCGGCGCCATTTGGGACATCTCGTCCATTCGCTGCTGCAGGCCCTGCGCTTTCCTTTGCAACTGCCGCTCTTCGCCGGACTGTTGACCTAGCTGTTCCCGGTCCGCCTCGCTCAGCATCGAGCCGGGCGGTGGAAAGAGCTGCTGGAGCTTTTGGTTGATCTCCTGGATCTTCTGCGCGTTCTTGGTCATCCGCTCCGCCAGCTGCTTGGATTGCCCCGCTTCGCTGGGATTCCCGTAACGCTGATCCAGCTGTTTTTTCATCTCCGCCTGTGCCGATACCTCCGCGGACGAGCGCTCTGCCCTGGCTGCCGCTTCCGCTGCGAGATCGTAGTCTTCCACCTTGAGCGCATTGCGCAGATTCTCGAGCTGGCTCTGCGTCTCCTCCAGCTGCTTTTCGGCCCGAGTGATTTGATCCGGCCCCACTTGGCGGTAGTCCCGAGCCAGCTCCTCCGCCTCCTTCATCAGCTGATCTCTCAGCGCGCGACCCTTCTGGGCCAGGCGCTGCTTCGTCTCCGATCTGTAGCGGTCTCGAACTTCCTTGGTCTGCTCGGCCAGGCGCTTTTGCTCCTGAGTCGTCTGCCGCAGCTCGTCCATGAACTGCTGGAACTTCGCCGCCAGCTCTGGATATTGCTGCTCGCCGAACTGGCTGTCGGAACGCTCGAGGCTCTTGAGCAACTGATCCATCTGCTGAGCCATCTCTTGCAGCTTGGACAGTGCTTCGTCGGCTTTCCCCTCCCTCATCAGGCGTTCGATATCATCGAGCTCCGACTGGAGGTCCTTTTCCGGCATCATGTGGCTGAGCGCCTCCGCGTTGAGGTGCTCGTCGCGAATGCCCTTTGCCAGCTCGGCCATGCGCCGCATCGCCTCGTTGATTCGAGCCCTCAGTGCCTGCACCTGGCGCAGAATGCTCTCCTGCAGCTTCGGATCGTGCGACTGCTTGTATTGCTCGACGAGGGATGCCAGCTCGCGCCGGTCGTTGGAGAGCTGTTTGGCCATCTCCTTCAGCTCCTGAAGCTTCTGCCGATCCAGAAGGGACTCGAGGTAGAGCACGTCCTTTTCCGCCTCCGCGATCTCGTCTTCCACCGCTTTTGATAGGCGCTTGCCCGGATCGCCGTCGACCAGGTGCACCAGCTGGCCGCGCAGGAAGATGCGGCGATAGGTGGCGGTGTTGCGGACCCGCCTCTGGAATCCGTGGGCGATATTGGTGAGCGCGGTCCACAGCTCCTCAGGGCTGTCGCGCTGCCGAGACAGCTCGCGCGCTGCCTGGAGCATCTCCGAAGCCAGCTCGCCGCCGGTTTGATCCAAGCTGCTTTGCGCGGCGATCTTCTCGGGCTCCCTGTCGGCATCGCGGTCGGGTCCCTCCAGCCTGCCGGCGAGATGGGCGACGAGCCTCTCCCAAAGCGTCTCCGCCTTTTTCACCGCTTCCCTGCGATGCTCGGAAGCGCTGTAGATTTTGATGGACTGGGTTCGCGACACTCCGAGCTTGTGACCGGAAACTTCATCGTTATCCCGCGCTGCCAGGTAGTACGAGACGCGCTCGCCCGCAGCCAGCTTGAGCGGGCCGAGATCCCAGCGAAACTCTCCCTTGGAGCGCCGTTCGTCGTCCACCTGTAGGGGTATGCGGCGATCTTCCCGATCGCGCGGCGTTCGATACACAAGCTCGAGCGAGGTCAAGCCGTAGTCGTCGGATGCGGAGTACTTGAGGAGGACCCTCTGCCCAGGGTCGATCTCCAAATCGTCGGCGGGGGACAAAAGAGAAACCTTGGGCGGCTCGTCCGGCTCGACGACGATGGGAATGGCTGGCCCCTCTGCGATGCGACGGCCCGCTGGCCGGAAAAAAACGAAGTGATATGAGCCCGGCTTGTCGACGACGAAACCCCCGGCGAGATCGCGGCTGCCCGTCACCTGAAGCGGCAGGCGGCTGCCGTTGACGACCAACTCTGCCTGGGCGACATCCCGGTCCGCCCTGGTTTTGATCTGCACCTCGGTGCCCGCGACCGCCGAGACGTCGCCCGCGGTACTCGGCACCGTCTTCAGCGCCAGTCCGGTGTACGCCGGATAGCGATAGGTCAGCTCAACTTCTCCGGTGATCGGCTCGCGCCGGGGCTCAGCGGGTTGGACGCGCGCCTGGAAGACGCCGCTGATCGCCGCGAACCAATTGTCGGATGCGGCAAAAATGAGCAGTGAACTCGCCAACACTGCGGCGGCGAACACTGCGGCGGCAGCGGTACACCTCGACGAGGCCAAAACGCGCAAGCTGACGATCAGCAACTCCGGCAGGTCGGCTGGAGCGCGGACTCCGCGACCCTGGTCTACGCGCAAGGCGCTCGCCCTGAGAAAAACAAAAACCTGGCGA